>Ga0041059_1002566_pt1 | contig 13388 bp, 9 predicted proteins | sample AraColnosormetaG_FD_56232 | JGI IMG/M metagenome (GOLD analysis project Ga0041059, IMG submission 56232) | Arabidopsis roots microbial communities from North Carolina, USA - Col MF nosort | ecosystem: Host-associated > Plants > Roots > Unclassified | place: USA: North Carolina | collected 2013-09-02
CCGAAACTTTGCGATTTAAATTTAAAGTCAACAGAAACTTTGTGATTTATTTGTCTTCCGCGTAGTTGAAGATTTAATCGTCCCAAATTTGAAAGTTCATGCTTTTTTAACATTTTTACTATGGCTAACGTTGTTTCCAATGTTTTAAACCACTCGGAAAACAAATTGAAATAAGTATCTTTCTGTTTACTAGATCTATTCGTTTCTGAGCATGAGTCCATACTCAATACTATATCTATAAACAAAAATAAATCATTTTTAAATATAGTTTAAACTAAAAGACAAAAAAGTATAATAACAATACATTAAGACTAGGCAAAAATTTCTGTTAGATCGACTTTGATTCGTTATTCACTTTGTTTTGATCCTGAATATAGATATTCGTAAAGCAACTAGTCAAATGCAATATCCATAGAAAATGGAGCAATGTTGATGTCACTCATCGAACCAAACTTATCAAAGTAATTGTCTCTCTATCTTGAGACCAAAGTTTCATGATATTCAGAGAGGAGAATTTCATCCTAATAAGAGGAACATGTCTAGGTTGCTTCTTCAGTTCTTCTTTTATGTAATTACAAATTTCTATACAAAAAAACATTAATGAATGTTGGAAACTAAAAGGCGTTAAGTAAAAACATTATTGGTGAGCTTTTTTTTTCCAAATATTACCAACTCGATAAATCGCTAGTTTTAGCTATAAAACAAGACCAAAATTAGTGAAAGAAAGTGATATACAGGTCCGACCGACCAATCTGGATCGGCTTTTATAACTTTGGTTGCTTTTTTCAACATTATTCAATTGATTTGCCATGTGCACGACTCCAAACATTGGTCTTTCAAAATAATAGTAATATAAATAACAAAAACCAAAACAATTTACGACCCTCCATTGAGAATCTTTTCTTCCTTAGCCAATAAGTCCTTTTACGTTTAATTTATATTTTTGCCTTTTTCTTTTCTTTGAATAAGACCGACCAATCTCCCTAGTTGTATTACATCAGTTTCACCTACATGTCAGCTTCCACTTATTTTCCTTGCGTGTAATAATTTACATACATGACAAAATCTTACTTCTTAACTCGTACATGCCACTTGTTTTGTTGTCTGCTGTTTACACGTATTAGGTTATACGCTTAATCAGGCTGGTTAACCACACAACTCTTGATTTAGTAGACTAATCTAAATCTATAACAATATGCATTATCTTGGTCAATGGTTTGAATTCAAAAGATCAAAAACGCTAGTAAATTATATATGTTGGTAATGTTATTTTTTGTATTCACTTATCATTTTTTTTTGTCAAATGTAATGTTAAATTAAATTCAAAAGAAAAATATCGTTGTTACATCGATTTTATCGTGTGTTTAATAAATTTTTTATACATAACTTTAATTTTTTTGTTAAAAATCAGATTCTTTCGCATACCAGAGTTAAAGACTCTTACGTATCTTCTATCTCTGCTTGCTTTGTTTGAGAAGAGTTGATTCCGGACTTACTTATCAATCCTTAATCGAGCTAGTGGATTCAGATTTTCTCTATAAATTCAAAAATGCTAAATTAGTTATATTGTCAATGTTATCTTTGTATCTATTTTTCAAATAGTGCATACATTTTCTTCTCATAAACGATACAATTAGATTTTATCATCTTCAAACTCGGAAAAACTATAAGGTTGAGACTTCAGAGCTAAACTTTTGTAATAAAAGAGAATTTATAGCTTTTGGAAACCCTCCGGACCCAAAGTTTATTTGCACGCCGCCAACCTAATTTGTACGTTAATTTCTTTGCATACATTAGATTATTCAATAAGTTCACTAGAAAGTTTTAGTTTTCGAAAAAAAGTGTACATAGATACATTAATCACATTGTTTAGTTGTCCACATATGTGCACGTCTTAAAGCATATGTGAGAATGTGACTTGCCTTGTCCTTTCTTCCTTGACCTAAATGACGTCCTCCACTTTCTCTCATCCATCTTTGGAGCTTTCCACCCAAGTTTTCCTTACACTTTCCCTGAAAATTCAATCTAATATTAAAAAAATCCTAAAAACCAAAACTTTACAAAAAATTAATATTAAAAAAATAAAACTTTCTTGTTCACCACTCACCAAAACTCTTTATATAAACATATACACAACTCTTTCACTTTTGCATCATCTTCCTTCTTCTCTTAAGCACAAATGGCGACTCTTTATAGTCAAGTTCCTTCTGTATCAGCAGTTTTCTCTCTTTACACATCTTTTTCCGCAATCACGATGCTTTTTCGAACAATCCTCAACGAGATTGTGCCTAAAAGAATCAGAGAGTACATAGCTATGAAAGCTGTAGACTTCTTCTCTTCTTACTTTCAATCTGATTTCACTTTTGTGATAGAGCAACGTTGGGAGTTTGTTGAGAATCAGACGTTCCGTGCTGCTGAAGTTTACTTACCTACCTGTCTCGCCGGACTTTCTACAGGCAAACTTCTTGTGGGTTCAAGTAATCTTAAGAATCCAGCTGCTGAGCCAAAACTTGGTATCCCTGTGAACACTAAGATCATTGATAACTTTGAAGGGATTCATCTAGAATGGACTCTTCACTCTGTTGAAACTAAGAAGTATCTACCCGAAAAACGGTAACCCTAAAAAAACTCTGTTGTCTTTTATCTCTTAGACTCTATTCTTCTTTGATCTGACATGTTTTGTGTGTTCAGGTACTTTCATTTGACATGTAAGAAGGAGTTTCGTGAGAAGATAATGACGGATTACTTCACTTACTTAGCGAAATCAGCGGAGAAGATAATGAGCCATCGCGAGAATCTCAAGATCTATACTTATAACCAAGACCGGTCTAAATGGGAATCTGCTATCTTCGAGCATCACACGACCTTTGAGACGTTAGCTGTTGAGCCAGACCTAAAGAAGACTTTGATTGACGATCTTGATGCTTTCTCTAAAGGAAAAGACTTCTTCAAGAGCGTAGGACGTGCTTGGAAGCGAGGATATCTTCTTTACGGTCCACCGGGAACCGGGAAGTCTTCTATGGTAGCTGCCATTGCTAATCATATGAAGTATCATATCTATGATCTTCAGATTCAAAGTGTTAGAGATGATGGTGAGTTGCGGGAGATTCTTACTTCGACCAAGAACCGGTCGATTCTTCTTATTGAAGATATTGATTGTGGAGCTGATGCTTCTCGTAGACGTCAGAGTAAGAAGAAGGAAGAAGATGGTGGAGAAGATGATGGTGAGCCACAAAAGAGGAAGAAGAAGTTTGAAGTTGGGGTAAGTTTAATGAAAATTTCCTCTGTTTTGTTAGTTTCTTTAGTCTTATGAATCTTTCTTTCTTGTGGTACAGATATCTTTGTCTGGTCTATTGAACTTTGTTGATGGACTTTGGTCAAGTTGTGGAGAAGAGAAAATCATAATTTTCACTACTAATCACAAGGAGAAGCTCGACCCGGCGTTGCTTAGACCAGGACGGATGGATGTTCATATTCTCATGGACAATTGTACTCCCTTTGTGTTCAAGAAGCTTGTGGCTTTGTACCTTAAAACCGATGAGCATGTCTTGTTTGATCCCATTGAGAAGCTCATTCTTGAAGTGAGTTCGACTCCCGCTGAAGTCACGCAGCAGCTCATGGCGAGTAAGAACGCTGATATCGCGCTTAAAGGCCTTGCTGAATTCTTGGAGAACAAGAAGTTGAAAAAGGGAGAAGATTCTAGTGTGGAGGAAGAGGGAGAGATTGAAGATGCTGAGACTAAAGAAGCAGAAACATAAGACTTTATTAGAAGTAACTCTAGTGTTTCAGCTCCTTTTGGTAATAAATATCATTGCTTTAGACCAGATGAAACAAAATGTAGCTAAAACTACATGTTGATGTATGAACAATTAGGGGACATAGAGTCTCATAAATATATCTTTCTTTTATAAAATTGTATAACCCAAATATGTTAGTGTATTCAACAGCTGAAGATGGTACATTCATAGAACAAGAACAATATGAATTTGGTTCTTGCTCAAGAAACCTCGAATCGTACAACAATGCAAGTGATATTGTCGCAGCTACCCCGTGCGTAACCTTCTTGCACAAGCTTTCTTGCTGCTGTTTCCGCATCTGAAATGTCTCGTACTATTGCCACGGCATCCTGACAAAATAGTTTCGAGAGTGTGGTTTAGGTAGGTACTCAATTCCTTGTTAATGGTTATAGACAACATGTGCATTTGCAAAACCATACATAGAGTAAAGCATAAGAATTCAAAAGAGCTTTATCTGGAAACAAACCTTGTTTGACAACACATTCCACAGTCCATCACTAGCAACAACAATAAACTCCAATGTGCTTATATCCTCCTCCTAAAGAGTACTGTGTGTGAGTATAGGCGCAAAAGAACAAAGAGGCTCAATGGCCATGCAACAAGAGAGTAAACCATCTAAGTACCTGAATTTCTGGCTCCGCAATCACATATGGCTTAAGTTGCTTATCTCCAAAAGCCCGAGAGACCGCAAGAATTCCACCAACTCGCCATGTTCCTGGTGTATTCCAAGTAATAACTAATAACTAAACAACCCAAAACACATTGCACATACACTCTAAAGCAAACATAAGAAGAGAGAATGTAGAAACTTTACCAGCCCAAATAATAAAGCCACCAGCATCTTCAATCCGTTGTCGCTCATCTGATCTATCAGGTTTATGATCATCAGAGAGTGGAACAGCTACAGAACAAACAAAGAGCCGTCACATATCCAAAACCTTAAACACCAGTTAAATAAATCTAGAAAGAACAATAATCAAACCTGAACCATTTCTTGACGCTACAACTCTAGAATCACCAACGTTAGCAACAATCAACTTATCACCTATAAGAAAAGCAGTCGCAGCAGTCGAGCCAGCATTCTTCGGTTGTCCTGCCTCTTCAATAAGATACTCTTCATCTGTCTGCTTAAAAACTTCAACTGCAGAATCAAAATTCAAAGTCTCAAAAACACAAATTCCATGGAAAAAGCTACTAGAACACTCAAACTTTGTCTCATTATTACCAATAGCTTTCTTAGTGTCTGAGATAAAATCATCATGACTAACTAAATTCTTGAAAAGATTGTTTTTAAGATATTCTGCAGTTCTTGCTCCACCATGACCTAACAAACCAAACAAAAACAAGTCAAATGACAACACTTTGGTTAAAGAGTAATAATGTGTTGTTAGAGAAACAAGTTACCATCAAAGACACCAAAGAAAGCAACCATTTGTCCATTAACATCAGAGATTCTAGTTTCGAAGTAATCCTCCATTGTTGCTCTTTTACCTTTAAGACTAGAATAACCATAACTAAACTTCACAGTTCTAACTCCTGCTAAAAAGCTACAACAAAACCGGATAGAAACAAAAAAATTAAGATCCTAAAATTTGAGAAAAATCGATAGAAAGATTCAATTTTTTAGAAACCTGATTCCACCGCCGCTAAAGAGGGCATTGGGATCTCTAGAAGAAATCATTAAAGAAGATTTCGTCGCCGGAGAAGAAGAAGATTCCGGCGGTGGAGAATTGGCATCCCCGCGAAGGGGAGCGACGGAGAGAGGAGGAGGAGAAGGGTTAGTCAGGTTTGGTGATTGGCAAAACCAGAAGAAGGAACAGAGGAAGAGATAGAAGATGATAAAGGAAGAGATTGTTTGAGAGTTGAAGAGGAAGAAGAAGAAAGACCGAACAAGAGTGGTGGTGGGTTTGGTCTGGAGGTGGACACATTCAATAGGAGAAGAAGCAACATTTCTAGTTTTCTTCATTACTTTATTTCTTTCTTTCTTTTTTTCTGTCTAGGCATATATTCTTTTTTTTTCAGGGATTTAGTTTGATTTTTTGCAATTATATTGATGAAATTTTATATTGTTTTGTTATATTTATTATACTATAAATCTTTGAATGAAAAATGTTAAACTGATGCTAATTAGATGGTGGTCCAATTTTAAGTATTTAAATAATAACAAGATTAATCAAATCTACTACGTTGAACTTTTACAAATTTATTAATAATATCAAATAATAATTTATTTTATTCTCAAGTTATAATAGTATGAAATTTAATATAATTCAGTGAGACTAAAAAACTCTAAATAAAAAAGAAATGTAATTTATGATTCAATTAAATTCATAAATTAGTTATTATATAAACTTATTATAGAAATAAACTAAGAGAATTTAGTGAAAAAGTTGTTTATTTATAAAAAAAAATTGCAACTTTCTCATATTCATTCATCACTAAATGTTTTCATTGCATCAAATGTGTTTGGTGTGGTTTTCTTCAACTATATCTAAAAATTATGAAAAGTTATAAATGTGAATAAATTTGTATGTGTAAACTGTTTCCAAATTTACTATAGTGTCATCTTCAATTTTTTTTTCTTTTCGCCATATCATATTCAACTTCATCATCAAACTAATACAATTTTTATAAACTCTAAGCTTTTGAATATTTCTTATTTTCACTTGGATAGTCCACTAGGCTATCAACATCTAATTAGTAGGATGTTCAATTTAAATAAAAATAATCAGACAATAACAATACGACTAGGAATTATATTTAGAAATTAAAATATCAAAAATACATATCTAAAGTATTTTTTAAAATTGCTGATTGAACGAGTAAAATTTTGGTTCAAGTTTATTTATATGTAAAACATTTAGATAATTTTGATATACTATAAATTTTTTGAAATTTTGGATTGGAGAATAGATAGGAATTTTACGATTTATAATTTCAAAATTTAAATATTGAATTCCTGCGTGAAATAAAAAAATCATTTAAGATGGAGGAACACGCCAAGATGTGTCGTAAATTTGGCCGATTTAATGGTATTAATGTTAAACCCACGAAATATTGAGAAATTTTGTTAAAACCTTTTTATTAAGATTGTTGTGGTTATCATCAAAATATCAAACTAATTAATGTCCATCTAAGATTGAATAATTACGCAAGATGCATTGCAAAGGTAGACAAATCCGATCGGTGTTGATGTTAAATTCACCAAAAAAAAAATACTTTTTAAGAAGAGAACTTAATCACCAAAACCAGAAAATAAATATTTATAAACGACAAAACCAAATAATATAGTTTGTCTTTACTTTAAAATTTAATTTATATGAAATAAAGGATAACAAATAAATCTTTTCAGTTGGTGAAACTCGGAAAAATGCATTAAAAAATGGCTAAATTAATGGTTTTGATCTCACTAACTAAAGATATAAATAGTTATTAATATTATATAAATTTATTAAAGACAGAAACTAAGATAAATAGTGAATTATTGTTTATTTATAAAAAAATTGCAACTTTCTCATATTCGTCTATAAATGTTTTTCATTGCATCAATTTTTGTTGGTATTGTCTTCTTGAACTATATATCCAAAAACTATGAAAAGATATATAAGTATAAATTATTTTTTATATGTAAACTGGTTCTAAATATACGTATAAATTATTTTTAGCATCATCTTCATCTTCATCATCGTCAAAACTTTCAATGATAATATATTGCTACATAAAGTCTAAGCTTTTGAATATTTTTTGTTTTCACTTAGATAGTCAACTAGACTATCAACAGTTTGGGGGTATTGCGATAGTCAAGATTATCTATAATAACTTCAAAATCATTAATTTTGTTTACAAAACTAGTACTATCTAAACATCAGTATACAATATTTTCTCAAAGAATTTTATAGTAACTTATGGAAATAAACTTTCTCAGCATTGATGGAGTCGAGAGGCAAATTTGACTCACATTTGGATCCAAAAATGGTATTACGAATGTAGAAAATAACTGAGAATAGAGTCTGAATGATTTTTTTCTAGGTCCATCGAAACTCTTATTGGGCCATTAATGGGCCAATGTCAATGAAATAGTTTTGGGTGGATTATATAAAGAATGTAGATTTTATGATTAGGCGAAGAAAAAGGTTCAAAAGATTAATATATAAGATTAATGTATGGTTTATGTTCTTCATTGAAATTGATTCAAAAAAATTAGAAGAAGAGTTGTGAATTTTGGATTTATAAACTCGGTTTAAATATTATATTTGGTTTAAATATTGGTTATAAGTTTCAAAAATAAGATTTTAATCCTTACATCAAAAATGATTTTTTTTTCATAATTCCGTAAAATAATAGTGATTGAGAAAAAAAAAAGATACAAATCTTTTTTTAACAAGAAAATGATATGACAACGACGTCATCAAGGACGTGGCATCCACGTCTCCAAGCATCCATGTCAGCAGTCATGTATGATTTTGCACGATTGGATACCGACTAGTTTTCTTTAAAAGTCCAATAGGCTATCCAAATCTAATTAATTAGTAGGATGTTCATAGATTAAAAGTTTCCCACAATAATGCTACAACTTGGAATGATATTTAGAAATTATAATATCAAAAATTACATTTCAATAGTATTCTTTCAAACTACTAGTAAAGTGAGTGAAATTTGGTTTACGTGTAAATTTATAGATAATTTTGATTACAATAGACCAATTTATCAAAAACTCAATCTAAAATGCAGGATTATAACATTTCGAAAGTTCAAACAATTTTTGCCTCAAATTTGAAAGTTTGGGATTTTTTTTCCGACATTTTCCCCAAAATATGTTAGAAAAACCATAATATCTTTTCTAAATGATTTATATAACAAGAGTCCATATTTATTAGGGAAATGTTAAAACTACTTACTTCAAAAAAATAGTAAAATACTCAAAAATTTTCACAGATAACAAAAGGTCCAAATCAATTTTTTTACCCTAAGAGCACAATTATTGGTAGTATCTTAGAGTAATTCTTCGGTTAATTAGAAATGAAATATAATATTTTTATTGATTATATGAAATATGACTCTTATATAAAAGTCAAACTAAAACCCTAAGAGTTGTGGTATTTTATAATTGAGTGTTTCTTTTTTCTTTTGTTTCTTCTTCCTCTCTCTCTTTCACACAACGCGACACCGGAATCGATTCGCTTGAAATCGAAACCAATCATCGATGTCACCGATTTTATGACCTCCTGCCATCCATCTCCACCAACGCTGGTTGCACACATCGATTTGGCCACTCTAATTGATGAATTTATCCGATCTATTTCAATTCCACAAAGTCGAAAAGCAACTTTATTTGCATCCAATCAAAAAGCTTGCCGTATAGATGTCGAGTGTTCTTTTGGAGTTTTGCAACCTCGATTTGCCATTGTAAAAAATTCAGTTTTTATTTGAGATAAGATAAAAATATCAAATATTATGCAAGCATGTATAATACTTAATAATATGATAGTAGAAGAAGAACGAGATGTGTACAATCTATTTGATGTATTCGAATTCGTACAAATGGAATCAACAACAAGTTCACACGTGGAGTTCACATGTTCTACATATATGCTTTAAAATCTTGAAAATATGTTGGACACTAGAACTCGACTTCATGATCGATGTGCGCATCAATATTTGAAATCTGATTTGGTCGAGCATATATAGAATTTTTTTTTGCAGGAATCACTAGTTTAACTAATCTTTTTCGTTTATATTTACGTCATGTTTGTTTAAACTTTGATGTTATGTATGTTTCAAATTTTATAATAATTATTAAGTTTTTTAAAATTAAAATGTTTTTATTTTAATTTTTTTTTTCTTAAGAACTCCAAGTTAAGAACCCACCATTACATATTGCCAAAATTTTAATCTCTTAACCAAACTCTTAACATCACAATTTTTTTAAATCAATTATATATATATATATATATATATATATATTTCAAAAAATTATGCTAAGACTAATTTAAAATATTACCAATAATAATGCTCTAAGACTCTAATATATGTTGATGCAGGACTGGTTATGACTACTTTTCTTTCATATCATTCTAACAAGCCTGATCGCAAGCTCTTTTGAGCTAAAAAGTCTATGAGACTCTGACTCTCATAGATCGTCAACATATAAAAGCAAGATTTGCATTTTGCACCGTCTTTCATTTACCAAACTGCTACACGGGCCAGACTTCCTTCTTCCTTGTTGAGCCCATCAACACTTTATAGCCCACCTTCCATGCCCAAACTGTCGTAGACCATGCCACCCAAAACCCTTCTTTTTTTTTTACTCTTTCGCTTCATTGACTTTTTTTCTTTGTTTTTCACTTTGTGGACTTTGACTTGCATTAGTGTCTATCTCCTTCTTTCTTGCGTCTCTTTGTTTGCAAGAAATTAAGATCTCAATTTACCACAATTATCTTGGTTAAGAGATGTCTTGTTTGAATTTGTTGAGGGTAAATAAGAAGGAGGAAAGGAAGAAAGAAGAGGAGATTCCTTTTCAAGAAAATGGGAGCTTATTGTTGGAGGAAACTCATTGCATCTTCACGAGGTATATACAATCCCATCCGTACGTTTTCGTCTCGCTCAAGCTACAAAAAACTTCGACTGGACTTACATGATCGATGTAGACAGATTCATGTGTTACAAATGTATAATAGAAAACAGAAGCGTGCTGATAAAGGTATGTCAAGGCAAGATCTACGACCCTGACAATTTATTTCGTGATATCGCGGTTTCATCTTTGATGAGTAGTCACAAAAACGTTCTAAATCTCTTGGGTGGTTGTCTAGAGTTTCCTCTTCCGGTTCTTGTTTGCAAATACGCTGAAAATGGAAACCTTATGAGTATATGAAAAGCAAGGGAAGACCCTATGCTAATGGAAACCTTATGGGTAAATTGTCTTGTTTTAGCCTCAGCATACCAATTCTAGAAGGAGAATAAGGTGTAACTGACATACTTTGCGGATCAACCAGCTATATCGAGGCCGATTATCGCAAAATAGGTTTTGTCACTGGGAATATTGACGTCTATGGCCTTGGTATCATCATGCTAATTCTCTTGACTGGGAAGTTACAATGCACCTTGGATGATGGTTGTGTCCCATTGCCTGACTATGTTGGCAAGTTGCTGGAGCGAGGTTCCTTCACCGGACTGATAGACCAATCACTGTTGAACAACCGCGAGTGACGATAATCTAAGATTGCAAATGGAAGCTTTCGGTAAACTTGCTTTGAGATGTGTAAGATTCAATCCAGAAGAAAATGTGCCTCATATGATTGTGGTTGCAAGAGAAGTCAAAGAGATAGAAACATATACCCAAAACTTTAGTAGTAGGTGTTTTTTTTTTTTCTCTTACGTTCTTGCTTTTTGAGCTACTCTGCAACAGTTATTGTGTTTATGAATCTGAGTTCTACAATTCAGAAATAAATGATTTTCAAAGAACAGAGAAAAATCCGAGATTCGAAACTAGTGAACACAACTTTCAAATCAGGGTTGAGATTTACATCCAAGATGCTGCGGTTTAGGAAAACAAAGAGACAATCAAGAACAAGATGATGAGCAAGAGTGTAATTTGTCATAAACTGTAAAACCATGTCTAAGACGAGCAGCAGTAGCTCGACGAGGTACTGGTGGTCTGTGCGGGGTTTTGTTTGAAGATGTTCTTCTTTCCGCCAGACGAACCTTCAGCAGTAAGACTCGGCGTTTCCAATATCTGCAAATAAAGAAAGATTACGACATACTCATATATCCTCAGAACAAAAATCTAGAAGCTAGCTGCAAAATTTACTACCTTAAGAACAAGCTCTTCAAAACATTGCTCAACGTTGACTCGAGTCTTTGCACTACACTCCAGAAACAAACATCCGTACTCCCGAGCAAAGTCTATGCCTTCTTTTTTAGAAACAGCTCTTTCACTCTCCTGGAAATTACATAAAGATCAATTGCTATGCAACATTATAGACACTCAACATGAGGACGGAGAGACGAGATGATCTTACCTTATCAACTTTATTCCCGACAAGCATCTTAATGCAATCCTGATTAGTCGAATAGAGGTCGATTTCCTTAGCCCATATGTCTGATAGGTTTGTGAACGTGTCTCTTCGTGTCACATCATATACTACACAATTGGAGAATTCCAAGTCACTTATAGGGATCACGGATGACAAATAACTGTGTTTATTAAGAGTGAGACATACCCATAATTATACCCTGAGCTCCTCTGTAATACGAACTTGTTAGCGTCCTAAATCTCTCTTGCCCAGCTGAGTGATCATAAACACCCAAAAACTGATCAGTGATCACAGAACAACCGACAAATCGCAAGAGACTATTCTCTCAACTGTTCTAATATCAAAACTATTCTAAATAGATGAGTCTATCCTAAGCTTATTCTAGATACAAGACTAATCTTAAAATAATTATAAGTAATACTGTTACTTCATCTATAAACTATTCTAAATACAAGACTAACCTTTAAAATATTCTAAAGACAAGACTAATCTCTAAACTATTCAAATACAAGATACTAATCTCTAAACCATTGCAAATCCAAGACTCTTCTTCTTCACCAGTCACATTAGAGCTTAGGCAACAATGACTGACTAAGACACAACATAAAAAAAGATTATCACACATCATTGTGGGAGACATTCTCAAACTCTATATTGTTCAATGATTCCCCTAAACATCTAAATTGAAACCACAAGATGTGTGACATTTACATAAATTCCAAACAACAACAACAAGAGTATTGATCTCTCACCTGTATCCCAAATCGCAAGCTTGAGTTTCTTTTCTCCAATTGTCAGATACTTAACCTTAAAATCCACACCTAGACAAAACAGATCCAAGATCAAAAAACAAAACACAAAAGCTAAGATCGGTACTTTAAAGCTTGATCAATTAATCTAAAACTCACCAATCGTTGGAGAAAGATCATCAAAGGTATTAGATGTGAAACTCAACAAAAGAGAGCTCTTTCCAACACCAGAATCTCCGATCAATAAAACCTTAAACAAGTAATCAAATTCGGGTTGTCCTGACGAAGAACCCATCGATCAAAATCCAACCTTTTTTAATTTCCTGAGAACAAATTTTACAAGGGTCGGAACAAAACAATCGAAAGATACAAACTTTAACTTAAAGGATCGATTTTTTTTAAGTTTCTCTTTACCTTAAGGCTCTCTCTCGAGATCTACGAGAAGAATGACACGAACAGAGGAAAAAGTGGAAAGCCGAAGAGAAAACTCGTAAGAGAGACTTCTTTGGTTAAGATGCCTCTTTAATTTCACCGACTGACAATTGGGGACGAATCTTCTACGGTTGGTCTTACGGAGTTTTATCGTACACCTTCCTTTCTGTTTGTTCATAACCGTTGGATCGTTAAACGTTTTTTTATTCGACGTCGGCCAGATTGGTATGCATTTCGTCTAGTTGATTTTGCTCTGCTAATGGGCCTTGGCCCAATTATTCTGCTAATCACCGGCAAGGTTCTTTTGCTGCATTATTTAGATGTTGAATCAAAGCTGTTTGATGAAAAAAAAAAAATTAAAAAAAAAAAAAATAAAA
>Ga0041059_1002567_pt1 | contig 13387 bp, 11 predicted proteins | sample AraColnosormetaG_FD_56232 | JGI IMG/M metagenome (GOLD analysis project Ga0041059, IMG submission 56232) | Arabidopsis roots microbial communities from North Carolina, USA - Col MF nosort | ecosystem: Host-associated > Plants > Roots > Unclassified | place: USA: North Carolina | collected...
AAATTGAATCGAATGGTGAGAGAGACAACCGAGATTAGTTGTTTGAATTCACGATGTTTTATTAATTTATTTCTGTCATTGATGATCTCTTAATATATTTGTTACGGTGTTAGACATTTAGTTGGATTTCAAATTTTTAACCACTTTATTATTATTGTTTGATTTTTTCTATATATTTGGGTATAAATAATTTTATATTTTATTAAACATAATATAATTTTATATTTGATTAAATATGATATGATTATTTTTGTTTTATATTTATAAATACTAAATTTTTTTTATATAAAATACTCTAAAATTTCTATTAATATTAAATTTATTAAATAAATTTTAACTAATTAATCCGTGGTCCAACCCGGTTGACCCGATGACCCGGTGACCCAGAATGTAGTCCGGTTCATCGTCCGGGTCGGGTTTCAAAACATGTTGTTTCGATTTTGTAGGATTGGATTCAATTGTTTATAAGGTAGTTCCAAGGGACCAAACACTAAATCAAATCTTTGATGTTATATGATTTGCCTAAATTACATGAAGTTATACATGGAGTAAGTGATTCGCCTAAACTACTTTACATATGATGTTAAAATTAAATGATTCAAGTTGGATGACAATATTTAGTCGAAACAGTAGTTATCACTGGTATTTTCTCTGTTCCAAGTTATTTGATGTTTTGAGTTTTGTTATTTGTTTGATGTTTTGGAAAACTATCATTATTTTTTTGTAACCAATAGTGAAAGGAGAGAAGTAAAATTAATATTATTAAATTAAGCCAAATATTAATCATCATAAATTCAAAGGTGACTAATTAGGTAGACTCCTTTCTGTTTTTACCCTCTTGATTTTATTTTTTATTTTTTTGTTAAGAGAGGATGAGCTCAACTTTCTAAAGCATATATTGTAAAAAAAAAAAATCATGATGGAAAGACTCGAATTCTTATTCTTCAATTCTTATCTTCAACTTAACCACTAGCTAATAGATCACGGTAAATTAATAAATTGATTGTTTTTTTTTTTGGGTCAAATGTAATTTGATTGTTCATTTTTAACACTTTATGCATTAAAAATAAATTACTGATAAGAGAAACCAAAACATTACTAGTGCGCAATATAAAACCTGAATACTACTCAACATATTCATAAATTTCCAATAACCACATTATGATAGTAGTCAACATTTCTCAAATTGCTCGCCTAAGTGCGTTTACCCATACTTTCATTGAAAAAATGGTTTGTTCAGTCATCAGTGTATGTATAAAGTACAGATATCAAACACGAGTTTGTGAATAATGTTGGTGCGTTCCGAATTTACCGTGAAACGAACGCACCAAACGTGGTCATATATATTGTTGATAGTCGAATTAAAAACTTATTTAACGTCAAGTCTCCGATTATGTGCTTAATTAAGGTTACGATCTGTACATTAAACGCCAACGAGAAACTACGTAATAGCATGTGAGCATTGAATTAAGAATTAAACAAAATCAAGTGTTTAAAGATAATAATATAAGAAAATCACACACAGGATCACACAAGATTTAGGGCAAGCTTAAAGAGAGAACAATGTTTGGAAGGGAGAGAACATCGGCTTGTGTTAAGTGGGTCAAGTAGATACTGTCTTCTCTGTCTTTTACTCCAACTCATATTCATACATGATACATGCATAAAATTATTTATAATACATTTATACAAACCACTTGTCTTTTTTTTTTTTGATATGTAATTGAGTTACAGGTTGTTCTTACATATTTTTGATTTAATATATATATATCAATAAGACAAATAAAATTCTCGATTATTAGGAAATAATATAATGAACATTTGATTTAATTTCACACATAGGTGGGTTGTGTCCGGTCGTCACGGGACGAGTTAGAAGAATCGTAGGTTTTGTAGGCTAAACATGCCGCAGATTGCAGACTGTAGAAGTCATTGTTTCATACAAAATTGCAGACCAGACCAGACCGTGAACCTTTTGTATTTGATAATAATTGAAGTACAGATGTTAAATAATATATTGTCTATGCTATATTTAACTTCTATAAAGCGATAAACAATGTAAGACATATATATGTTTATCAATATAAAGGTGATAAAATATATTATTCGGTTTGATATGTTTGTGAATGTCCAACATATATCATAATCATACTATTAATCAAAGCGTATACGTTTTATGATTTGGTTTAGTTGGAATGGTTAGGGTTTACTATGGTTTGGTTACATATTACTCTTTTAATTGTTTTGTTTGGTTTAGAAATTGGGCCGATAGGCCCGATACTGCCATATTCTTACTGCTTTGACCCATTTATATATGAGTGTCAAAATTTTCAACCTTATCGCGACGACTCTTTGAAGCTTCCGTTGCTGACGTGGATCACTCCTCTCCGCCACAAAAACAAAACAGAAAAACAAACTCAGACATGAGCAAGAGCTAGCCGTCACTCTCACTCTCTGATGTCTCACGAATTCCGATTTCAATTCTAACTTAAACCATATTTCTCCGATCAAACATGGCGTCCGTATCTCCATCTCCGTCGTGTTCCACTATACCCATACCACTTCGACGAACATCTTTCGCCGTTGCTGAGTTGAGACGATTAAAACAAAGAAGAGCGATCCCACCTGTGTCCGTCGGTCTCGGACACTTCGCTGATGTTGTACGCAATGACGTTGATTTCCTGAAGAACAAAATCGGTATCGGACTCCGTTGGGCTAACGAGGCTTTTCGTGTACCGGAAGTGACTAAATCCGCTGAGGAACTGTTTTGGCTTAGGCATCTTGAGGATCATACTTCTCAGAATTTGAAGTCACAATCTTGGCCTCAGCCTTCCTACTCAGGTGTTCGTTTTCGTTTTCGGTGATCATGATTGTTAATTTGTTGCTTGACTTGATCAGAACAATGCTTTGATAGAGATATCTCAGTTCTGAACTATTTGATGCATCGTTCGAATGAAAGAGAAGATCTTTTTCAAAAGTAGAGGAAGATTAGATTCTTAGATATACTTGCAATGGTGACTGTGATAATAAAGTTGAAAGCTTTAGGTTGGAGTATCAGTGGAAGTCGATTACTGTCAATGATCAATCAAGTAGATTGATTTTTCCAATCAATGGCATTCCTATAGATTTGGAGCTAATTTGATAGGTTAAATTGAACTAAAAAGCTGACAAGACCATTCCTAATGTATTCTTCTTGTTTACTGTTAGTGGTGATTCATTTGCTGATGCAGTTTTTGAATTGTTTGGTAGGGCTCACTGGGGTGGATTTGTTCATGGCTGATGTCAAAGCCTTGGAGACATATGCTGGTTACTTTTACAGTCTTTCTAAGATGTGGTCAAGACCACTTCCTGAAGTTTATGATTCACAAGCTGTTGCAGATTACTTTAATTGCAGGCCTCATGTCGTTGCCTTTAGGCTTCTCGAGGTATTTGTTTAGAGTTTTTGTTGGTTCTGCTACTAATCACTGGATGATTTGAAATTATGATAAATGCTTTAGAGATACTGATGTTTATCTGATGAAGTGTTTCGTTTAGCCTAACGCATTAGTATTCTTGTTTTTCTTGAGTGACGGAAAATTCGGATGTGATTTTAATTGATTCTTAAAATATAGGTATTTTCTGCGTTCACGATTGCTGCCATCAGATTACGAACATCAGCATCAGTTAAGGGCAAAAGTTTAGAAGCTTCAGAGCAGATTTTTGGGATGGTGTTGAAAGAAACCATGCTACATTTGGGCCCAACTTTTATCAAAGGTCTGTGATTAGCTTATTATTTTTGAAGTGAAACTATCCATCAGTCACCATTTACATTTACTGCCATATATTAGATACTTTGATCTGTTGTGAATGATTCTTCCCTCTCTTCTGCTGGTTCAGTTGGTCAATCGCTTTCCACGAGGCCAGATATCATTGGGACTGAAATCTCCAAGGTCAGATAGAAGTTATGGTCACATTTGTCTAAATCTCTTAGCTTTTAATAGTGTCTTTCTGGTGCATGTTTCCATTGTTCTTTCTCTATTCTGCATGCTACATTTGGTTGTTCTTAGGGATGTAGCTGTCTGACTATGTTTGTTATGATTTGAAACTGCAGGCACTATCTGAACTGCATGACCGAATCCCTCCCTTTCCCTGGCCTGAGGCTGTAAAAATCCTTGAAGGGGAATTAGGTGGTCCTGTCGAATCATTCTTTAGTCAGTTTTCGCAAGAAACTGTAGCAGCAGCATCCTTTGGTCAGGTATTTACTCTGGTTTTTATCTTACAAGAAGTAAGCATCATATGAATCAACTTGTAGGATGCATGCCTTATACTTGATATGATATGTTAAGGTCTACCGAGGAAGGACCCTCGATGGTGCAGATGTTGCAGTGAAAGTTCAGCGCCCTGATCTGAGACATGCAGTGCTACGCGACATCTACATTCTGCGACTTGGGGTTCGTGTGAAATCTACCAAGTTATGACAAATCAATCTGCTTGAATCATGTCATAGTTATATGATATTTCTTTTGATTGTTGCAGTTAGGTGTATTGCGAAAGGTAGCAAAGAGAGAAAATGACATTCGTGTATATGCTGATGAGCTTGGAATGGGTTTGGCTGGAGAATTGGACTTTACTTTAGAGGCTGCCAATGCCTCTGAATTTCAGGTACTCGGCATTAGGTTTTTAGAAAACATAATACTTGAGAGGTTGCCAATGCCTCTGTAGTTTGACAAACACAAAATGAAAAAAAGTTTGACAACAGAAAAAAAGATTATTGCTTTCTGCTTCTTCTGATAGATATGTCGCTTTTGTTCCCTCTAAGTGTGATGTGCTCATTATTTGTCCATGCATAAAATTGTGGCTTATATAGCTTGTGCAATCAAAGTTTAAATGTTGTTATGCTGTTCCTTCACAATGTACTCTCTGTTCGTGCTAGTATCTATGTTATTTCCTTAATTTTGTGGTTTAAGTTTACAGCAAGTATCTAGTATGCTTTGACTGACCGAAGTACTTCATTTTGAAGGAAGCTCACGCACGATTTTCCTATATCCGGGTTCCAAAAGTATATCAGCATCTAACGCGCAAAAGAGTTTTGACCATGGAATGGATGGTTGGTGAAAGCCCAACCGATCTACTCGCAATATCTTCTGGTTACTCTGATCATGACAATGAGAGTCATGAGAAACAAAAAATTGAAGCGAGAAGGCGTCTTCTTGATCTGGTAGGTTAACATATGCTTTGTAGTAATGATAAAACATCTCATGATGTTCTATTTTGATGTTCATTAGTAAAGGTGTGTGACTGTTTGTAATTTTACTGTGATGATACTTCAATGCAGTTACTGAAAAAAAAGTAGAATTAATCTTACTGATGCCTTCAGTTGTTTATATTGAACTGCATGTTTAACGTAATTTGTTATAATCCATGTTAATTTGGTAGTACCATTTTGCTAGAATATTTTATATTCTAATGACTTAGCTTTCTTTTAATTTCCACTGTAGGTGAACAAAGGGGTAGAGGCAACTCTAGTTCAACTCCTTGATACAGGTATTTTGCATGCAGATCCGCATCCTGGAAACCTTCGTTACACAACATCAAGACAAATAGGGTATCTCCTAACCATCCATCAGCGTTACTCAGAAAATTCTGACTGTGACAAGATGATCTTAACTTGATAACCACGTGTCTCTATGCAAGGTTTTTGGACTTTGGTTTAGTTTGTCGGATGCAAAGAAAACATCAGCTTGCCATGCTCGCATCAATTGTGCATATCGTAAATGGTGATTGGGCCTGTCTTGTTGAATCGTTGATTGATATGGATGTCATCACGCCAGGCGTTAATACCCGTCGTTTTACTCTGGTAATTATATAATTTCTGATCTCAGATAGTGTAGTGTATCTTCAATTAATATATAGCTGAATGTGTTTGGATGTTAGTATTCTCATATCTTATGATTCTTGAAAACAACAATACAGGATCTGGAATATGCATTGGGAGAGGTTAAACTTATAAACGGGATTCCTGATATCGAGTTCACCAAGGTTAGACATGTATTTCAAAAATTGTTGTTAGAGACATGCATTTTAGTCTAAATTAGAGAGGCAAGTTTGTTTATATTTACGACTTTTAACTCTAACACATGGTATACCTGATTAGTATAGTGGTTGGTTTCTGTTGCAATTCTTTCGCATTCTTCTCTGTGTTAGTATCCTTGAACCTAGTTACTTAAAGTGCTAGGATGCTAAGAAGTTCCATCTGCACTCTTATATGGCAGCAACTTCTATCTTGTAGCTCGTACATGGGAGAATGCAACCAATCTAAAATTCTTATAGTTTTATCTTCTGCGTGAGTACCATTGAATTCATTAATATTTCTTCCAATGCTTCTAATTTTTTCAAGGTGCTTAGTAAAATAGTCAATGTGGCCCTGAAGTATCAGCTACGCATGCCACCATACTTCACACTTGTCCTCCGTTCTCTTGCTTGCTTGGAAGGTACTTGTGATTGAGTCCTTGATTGTTTGTTTGATAACTTTATTTGTCATTTCTTTCTAGCCATGCTTGGTTTCCTTTACTTGGCATTTTGCGTCATTCTTTTTGTTGGCTTATATCGTAGAAGAATATGTAATCCATTTGTTTCCATCCTTTAGTTATTTGCTTTCTATTCTTGTCTTCCCAGGTCTGGCTGCAGCTGGAGATCCAAATTTTAAGACATTTGAGGCAGCATACCCTTTTGTGGTTCAAAAGCTCATCACTGAAAATTCAGCTGCAACAAGGAAGATTCTTCATTCGGTATTACACAGTTTCTAGAGCCATTTAAGTGACTTTTTATAGTTTCTGTTTCATAAAGCTAAATAGCAGAGAAAACTTCTTAACTTCTGTTGGTGTCTGTAGGCAGTCCTTAACCGAAAGAAGGAATTCCGATGGGAAAGGGTTGCTCTTTTCCTGAGTAAAAGTTCTACGAGGTATTGTGAATCAGACATTTGACTTATGCATTAGAATTATGTCTAGGTATAGCTCTGGTGGATAAAGTGGTGTAGGTAATATGGAAAAGATGAGAATTTTAGTGCCTCTGGCTCTCTTCTAAGTACTTTCTTGAGGTCAGCAACAGAAAACTATTGTTAAATTACAGAAGTATCAGATGAAATATAATAATTTAGTTACAAAGAGTCAGATGGCTCACAACAAAGAGCAAGTAATAGGCATCTAACGTAGCTTTGACTGGTAATGATTTGATATTAAAGTATTTGAATGATCTTTACATTCATATTCTGTCTTGTTTAGCCCCTGCATATTGTTTACTATCTTGTATTCTAGGTCTCTGTATAATAATAAGTTATTTTATACCTTGTCTAGGAAACAATCGCCACTGCTAAAGTTATCAAGGGATGAAACTTCTGTTGATAGTAGTTCCAATCTAACGGACAAAGATGCTGACAATGTAAGTTTGGTCTTGAGACTTTTGGCATCCAAAAATGGTGTGGTTCTTAGAAGACTCTTGATGGCTGCGGTTAGTTTCTACATCCTAATTGCTATTCTTCCCATCGTTTTTGCCAGTTTTCTGAACTTAAAGATTAGTCTCTAACAAAGTAAACAGGGAATAAGGTACCTTTCTGGTTATGGTCATCATTCATCCCCATGTTGACTTTAACTTGTGATTAAAGTAGATTTGTCGTATTTCTGAGGAAATGACCTCTCAAGTAATAAACTTTGTATTGTTCTCTGTTTTGATAAAACAGAACGGGACTTCACTGATCCGGACATTTATTTCAAGAGAGGCACTTGTCATACGCCAGAAACTTTGCATGACGATTGCAACTACGATGTACCAATGGATGGTTGGAAGCCTTGGAATTGAATCCCTTAAATTCATTTCTCTTTCAGACCCACCACCATCTTCAGGAATCAACATTACAGTCAAAGACTTCAAGATTCTAATCAATGACAAGCGGGTCAGAGTAATACTGAGAAAGATACTGGAGTCTGCAAAGAGTGACCGAGTTTTGATGCTCAGATTCTGCTGGACTTCCTTTGTCATGTCTCTCACCACCACTGCGCTTGCTTGCCATCGGTTTGTGATCTCGGTCTCTGAAGGTTACGTCAACTACTTATCTCTGTCTGCTCCAGTCGCACTTCGTACCTGATTACCTGAACATCCTACACCAACACAGAACCAGAATCACTAATGTATATTGTTGTCAAGACCCAAAGCAAAGGGTTCCTTAGTAAGAGGGATAGATTCTACAGAAAGACTAAATATTTTCGTGTATAGAGTCGTTCCATATCTAATCCTATCAGACGATCAATGCCTGTCGTAACGATATATGACTAATCATAATATCCGAGACCTCAAGGAATCCTTTTGCTCTGCTTCAAGAACACTTAATAGAGTTCTCCACTCTAAAATGTCCTACATTTACCGAAACCTCTTGGGCAAGTCCAAAACACAAAACATATTTGATTGAATAGGACAAGCGTTTGTGTAAAACATATCAGTTAACTAGATCTAAAGTCTGTCTACTAATATGAAATGATATCATAAAGCGTTTGAGCTTATAGCAAAATTCAGATAAAGAAATAAGAAAAGTGTTCATTCCTAAGTTCATATCATTTACAAAGAATGAACAAACAGAATGTAAAAAGTATAGTCCTATCACTTCTTGAACGTAAACTCAGACAAATCAACCTTGACATGCTCAACAATCTCCTTCTCTTCTCTAACAGGACTTGCCATGTCAACTTGGGGATGATGACTATTGCTGAATTCAGAATCTGTGATCTCACGTTGGTAAGAGTGATTCTGAGATTCAGGGTCGAAGAAATGCTGATGGCCATGGCCTTGGCCGCTATAATCAGAGAATCTAGGAGGAGAAGGAGAAGCAGTGAAGCTGGTTTGTTGGTCGAGGCTGCGGTTATTGTAGTTGTGGAGGAGATGCACCGGTGACATGCCATGTGTTGGCGTAGTAGGACGGCTCGAGTGAGGTGTGTTAGATCCTGAGTGTCCATGTTTCGTCTGTTTCTTGGCTGTGTGGTGCCATTTCTTCAATGCATTGGCTACCCTGTCGTTGAATATTGTCGGCCTCATTGATGTTCCCATCTGCAATCACATTTTAGTGTTAGAGAAATCCTATACATCCAAAATAATCTAAACTATATATGGGACAATCACAATTTTGTAGCAAACCCTTAATTGTTTCAAACATGACGCATTGACACTTAGCAATTTAAAATTTGTTAAAAGTTGTACCTGAGTAACAAGAGCATAGAGAGGTAGAGTGATGTAGCTGCATAGAACTTGTATTAATACCCTGCCGTATACAACAAGAAGAAATTTATCGTTAAGGTTCAAAACATACAAAAGATAATATTATTTTGTTGTATGTTATGTATAGTTGAGGAAGTTAACAAACCCCATGGTGATCCTAATTGCAATGTCTTCTGTTTTGTGGTGGAAGCAGTTTTTGAGTGTGAATTCGTACTGCAAAATTAATTCATAACCAAAATCATTAATTTTTTTTCAAAAACATATATAAATTGGAAGAAGAAAATGGATTGTTATTGCTCACAGTGCTCCAAACGAAGAAAGCCAGTTGAAATGCATTCTATAAACAAAATACATAGAAGAAACAAAATTTAGAAAGTCATAAGAAAAGGGTTGACAAAAAAAAAACTTAAGATGGTAAATGTAAAAAAGTAAATAAGTGTACCGTGAAAAGAACCAAGTGAATGAGGAAGAGAATGAAACGAGGACGACCAAACCAAAAGAGATCATCGCCCGGTTCAACCACAGGAGCTCCTTTAACCACATCTCCTTTTTCTTGAATCCTTAATCCTAATTTCGATATTATCATTTGAAGTTTTGCTCCTACTATCAATATCACCTTCAATATTTACACCAACCATATACAATTATTGTTTATTCACAGCTACATAATTAATACACTGAAGACTTTGAAGTGAAATTTTTTATTACTTACAATCAAGGGAAGGAAGGGCAGCCAAAGATATGAGTCCCATCCTATTTTAATTTGAAAAAGACATTGAAATTTAGAAAGATATTTCGTTGATATATAACGATTTGCTTAATCTCTTAAATGAATTGTTAGAGAATTAGGACATACCATGTGTATTGGTCAATATGAATAAGACAGCAATGCACCATATCAGTGGGCTGCATTCACACAAAGATATTTAATCAGATATTTAACTTTTGTGCAAGATTGTTTGAACAAAATATTAACAAACTTGGTTTAAATAAAAATAAAAAATGGGACATACTGTACCTTATACCGACAACCACCGTGAAATCTTGTTCCAAAGATCTTTCAATGTATTTTTGGAAATCGAAACGAGCGGCACTTCCTGCTGGCAAATGTGCCTGCACCAATTCACCAATTGGAGTAATTAATCAACAATTCATAGTGTATTACTAGTAGTATATGCTAATTATTACTTACCATAATAAAGCCATGTCTTAGTGTAAGATAATCTACTTTTGTCACTGATCCAAAGAACTGTCTGAAGAAACATGTCTGCATTCCATTTCCATCCATAAGTTTTGTTGTCAATTTTTAACCAAATTATATATAAAAAAATTACTCACAAAAAGTAAAGAAATGAAAACTTACAATCCAGAGGGTAAAGGTAGACTTGCTCCATATATTCAGATGTCTACGTCCGAACGATGTATCTCTTGCAAATCTGAACCTCTCTGGATCTATAATAGTTAAATAACCAATTGAACTAAACAAATTAAATCAGAGGACAGATAATATATAGTTAAATAAAAATAAAATATGATGTTACTTTCTTGTGTTAAATTGTTTATTCGTGAGTCAAACAAACGACGTTGTAATTAATCAACAATTCAATTATCTAACTCAATCAAATAAACAAACTAATCAATGAAATAAACAATTATCTTCCCACTGATACGCTATCAAGATGTTAACCTTGGCAAAGTCAACTACCGGATTATTAGTCATTTTTCTTTGATTAATTACTTCTACAAATATAAACTCTATGGCGATGAGATAGTGTGTGTTGTATATGTACATACCATTGGCATATTGGTACTCAATTGTTTTGGTCTCTCTCTCCCATGACTTCCATTTCTTCATCTACATATTGCATAACCATATATAGATTAAAAAACAAATTAAACACATACAAATATATGCATAAACTTGTACAAAATGTATAGAGAAGATCATGTACCTTGGTCTTTCCTAAAGCATAGGTTATAATGCAGTAGAGAACATGAAAAACAGCGAGCACAAAGATGAATATATGCAGCTGGTGGATACCATAGGCAGATACTAATGCTACTTTCCCCTGAAATCGAAAATATGAAATAAGATTCCGATATATATATTTGCTAAACATAAAAGCGGCATACTAGTATAGTTAGTAAGTAATTATGAATTACATGCCTTTTCTGCGCATTTGTCATAACCCTTGGTGGCTAAATTTCGGCGAGGACTGTAAAAGTCGTTGGAGTCAAAATCTTCAAGAATTTTGCGGCCATCGTCGATATAATCTTTACCATATTTGGCGATTTCTTGATGGTTGCTACAAGGATGCCAAGTCGCAGCAATATTTCTTGGAATGCAAATCTCGGAGACTGGTGTTTGCAATACAACCAATAGAAGCGATATGAATCCCAGAAGCATCAGTTCTATTTTCATCACAATCCAACAACAAAAGAAGAAAGTTAGTTGGGAATCCAAATAGAGAAAGATTTATCATATTGTAATATAAAAAGTCGTCTTTGATGACAACTTTTTATAGAATAGTGAATTAACTTGCCTGCTTTAACCTTTTCAAGAGCTTCAGATAAAGCTTTCTTGTGCTTCTTCTTAAACCACTACAATAAGTGAAAAGAAGAATTAGAGATTAATTATGGGGTTATACCGAATAAATTTTGATTGCCTAGTTAAGAAAAAGCGAGATGATGCATTAATAACCTTAAAATGCAAAAGTAATAGTACTAAATTAATGTGTACTTTCGTATCATTTGGAGAAAAGCAAAAAGAGAGAAAGGAAGATTTGGAAATATAAAAATGAAAAATATACGTACGTGACCAATAAAGTGCAAGAAGTATTCGATCATGATGGAAATGAAAAGGAGAACGAAGCAAACTACAGCAACAGCCCATGTTGGTGTTTCCTCTAGTGATCGCTCTTTTATTGCCATTAATTTCACTGCTCAAAACTCTTTTTAAGTTGTTTTTGTTAAACTTTAAACTCTTAAGTTTCTTAGCTTTTAGGGTTTCGCAAGTTTATCGATAAGGGGAAAAGGAGAAAGAAAGTGATATGGACTTTGTTCCTGTTATGTCTCTATATATACATAATTCAATTAAAAACAAGATGCCTATACATGAGTTGTTGTTATTTCTTTGTAAAGAGAATAAAAAGAAAGTCAAACAAGTGAAAGCCGCAATTATTTATTAAAAAATAAGGGAAACGAAGACTTTGACTAATTCAAAGATAACGACTTGAGATGAAGTGGCATGAGGAGACTGGTAATGCCGTGTGAACTTAGCTACCACTTCTTATGGGTCATGCATACCTTAAAACGATTTTTTCAATTTTAAAAACTAAATGTAGTGTTCGGTCGTTCTGATGAAGACTGAAATTTTTTATTTTATTTTTATTTTTAAAAGACCGAAATTTATTCATGCCTCGCATTCACATTTTACGGTACGATCAAAGAAATGGGTTTTGGCAGTTATTATGAATGTCTGCGATGTTGAACTGAAAAAGATACTTTTTAATATATCATAAATTTATTGAATGAGATTATGTAAAATCTTCTTTAAAGAAAAACGAAGTAAAAGAATCTCTAACCAAAGTAAGGTGGAAAAAATTTCCATGCAAAAGAAACTAGTTTATCTACTTTTGGGTTTCGGAAATAAAATAGTGGCCAAGCGATAAACCGAGGTAAAATTGAAGCGGTCATTTAATGATTGATATTCCATTCTCATCAGTTCTTGTTTTAACTAAACAATTATAGAGCCAACATGTTACTCAGTGAGTTAATTTCTGACGAAAACGGTACATAAAAACTTAAAACGATTTTGGTTTGGTGGTGGCCTAAAAAGAATTCATGTTTCTATGCCATATCAGGATTTAAATCTCCAAAGTACAAATTTTTTAAAAACTTTTGGAAAATTCTAGCTATACGTGGTAAACATTTCGCAAAATCCAGTATGATTTATTTTGAATCATGTGTTGTACATGTAATATCGTGTGCTATGGGTTGGACGACTATTCATCTGGAACTAGTTATCAGTTAGGTATGTTGGTTAAGACGTTGGATCAGCATTGATAACAAGTATGTTAAGATATTTTCATAAATATTATTGTGAATTGATATTACTAAATATCAAACCAAAAAAAAAAAAAAAAAA
>Ga0041059_1002568_pt1 | contig 13386 bp, 10 predicted proteins | sample AraColnosormetaG_FD_56232 | JGI IMG/M metagenome (GOLD analysis project Ga0041059, IMG submission 56232) | Arabidopsis roots microbial communities from North Carolina, USA - Col MF nosort | ecosystem: Host-associated > Plants > Roots > Unclassified | place: USA: North Carolina | collected...
TAGTTATAGTACGTTTGTGAATATACTACTTATGTGTGTAACACAGTTTTACTAGCGTCACAGGTTTTTTTTTTTTTTGAGATGCCAGCAAGAGTATCTATCTCCCGATGGAGATGCTCTAATGGTTATTGCCTACGGTTCATGGTTCTTGGGCCTCTTGGGCTCTCTTGCTGGCGAATCTTGGGCTTCTCCCTCTGTTTGGGCATGTTTCCCCTTTATGGGTTTTGGCCTTCTTTGTTTTGTTTTATCTTATCATTCTGTATGGGTCTGGCCCAATATGTTGTTTCCATCTTATCCTCCTAAAAAGTCAATAAACATGAAAACCCTTTGACAAAAAAATTAGTGGCCAATAATTGATTTGTTTTTACTAACAACTGCTGATTTTCTTTACAGTTTTACCACATTAAGATTGCAATAGAGAACAAACAATAAAATTAGCCTCATCGATTTTTTTAAAAAAATCTACTTTAAACTAATTGTCGTTCACTTAATTAGTTTTTTGTTTTCCCTCCATCACATTGTTAATTAGTTCCATATCTGGAACTGGAAACAGAAAACTTGATATATTAGCTCTCCATGCACAATCTCCTTTTCCTATTTCTTTTTGTTCATAACTGAGTATTTTGATTCAACCTTTTTTCTTTTTCCTGGAGAAAGAAAATTTTAGGTCGTAGAATGTTAAATCAAAATGCTTTCAAAGAAATCACTGACAATGGCTCTTAATCGATCGAGCCGAAATGAAACTTACGTGATTTCTTTTCAGTTCTGAATTCATTTCATTCTTATAGCTTCCAGGAGAAAAACAAAATTAGTAAACACAGAATAGATTATTTTTTTTTCTCTTAGAAACTATATTGATTTGTTTGGCTATTTCATTATGTCAACCTACAAAATGAAGAGCCTCGTGAAGGGTCTTAGGTATTTTTCTCAAATATTTGGTGAGTTTTATATATATATACTATATACTATCTTCTCTGAATGTAGCCTAATAATTTTGTAAATTTCTCGTTTTAATATTACATTTTATGATCAATTTGCATAACGCAGAAAACGAGAAAGAGGCAGAGATGCAAATTGGAACTCCAACAGATGTAAAACATGTTGCTCACATTGGTTGGGATGGAGGCTCTGTCAATCATAATCCACCCAGCTGGGTATTTAATTTAATTTTCAATAATTTTTTGGTCTATAGTATAACATTAACTAATAAATCATTATCATAAAGTCAAAATAATGAAATTCAATGTAGATGAAAGATTTCAAAGTATTGGGTGGATATTCACCGGCGCTTATCGGAAATATCAAGGAGGATGCTTCATGCATTTTTGAAGGTGAGCTATCTAATATGGAATAGTACTATAGATATTTTTTTTTGTAAAAGAAGAAATAATTATAAATAAAAAATGCACATGCAGATTCGACTCGGTCACGTGATATACCGAGACTTCCAAAATCGTCGAGAGAGCGTTCGAGCACTTTAGGTGGTTCACCAACAAAAGAACGATCACGACGACGTGGATCTTCACAATATAATGGAAACCCTAAAGTTTCACGGAGATCATCAAAAGAATCTTCTGCTATTCCTCAAGATGGTGGTTTTAATAAGAAATCTCGTAGAAAAAAATCAAAGGACTGTGTAGATGGTGGATCTAGAAGATCGTCACGACGAGTACGTGGATCTCAAGTAGAATCTATAAGTGATTCTTCATCAACGTCTGATGCAGGATATCTAACTTAAGACGATAAAAATTTGCATCAAAATAAATAACATAGGTTACTAGGGAAATTCAATTAAGCTAGCTACAGTGCTGGTTCTTGTGAGGATTTGTTACCTATTTTATTTGATTAGTTTAAAACCAACGTGCCTTCATGGCTTCAGAATAAAATAAAATAAACAATTTCCCCAGTTGCAATAAAGAAAAAACAGTAGGTGAGTCTTAGTCAAGGTCAATTAGTTTTCAAATCAATAATTATTTTCCAAACCGATCCAAACCGGCTAAATAACCATCAGTCTCCGCGGTTTAAGATTTGACTTTACCAATCTTCTCTTCTGTCTCTCTCACACAACTCAGTCCCTCTTCGACGTTTTATTGAATCCGCATTTTGAAGTAAATGAAAGACTTCTCTGCGAACGTTACTCTTCTTCATATGTGAAGCATTGCTCCATTTTTTAGGTAGTTCATAGAGAGAGAGAGAGAGAGAGAGAGAGAGAGAGCTCTTCTTTTACATTGTTTTCGAACCCGTCCCTGATTCTTTCGGCGCAAGTTTGCTCCATAGTCAAACTCTGACAATGTCTATGGCGAGTTTGTATCGGCGGTCTCTTTCCCCTCCGGCGATAGATTTCGCTTCTTTTGAAGGAAAGGTGCGTTATTTCTCAAGTGTTCGATCCATGGATTCAATTGAAAATTCAGGGTTCTGGGTTTTAACTTTTTAAGTATCCTTGTGCTTCTGGTTAGAGATGATCACTGATTTGGTTTTTGTATGTTGATTGATTTGGTTACTTCTCTATCTGTATAGAGTCTAGAAATTGGATTTTCTTGGGAACTGTGTAAAACTCGTAAAACCCTAAACCCCTTGCTGTTTTTACAAGTTTAGTTGTTGGTGAGAGATCTGAGCATGCTTCATGATAAATGGTTCACGAATTATTGATAGCCAATTTAGTAGAATGGGACAAGTTCTTTTGCCCTGAGAATTTAAATGTTGTCATTGTCTTTGCAGCAAATCTTCAATGAAGCGCTTCAGAAAGGCACTATGGAAGGATTTTTCGGGCTGATTTCTTATTTTCAGACACAGTCTGAGCCAGCTTTTTGTGGCTTAGCTAGTCTTTCGATGGTTTTGAATTCTCTTTCTATTGACCCGGGAAGAAAGTGGAAAGGTATACATACCTCTACTGGAGAGTACATTTGTTGGTGGGTTTTTGAATTTTTTTGGTTTCTCTCAGGGCCTTGGAGGTGGTTTGATGAATCAATGCTGGAATGTTGCGAGCCGCTTGAAATAGTGAAGGATAAAGGCATTTCATTTGGAAAAGTGGTCTGTTTAGCTCATTCTTCAGGAGCAAAAGTCGAAGCTTTCCGCACAAATCAGAGCACCATTGATGATTTCCGCAAATATGTGGTCAAATGTTCAACTTCTGATAATTGTCATATGATCTCAACATATCATAGGCAAGTACTCAAGCAGGTATCATTTTTTTGGCCTAAACTCTGTGTATATTAACAGTTATATGGCAATTAAGTGAAATTCATTAGACTTAATGTTATTACAAAGTTTGATAATGGTGAAACTCTTTCATGTCTTGCTATGAAGTCCCATGCTGATCGGATTCTAATGTCTATGATTGCAGACTGGAACTGGCCACTTTTCACCTATTGGTGGTTATAATGCTGAAAGAGATATGGCTTTGATTCTTGATGTCGCTCGTTTCAAGTATCCTCCTCACTGGGTTCCTCTTAAACTTCTTTGGGATGCCATGGATAGTATTGATCAGTCAACAGGGAGACGTAGAGGGTACATGGATCTCTATTCTTTTTCTTAGGCTTCACTTGTATGATTAAAGAATGTAATCCGTTTCTTTTTGCTATTCTGCTTTACTTCCAGGTTCATGCTTATATCAAGACCCCACAGAGAACCAGGATTGCTCTATACATTAGTAAGTCCAAAGTCATGGTTCTATTAGTAGTTGCTGCTATTACAATAACATTTCTTTCGAATAGGACTGAGTAATGATATCTTGATTATCGATTTCAGAGTTGTAAGGATGAGAGCTGGATCAGCATTGCAAAGTATTTGAAGGAAGATGTTCCTCGTCTTGTAAGCTCACAACATGTTGATACTATTGAAAGAATCTTATATGTTGTATTCAAGTCACTTCCAGCAAATTTCAACCAATTTATCAAATGGATGGCTGAGATTCGAAGAACAGAGGATGTAAATCAAAATCTTAGCTCAGAAGAGAAATCAAGGCTCAAATTAAAGGTATTATCTTGTCCATTTGCTTCTGAACTTTAGTTTTCCATGTTTATATTCCATCAGTTTATTCATCACTGTTCTATGGTTCGTTTTGCTGTAGCAAGAGTTACTGAAACAAGTGCAAGAAACTAAACTGTTCAAGCATGTGGATAAGTTTCTCTCCTCTGTGTACGAAGACAATCTGCCATATGTTGCTGCTAAGGTTTATTGTGACGGAGATGAAATCTTATCGGGATATGAATCAGATGAATCCTGTTGTAAGGAAACTTGTGTCAAATGTATCAAAGGTATGTTTGTTCTTACATTCTGGTTATCTTTCTAAGCGCTTCAGAAACCTTGGCTTGAAGTTAGTAGTGTGCAAAGTTCTAATCAAGAAATCACTTTTTTCTTTGAATTTCTTGTTTTACATCAAGGTCTTGGTGAGGAGAAAGTGACAGTGGTAGCTTACCCATCCGGGAACGATGTGTTCACTGCTCTTCTGTTGGCTTTACCTCCACAGACGTGGTCAGGTATCAAAGACCAGTCACTTTTGCAAGAAATGAAACAGCTCATTTCCATGGTTAGCCACCCGACTTTGCTTCAACAAGAGGTACATAACTAAGCCAACTCTTCACTTGGAGTCTGAGTTATATATCTTCTAATTCTTAGGATAAGAAACAGAAATGAAACTCAGTTATATAGTCTGAGGATTACCTTCTGAAGCTGACTCTTTTTTAAGGCTGAACTCCAGAATCCATTAGATGAGAAATATGTAGTAAAGTCAGCTAAGTTAAATCGTTTTCCTTTGGTGGGTTACAGGTTTTGCATCTACGACGCCAACTTGAGATGCTAAAACGATGCCAGGAGAATAAAGAAGACGAAGAACTCTCTGCTCCTGCCTAATCAAACACAACCAACCACTTTCTAATTTGAATCGACCAACAAAATTGTTAGGGAGAAAAAGAATTTATCCCATCTAGTCTGGTCCATAGATATCTTATAAATCAGCAAAAAGCTATGTATTATCCATTACATCCCTTAGATACATTACAGGTAACTAAGTACTAACCATATCACCATCACTTTACTATATAGATTATAATATAGTAATCAAGCCCATATGTTTTTATTTTTTTTACATACAAAAGTTTTTTTTACCACACTTCACCATTCCAAGGAATGGCTCCTGCTTAAGGGCCTCGACGGTGGCCTTGGTTTCTCATCGACCGGAATCAGAACCTCCATGAGCTTCTTGTATCTCTCTTTAGTGCTCTCTTCAATCTCCTTCAAAAGCTGCTCATTCTCCTCCTCTAACTTGGCAGCCAAAGTCTCTAACTCAACCTGATAAGCCTGTTTCCTCTCTCGAGACCTAGCAGCGGATTCACGGTTCTTGATCATCCTCTTCTGTCTCTGAGCTGCAGCTTTATCCATTGCCTCCATCATCACTCTCCCTCTCTTTCCTCTCGTTACTCCTCCACCCATTGATCCTTCAACCATCTGGAACGAACTGTGTCGCTGCATCGGAAAATCAAATGTATAGCTACCGTCGTTGTTGAGTCTCTCCGTTGGAATCTTCACATCGATTTCATCTGAAGCTCCCTCGTCCATTTCTGCTTTCGCTAAGAAATCCTCAAGTGTCATTATATCTTCTGGTTCTTCTTCCTTCATCATGATCGTCTTTTGCTCTCCAGATACAATCTCTTTCCAAACATCGTCAACACTCTTTCCGTTGTTAACGCTGTTCCGATCTCCGATACTCCGATCAACATCAATCGCCATCTCGAAGGGCTTTGAATCAGACGCGAAAGTGTAATCGTTGACTCCTCCGCCGTAAGCGAAACTGATTCTGGAGTGATCGGCGTGAGGATTTGGTCGGAGATGGTGCGATGATCTTATAGAAGGGGAAGATGAAGCAGAAGAAGAATTACGGCGAGACAAGTCGGAATTGGAAGAAGACATCAACTTGAAGGACGCCATTTCCGGAGCTCACTGGAATTGGAACGAATTTTTATCTATCTGGGTTTTGTCAAAGAGAAAGAACAATCGGAAATGGTGGATTTTCTTCGAACCAGAGATCGAGAGAGATCTTTCTAGGGTTATCTCTAGTGTTTTGCAATGTAACCACGCGCTTACTCTCTATATACAAGTTTAATTAACTAATCACGCGCACATTAAACGCGTGACTTGCACCTTCTATCAACTATACTATAAGGAGATGTTTTTTCTTTTCTTTTTAATTAAGAAAAAAGATTTACTATTCAGATTTCTTTCTCTTTTTTTTTTTATGAAAAAGATATCAGTGCAACTAAAGAGATTTACAATTCAGATTTCTTTCTGAAAATATATTCGTGTGACAGTAAAGACTAAAAGAGTTTAACAATTCAGATTTATGAGTACATTCTGAGTTGGACAATCCAACTGGTTATATGGACACTAGATGATGTAGAGGGAGAGAGGGCCCAACTTGATATAATCTTTATAATGAAACCAAAACAAAATTGCAAAAATTTCATGAATTTGGCTGAGACTCTTTTGGAAATGATGATGAAAGCGTCTGGTAACAACCAACAGTGACCTCCAATCTCTGATCATGGATCTCTCTCCAGGGAAAACCTCAAATCATAAGTCTCCTTATTTGGTTGGTTTCTGTAGTCAAGATCGGCTTTCGACTCAATAAATCACAGAATTTTATAAGCATTTGCATTTCCTATACACAAGCAGTGTGAACTTACCACTATGGACTAAAATGGAGGTTCGAGTGGTTCATCCCAGACATCTGCACTCCCATTTGAGACTTCATCTACATCTTCCTCCATTGACAATCTCGCATACTCTCTCTGAGCAAATCGATCCCACTCTGTCAAATTTGGATCTTCCCGTTCCTACAGCAATGAAAGAGAATTATACTTGTTCTAATTGCCTCAATCCGAACTACTACAAACTGCCTTTAGCAGTTAAAAGAAGTCATATTCTTTGTTATTTTTTTCCCTCTTGAGTGCTATAAAAACTCCACTGGTAAGCCAAACTTACCTGGCGAATGAGAAATGGGTCACGTGTTTCAAATGCCATGAACTTATTAAGGTTGAAGAGTATATTGAAAACGTTTGCTGAAAGTTTCGATCCTTTCAGATCCTGGAGGGTGATACAGTTCTCCTTCTGCAAGGACATCCACCATATAGATGATTCCAGTCAAATAAATGATAAATAACAAAAAAGCTCGGAAAAATCAAACAACCATGTTCTGGTTTGTAAAGTAACTAACCTCGGGTCCAATCATGTCAATTATTTGACATAGGATATCACTGAAAAGAACAGCTTCCTGGGTTATGCATTCCATGCGATGCAGCTGCTCTTCGAAGAAAAACTGCATTTCGTTTGAAGTGATTACCCCATTTCCATCCAAGTCTACGCATTTGAACCTGCACGGAAAATTTCAATCAGTGTCAAGTAAAATACACGGACTTGCAAAAATATTGAGTTTTGACATCCATAATAGATAGATGAGCATACTAGGCTATAAACTAGTATCAGATTGTTAGATTGTTAGTGCCCGAGTATAAACAAGGATCCTATGTTCATGAAAAAATGGTACCATACAATGATTACTAAATATATCTGAGGAAGAGGACTTGTTACAAGTAACAAGTCCTCAAGTCACTGGTTTTGACTCCGTTGTAGTATATATATCAAGATCTTGTGATCTAAACCAAGGGGCAACATTCATTAAGGAAAACCAATATCAACACGGAGGGGGAGATGTGTACCAATACTCAAGACTAGGCTCGGAAGACTTGTCTTCCTCAGCGAGAATGAAGTACACAAAATCTTCATAACTCATCTTCCCTTCAACTTTACTCGTAAACTTCCTTGGAATCTAAAAGAGAAACATAGCCACAAGACGCATGGAGATCAAATAAAAAGGATCACATCATACTATATAACTTAGCTTTTAAGAAGGTCTAGGCAGGAACAATTTTGGGAACCAACCTGTGAAAATATTCTATCAACAATCCTGTAGGTAAGGGCATTATTACCATATTTGATGAGATTGTCCTTATCAATAAAACAATCATGGTCACCATCAAGTTCCCAAAATTTGCAGTATATCACGTAGAAGTGCTCATAGGAGAAGTACCTGAAAATTAAAAGAAACGACATGATTGCAAATGGTAAAATCAGGCATAAGTTCTGTTACAGAAGCAATATGAAGGTATAAGCCAATACTCATATAGCTCTTCCATTTTGAACTGTTTAATGTTACATATGTGATAAACCCTCGAACTTTAATATATTTTCGTAAGCTTGTTTACTCCTTATATAACAACAGAATATGTTTGAATTTCAAATACTTATTGTTAGGAAATTATGAAAAGAAAAAATAAACTCACCTAATAATTTTATTAATGTCGTCCTCTTCATCAAGTTGTTGCATAGCAGCAATTAAATTTCCACGTCTCAGCTCTCTAAGAGTAAGGCAGCCAGTTCCGGATCTGTTAATGTAGTAAAATATTCTGTAGATGACCGTTTCAGCTGGGTAATCAACAAAGGATTAAAATTAGTACAAGTATGAATCTAACATAAGTACATATCTAGTAGAGATATAAAGATGTATGCACAGAAAGAACGTCTTATTGAGTAGGTTTCATCATTTTTAACACCATGACAATCAGTAAGTCACAAATCAATGGTTCCTACCATATCTTTCTTGAAACTCGCTTATCGTCCTCAAAAATTCTAATCCAGGATGTGTTGCCAGAAGCTCATCAAGAACTGGTTTGAAGTCTGCCTGTAGCCAAATCCAAGAAATGATCAAAATGTATGGCACAATGGGTTAAGAAAAGGAAGACAATTGTTGGAAAATAAATCAGAACGCGGTTGGAGAAAAGCGGGAGAAGAATCACAAAAAGACCTGTCTGAGATAGCTGCAGCCCTGCTGCCTTAGTATATTATATATCTGGGAGGCTGTGTCCATAGTTAACATATTGCCATCAATCCAATACTTGATAAATGCATCCCTGAGGACAATTGGTCAATCAGCAAACATTAGTACCGCACCAATTACCCAACAAAGCTTTATAAGAAAATAGAGCAAGCACCCAAAGTTCTCATACTACTTTTAAAAAACATTTTATAAAAGAATAAATGAGTCATATATGGAGCTACCTTGTAACTATATCAGTGCAATTGGGATCGATCTTTCTGAAAAGTGCAGGAGAAAGAAAAGAAGGCAGCTTGCAGACTTGTTTCGTAATGGATTTGAATTCTGCAAGAGGAACGAGAATGGTAAAATGAACTGCCTTATATATTCCTTAGAAGGACAAAAATAGAACAAAAACATCACCATCTACATGTAGTCCATCAATATAGTTACTAAAAACTTGATCAACCATGGATAGACATTGCTCCTTTAGTTCTTTTGCTGGTGGACGCCCGTGTTGGTAGTAGAACTGCAGAAATTATAAACATATGAACAGTTGTGAGCGAAACTTATTATCATGTCACAGTGAAGGACCATTTTTCGTTCAAATCAAGTTTACCTACAAATTAGTAGCCTCGGTTTAAATTGTACCCTGCATCTACTAACGAAAGCTATCTGTTTCAACGACCAATCCAGTGAACATAGATACTAGACCAAAATCACAGGTCCAGAGGCAGGAAATGAGAACAAACCTGAGGAATGAGTTGGCGCTTTGGCTCCTTGAGTGATCTAAGAGGAGAGTGGAGAGAAGGAGGGCTAGTCCTTTGCCTGGAGAAACGAGGGGAACCAGAGGAGCTTCGTGGAGATAGTGGGGGAGTGCTGCTGCTCAGAAACACAGAAGGCAAATTCTTGGATTTATTAGTTGGTGTTCCAGATTTAGCATCATCAATCAAAGACTTGACCTACAGAAACATGAAAAATGGGAAACCAAGGTCATGGAACACACTTGTGTAAAAGAGAGGCCAAGGAAGGAAGTGTAGAAATAAGAAGGTGGCTACCAATGTGGCAGTTTCAGGGAGTGAGAGCCACTGAGAGAAGAGGTCATCAGCAATAAGAGAGGTTGGTTTGAGGGGAGAAGGAGACAAACCGGGGAGCTGCAAGAGCTCAGGATCTAAAATATGAAGATCGTCGTCTACTCCGTCAATATCCATGATCTCCGCAACGAGAAGCCCTACTTGTTCAAACTCCTTGAATCGTAACAAAAGCGCCGGGAAAATCGAGAAATTCAAAATTCGACAACAGCGGCTATGAAAAGTCGACGCTACTGTGTGAACCAACTTGAATTATTATAATTGGAGAAACAACAATCCGATTCGATAAACCCTAGTTATCGAATTTGATATAAGTAAAGTACAAAATCACTGAGGATTTGTTTCCAAAAATAGACAGATGATTGGACACGTAAGATTCCTACACCGAGTAGGAAGGAAGTTGGCAGATGAGCGAACAAAGCAATTCCGATCAATAATCGGCAAAGAAAAATGGGGAGGTTCTGAGATTTTGCCGGAAAGTTATCAAAGGAAAGGAGGAGGAGGACCTCGAGAGATATTTATTACTCACCGGCCGTTTCTTTTTCTTTTTTTTTTCACTTCTTTCTGTTTGACCCCCCTATCTCCTTTTGCCAAGGATTAAAATTAATTTTGTTTTTAGATTAATTTAATCAAAACAAAAATATAATATTGTATCATATATTTATTTATTTATTCTAAATAGAAAATACTTAGGTTAGTAGTAGTCGTGTAAAAAAAACGATTTAATTACATTATGTATAACGTTTTAGCTATAAATTCTCGTATTTGTGGAATTTAATAATCACAGTAAAAAAACTAATAATCAAATATAAATAAGAATATTTACGTAATCGATGAGAAAATTAAAACCTTCAAAAATTTGCTGCGATCACGTTTGAAGCTAAATCTCTCTCTCTCTAACTACCTCTGTGGTACAGAGTCTCCGTGTTCTAAAAGCTTTGAGACCATCTTCAATTTCACAGAGAAAAACAAAACAAGCAAGGAGAAGAAACATGAACATCTTCACTAAGAAACCTAATCCCAGAGGTTTAATTCCACCGGATTTTTCTTTTGTATCATTATGGATTTTGTTTTCTCAATTAGGTTTTTTTTTTCTCCGATTGATCAACCTAAATGGAATTTTGATCATCTGGGTTTCTTCCGGTTGACTTCTTCTGTAATTTTGTGGCGCGTTCGTGATCATGTTTCTTTTGGAATCTGGCTTGGTTTCGTCTGAATTCGAGAATCTTAATGTCTATTGAAATCGGACTGTCAGAATCTGAATGTTTCGTTTTTTTTTTTGGCAATTGCAGAAGTGCTTCGGGAGAGTAAGAGAGAGATGACACAAGCTACCAGAGGTATTCTTTGTTCATATGCTTGGATTATTGAATCTAGAAAAAGGTTAATTCATTGTTTTTGATTGCTTGATTGATAAGCTACTATGTTCCATGGCTTTAACTAGATATTACTCAAGTATTTATCGCCATATACCTAAATTCCTCTCAAACTGATGAAATTTTCCACCTTTTCGTGTTTTGGCTTCAGGAATCGAAAAGGAAATCGGATCTCTGCAATCAGAAGTATGAGTGTGGCTCAGTTAGTAACGTTTTCATCCATCTTTTTAAAAGGGACATATCTAAAAAACGTTTTCTTTCATGTTTGATAGGAAAAAAAGCTCGTTCTCGAGATCAAAAGAACTGCTAAATCAGGCAATGAGGTATTTCAAGCATTCCTTATCAGTAATAGCATCTAGTTTATGTACACTACATCTTTTGTTTTTATGCAGGGAGCGACTAAGATTCTTGCTCGGCAATTGATCCGTCTAAGGCAGCAAATAGCTAACTTACAAGGTAGCCGAGCTCAAATGCGAGGCATTGCTACTCATACACAGGTTTCTTAATTTAAACAACTTCTATCCTTTCATTCTAAAGTATTTCTGTTTATAAACCAAGAAGATTGAGTATTGGAAGCTTTCTCTTTGGTGTTTAGGCTATGCATGCACACACTTCAGTTGCTGCTGGAATGCAAGGTGCCACTAAGGCAATGGCAGCTATGAGCAAGGTCAGATTCCCTATGTAACACAAATCTGATTTGTCCATGTTTAATTATTTGATTGGATTCATCAAGTTAAATTAGTAGAAATAACTTAAATCCAGTAGGAATTTTGAGGGGCTCTTTTGTTAAGATCTTGTTGTTTCTGTGGGTTTTCCAGAATATGGATCCAGCAAAACAGGCTAAGGTTATGAGAGAATTTCAAAAGCAGTCTGCACAAATGGACATGACTGTAAGTTCTTTCAAATCCATCGTTTCTTTAAATCCATGAACACTCAAATAGTCATTAATCTGACTAATGCATGTGGAATCCAGACTGAGATGATGTCAGATTCCATAGATGATGCTTTAGACAATGACGAAGCTGAAGACGAAACAGAGGATTTGACAAACCAGGTACATTTCCGGGCTCTATCCATCAATTCAATTTCTAAAAATAGACTGTTTCAAAGGGTTAACAAATGCTTTTTGTTTTACTGATTAGGTTCTTGATGAAATCGGCATTGATATCGCCTCGCAGGTTTGTTTATAACCATCGATTCTTGTCATTGTTTCCGTATAATCACGTATTCTCCGTGATTCATATTCGCTTGTCTCTGTATTTATCCATCTGCAGTTATCATCTGCTCCAAAAGGGAAAATTGGTGGGAAGAAAGCAGAGGATGTTGGCAGGTATGGTATCCACTAAACACAACTAGAACATATCTGTATCGAAACCAAACCTCTATGTTTCTGTGCAGTTCTGGAATCGATGAACTGGAGAAGCGGTTGGCGGCGCTTAGATAGAAAGAAGAAGTACCATGAGCTTGAAGATGTTTCAGACAAAAAATATTATACATTCAATGTGTCTTCTACAGTTTGCTTTCTGGGAAGATTTGTGGATATATATATAATAAACAATATTTAATGGGCCTAATAAACTACCAAAGCCCAATTTTAAATCCGGTGTACTTGAAAGAAATGGTTTTTTGGTTTTCAAAGTTAATAAAATTCTGAAAACCCAACAATTATGGGTTCGATTGATATATCGGCAAGCAAACATAAAGGCCCAACAAATGTTTTGAAAACCAAAAAAAATGGTGGTTGTGGAGGTTGGGGCACATGAGAGCGTTTTTTCGACCAAAGTACGTAAAAGAATCAACTTCTTCACTTGCCCGGTGGTTTCATTTTCCTTTTATAAAAAGACAAATATGAACTCAGTTCCTCAAAACTTAATCACACCATGGTGGCTCATCTTCAACCTCCTAAGATCATCGAGACCTGTCACATCTCTCCCCCAAAGGGCACCGTTCCATCAACCACTCTTCCTCTCACCTTCTTCGATGCCCCCTGGCTCTCTCTCCCACTCGCCGATTCTCTCTTCTTCTTCTCTTACCAAAACTCAACTGAATCTTTCCT
>Ga0041059_1002569_pt1 | contig 13384 bp, 5 predicted proteins | sample AraColnosormetaG_FD_56232 | JGI IMG/M metagenome (GOLD analysis project Ga0041059, IMG submission 56232) | Arabidopsis roots microbial communities from North Carolina, USA - Col MF nosort | ecosystem: Host-associated > Plants > Roots > Unclassified | place: USA: North Carolina | collected 2013-09-02
CTGTTCCATGTTTAGTTATGAAAGTATTCTTTTTTTTTTTTTTATTGAGTTCACACGTACGCATATATATTACTAAAACTAAACCTAAATAATACTAACAAAATAGTAGAATAGTACGTACCATTACCATAAACCAGTAAATTTCATTTTATGAAATTACGATAGTTTATCCGATATATTTAATGGAACTGACTGTTGAAATATGTATCTTTTTTTTGTCAATCGATATTAATTAGATATAGTTCAAAAGAATCATTCCTAAGGAATATTGTAAAAGTCTTCAAAATGAATGAATTTTGTTTTACATATATGGGAACGTAAGCACATACGAAAACATAACTTTTGTACTTATACATTGATTATTGGAAGATTCAAAATCTTTGTACTTTTACATTGATTATTGGAAGATTCAAAAAGTGCATTGAGATATTCAAAGGTTGTATTGGTGAAAAATACAAGTTGTTTTCAAAAATCGTTTTACTTAATTTTAAATTTATTATGTTAAATATAGAAATTAAATTATTTTATGAATATACGAAATTTAAACGATTTATATACTTATCAAATCTGTTATATCAATCAAAATCGTTTTAACGTACTGCAAACTAGAATTAATTTTTAGAAAACAGAGTTGGATTATCAGTAACACTAGGTACAAACAACACATAAACGAGTTGTGTAGTATGGTAAGACCATCTGCAACCCCCATATTCATCTTTAAACTCTATTTTGAGATAATAAAAAAATTCTTCAACCTATCTTCATTTCTAACTCCAAAATAGAAATATCCAAACTTTTATTTATATTTGGAGTTGTCTTTTTTTTTTTGTTTTACAGCATATTTGGAGTTTTGTATTTTCATTTTACATCAAAATTTGGAGATTTTTATTTTCACCTCCAAAACAAAATAAGATTGGAGAAAAAACCAACTCTAAGATTAAGTTACTACTCTATTTTGGAGATGCTCTAACTAAACTCCTTCCTAGATCTAAAACTTTTTAAATTTTTAAGTAATTCACCATACCAAATCCATTTTAATTTTTCAACGTAACCCTTTAATTGAATTCAAGTGATTCGTACAAAATTCACATCATATATTGGAAGTTTTTGGAACATATTTTATTTATTTCTTCAAATATTATTAGAAAATCAATTGTAAAGTAATATTTCTAAGAAACTTGTTTTTCCCCTAAGTAACATTATGATGATCATGATTATTATCATCTTCATAATATCTAATGACTAAAAACAAGCTATATTATAAATCGAGATCTCTCATCATAAACTCTTCCAATGTTGCCGTCTCACGGTGGAAATCTTGATAATAATCCATGTGATCCAAACTTTCATCATAGCTACTATTCCCGGAGTATTCCCTCGGAAGATCTTGATCATCGTACCCGCTGCTGTAAACCGCCGAGTTAGTTTCCTCGCCTAACTGATACGACATCATTGATTCTGTACCTGACCAAGTCACGTGACGCTGCTCGTTACTCACGTGTTGGTTGACCACATGATCAAGATTGTTATTACTTCGATCGCTTGAGACTGGAAAGATAGCTTCTTTGGAGATTGTAGTGGGAGACCCGAAATCCAAAGTCACCGGACCTTTTCTGCGGTTGGATTCACCTCCGGCAGAACGTCCGGTAAATTTCTGAACTAGGGCTCGGAAATTGCTAGGGTTTGCGTTTAGGAGGGTTGTTGGTATGGCTCTCCTCGAAGCCCTAGATCTCCTTCCAGCAGCTTCATGTGCCGCGGCACCACCGTCTCCAAGGGAAGATCCCGACGATGACGCGATGTTAATGGCGTTGAAGCACGGAGTAATCTCTTGAATATTTTGTTGCTCATAGTGTTGTAACCACTGGTCTTCTCTAGAGTTGTTCATAGGGATTTTATATTTGTTTGTCAATTTTTTTTTTCTTTGGTGTAGCTTGTATACATTGCATAGGAGGTAGGATTAAGGTTTTACTTTATATGCGGGAAGGAGATGTAGCTAAGTCTTGATGGTCGTTGACGTTGACTAGTACCTTTGAGGATTTTAATATGTTTATGTACAAATAACTTCAATATAATAAATTGGGCAGTGTGTAAATCATTTGAGTGTTGAATAAGTATTTGAATTTTAAGTATTAGCATAATCTTTTTCTTAATTTAACTAATTTATGGTGTAAGAAATAGCTGAGGATTCACTAAATTGATGAAGACCAGGATTCCAAATTTTATTGTGATCATTTTATTTAATGCTAAATTGTACACTTTTGGTTATATAAAAGGTTGTTCTCTTGAGTCTTGACTTTGATGGTGGGTTTCCTAAGTGTAAGTAAGAATTTAATTGAACTAGTATAACTTTCACTACTAATTCAATTATTGTAACTTTTTCAATAGACGAAAAATAAATCATAAATCATTTTCTACTGGAAGAGAACTTGATGACATACATCCTCCAAATCAACCGTACTAAAATCAACTAAATATATCTCCCGGAATAAGTTATTCTAAAAAAGATAATAGTTTGTTTGTAACCAAAAGTTCCTAGACTAAATAAAATTAAGCTTCCATTTAGTTATTTTTATTGCTAAAAAGGAAAATATATCCAAAATGATCTATGACAATCAAACCATGTTGTTGGTTTAAACTAAATTGTAATGTATCATCTTTTTTTCCTCAGAAGTTTTATCGCATATACTAAATTAGTAATAACCGAAATGTATGTCAGGCTTCAAACTAGCTTTTCATAAGAGCGTTAACTTGTATGTAAGGTTAATTTCAATATTTTTATTTATATATGTACAAAAATATTAGTAGTTTAGGTGGATAGAGATGGAGTGATAATGAAAATAATTTTGAAAGCGAAAAATGGAGATAACGTCAAGTATGATCTTATATGAGGACTTGACTTTGATGATTTCCTGTCTCTTTGGTTCTCTTGATCGTTTACTGGTCAATGCATCTTTTGTATATTGTTTTATAAACGAATAATTTTCTCATGATTATGATTTTAAATTTGTATGATGCATTTACCAGCAATTTACCAAGTCTATGGTGATATTGATTTTTTTTTTCATCATTACAGAAGTATACAAGCTGAAAAAGAAAGCTAACACTATATATGTATTTATTAAGATAATCGATTTGAATTATCCAAATTTTACTTACTGATTCGAATCTTAACGATAGTATATGCATTTGTAGTTAATGTTTACACCCTTTCATGGTTTTTTTATTTATCAAACACTGAATTAATATTTGCTTCAGAATTAAGAAAATAAATACTGATGCAAACTCTCAATTTATAAATTTTGTTTCTGAAGATTTGATATAAAGTGTGATGATCAGCAATGACGAGAAGCTGCTTACGTCGTTATAAGTTTAAGATTATAATAAAATTAAAACCTAAATTATTCAATAATCGATTTCATCGTATAGTATATCATTCCAACGTGATTCACTTGTCCGTCGATTATTTTAAGAAAAATCACGCGTAAGTATGTATTGTCATTCTTAACAAAACCCTAAAATAAATTTAATTACCGTTAAAGAGCTGTCACTTGCCCGTCAATTAGGCGGTGGGTTGTTTATTTGATGAAGCTTCCTCCCGTTCATAAACTATATGTTATATGTGTACAATAAAAGGTATAAAATAAAATAAATACAAAGCTTGTAGTTTGTAGAAGTCACCAAAAAACACTATCATCGTATACGCCTATAATTTTGTATTATAAAATTTACTTTAATCAAAAAAGAAAGAAATATGAGGATAATTATGATATATAAACTTTGAAGGTCTACGAAAGTTGTGCACAAACTCATTAATTCTGTAAAATTCCCCATTTTTTTTTAAAAAAAGGTTCATCTATTAAATTCGCTATTCGGAAAAATACAAAAGTGTTACAGTTCAGATATACGTATTGGGGCCGATAGCACTAGAAGTGTGGATTAGAATAGGTACTTCATCAAATCATCAAAGTATATAAAAAAAATGTCAATGACAAAAACTACAAATACAGCACTGTCTTGAAGAGTCAATAGTGAGTTGGTCAAATGTGTTGACCAGAAACCACAATACTCAGTTCTCAGAAATGTTCGAAGAACTATATATTATGAACAATATTAACAATTTTATAAGAAGCGACAAATGGTGATAACATCAAGCATGATCCTATAGGAAGACTTTGACTTTGATGATTTCCTGTCTCTTCGGTTCTCTCGATCGTTTACTGGTCAATGCATCTTTATATATACTGTTTTAAATCATCTATGTTTATTTTTTATTTTCAAGCAACTTTCAGAAATGTACGCAGGATAGTTGCATATATGGAAGCTTTTCATTTGGAGAATATATATGATGATGATTTATCAGGATTGATCATGAATTTCTTATTACCTGCTGTCAAAAATGTTGATAAGAAATTTCATTCTTGAGTAAGAATTTAAGCATCACACTTGATCACCAATGTTTGTGATTTTTCTTCTTTTGATATACATGAAGTTATTTTGTATCTAAAACAATATTTTTGAAGTGTAATTTAAAGATTTCGAAAAATTAAGAAAACATCAAAATTATACATATATTATTATTTGCCACATTTGTTTATGTACATATATTCATTTTTATCATCAAAAGTAAAAATCAAAGATTAAGAAAAATTCACAATTTAAATCCTAGTGCTCGAAAAAGGCAGAGCTAGTGACTCAGTGAGAGAAATTCCTGTTGGAGTGTTGATGTTTCGAAGCATTGCAATGTTGCTGAGGATGATGTCTAACAGTTGATTGTCCCTAACATTCATGAATATAAACACTAACTCTTTTCACTCCTTTGTAAACAGAGAAACACGTGAAATTTTTGAGTTGACTTTTAAAGTCTAGTTCAAGTCTTTTACCATATCTTGTAGTCTTTCATACATAGCTTCTGGTCTGAAACTTGATTGTTCCTGCCATAAATTTTTAAACATAGACTTCAATCAAACCTGCTATAATTCATATATGGGATCAAAATAGGGTCATGATGACTCATTCAGAGAACAACTTACAGTTTCATAAAGCCTTGGGTGAGTTATGGATTGCCCCTGCAATGAGTGTATGTTTTGATGGACAGAACAATATCCATTGCGATTTGAGGCCATCGAGTTGATTTGTCCCTGTGAATCACATAGAGGCACTAAGTTTGAAATTTGAACCTTTTAATACTGTAAATGTGTAAAGGACTATTTTCGTATACCATTTCATGAGACATATGTTGGGCACTGAGGTAGTCATCGAGAATCGAGTATCGGTTTCTTTGTTCTTGCAAAGCAGTTACTTTCCAGACTTCTTGCAATGAATATTCCTAGACAAAGAGAAAGCCAGGTTAGACCAAATACAGGCCTTAAGGATAAAAATCAGGAGATTAATAGTCTTGTTCCACGAAACCAGCTGAGAAGAAAACAATACCTGTCCTGTGTCAGCGACATTATCGTCTTTGTTCATGTCATATGTATTGTTCTGTTCTTCATGTATTGGAAGATCTTGAGCTGTAACCGATTCTGACTCTTCAAGATTTTGGATCAAGTTACTCTTGTTCTCCCACTTTCTTAAAGCTTCATTCAGCACATTGACCACGGCGTTATAGCTCTCCTCGGATAAAGATGCTTCCTCACTCAGTTTTAAAGAACGGAGACAAAGATCCTTGTACCGTTGAGCCTTAGTTGATTCTACATCAGTCTGATCAGATTCCATGACTTCTCTGCTTTTTGCATCCTTTGTCCAACGCTTCAACACATACTGAGAAGGAATACTAAGTTCCCCTGACATCTGCAGAACAATCATCGCGTGCCTACAAAGAAAACCTTTCAACTCAAACAATCGACAAGAACAGACAACTTCAGATGATTCAGAGTTCCAGACCACAACGAAAGAACGGTTCTGTTCATAATCTTGAACCCTGAAAGTCCTCTTGTTAACCCCATCTTCTTCACTTTCTTTCTTCGGATGACAAGCAACTCCTCCCAACACCTCCACCTGAAACTTCTTGAACATCTCACGAGTGTATACCTCAGCCATTTGCTTCCCAAATGGTGAAGGTGACTTAAGTCCCGGTTGTTTATACAATGTCTCAATCTCCGATTTCTCTTCCTCTTCGTACCTCTCTTGTATCATCTTCTTGTACTGCTCAAGAAATGCTTTAAATGTAGTTTTCCTTTGAATGTATTTATCTAAACCAGAGTTCACACTGTCTGATCTCTGAGCTGTACACATTCCCGCTAGAGATACATCTTTCATATATACAGGAACCCAATATTCCCTATCTTCATACAACGACTGAAGCCACACGTTGTCTCTCATATGAAACCTATCAACTACCTCCCACCAATTCTTTTCAAAGTCCTCGCTCTGGCAAGACCCGTAAATAGCATCATTTATCTCATCCACAAGTTTTTTCTCTAGTCTGATAACATGACCAAGCTTTTCCGGCATCTGGCCAAGAGTATCCCACATATAAAAGCAATGTCTAGAAGATGGGAACACCTCCAAGACAGCTTCCTTGAGCATTTGGTCATGCTTAGTAAGTATAACTCTAGGTCTGCATCCGTGCATCGCTTTTAACCATGCCCGGAAAAGCCAAACAAATCCAGATTTAGACTCATCCGTTAGTAATAATCCAAAACCAAGCAACAGGAACTGTCCATGGTGGTTCACGCCAGTAAAAGCAACAAGAGGCAGTTTATACTCATTCTTGATGAATGTAGTGTCAATAGATACAACATCAGAGAAACAAGTATAATCAAATCTACCTTTTGCATCAACCCAAAAGATGTTTCTTAAACTCTGCTCCTCACTGAGATCAATGGAATAAAAGAAGAAAGGATTCTCAACTTGCATATCAGTAAAGAAGTTTAAAAGTCTTTCAACATCCCCATCCTCAAGCTTCCTGCTTTTCACCTCTTTAACAATAGCACCGTTTAGTTTCTCGAGTTTTCTCCTCCCACTCAATTCTCTTAAGGAATCAGCTTGACCAGTGAAGATTTCATGGTTATGTTCTTTTACCAAACTACGAACAACCCACCTCCCATCTTGCCTTCTCTTAACATGTAAAAAAGCTTTACAATCGGTTTTCGACGATGACCGGTTAATTCTACCACGTTTTCTTGCTTGAGGAATGTTAAATCCATCAGTACCTAAACCAGTATCTATGTCTTCTTTCTTGCTTCCATATCGCGTACAAACAAACTTGGCATCAATAAATTTCCCGGTCATTCTTGAACGACGACTAGCTTTAATAATGGTAGTAAAACCAACAGAGTTAGCATATTCTTTGTAGAACTCAAAAGCTTCCTCTTTTGATTCAAATTCTCTCCCTTCATCAATCTCTAAGTTATTCTTCCTATGATCATCTAACTGCACATTGCTACACTCTCCTGACGACATTTCGAAATCAATACCTGATTAGTTAAAAGTCTTCACCCCTCTAAACCAAAGCTTGTTTGATCAAATTATACCTGTTGAAACACTATGATCAGTTTCCAAGTTGCAAACTTTTATGAAAAACATAAATTTGAGTATCAATGGACCAGATGAAACTTATAATCAGCAAAATCAGAATACTAAAACCTCAAAATGTAAGCAAAAACAACTTCAAATACATAAATGAATCATCTTTAACATGATAAGTCAACCATTCAAAACCAACAAAGTCAGCTCCAATCTTCATCACTTAAAATAGAAACAAATTTAGGAACCAAAGCAAAAACCCAGAAATGATATTTAAGCAAACTCAAAATGAAGATCGAGAGACTATTTACAGAATTACAGTATGAAATAGACAAAATCAGAAACTAATTAACTAAAGTGCAAAGATGATATAATTGGGAGGGCAAAAAAGGAAAGGTTTATTACATGATGAAGAAGACTTGGGAAGTTGAGAAACGACCGGAAGCGAGTACAGAGTCAGATCTTTGGGCAAAGAGTCTTCGTCCTCGCCGTCGTACTCGCTTTTTTATACTCGCGGTTATGTTGGTTTCTTCTTCTCTCCTCTTCCTCCGGTTATCGTTGCTTAAACCTGTTTTTATTTTCGATAACCGGATCCATTTCGTCGATAACCGGATAATTTTTCTTGCACGAGAAAAAATCTTGAGCCACACATTTTTTTGGTGTTCTTCTTCTTCACCTCTGCTGATGGAAAAATCGTGAGTTTAGAAGCAAAAATGGTTGATTTTCTTCGAGAAATTTGACAGAACTTTCCCCAGGTTTCATATTTTTATCATTAATCAGATAATTCATAGAGATTTACGCTTATGGTAGTTAGTATTCTCATGAAATTTTGAGTCTTGGAATGTTGATTGAGCTCGATTTCTGAGAAATTTGCAATCTTTTGTTCATTGTAAACGTAAAAATTGAATCTTTGAGTAGAATGTGTATTTTGTTTAGTCTATAGTTTCTCTTCAAGAAATAACTCTTTGATAGATTTCTGTAAGGTTTGGTAATTGGTACTGTGAGTTTTGATTATCATGTCATGTTTCCTGATTAGATGGTGCATTATTGTGTGACCAAGATTGCTTAAGGAAATGGGTTTGGTGGGTTGTGTTGGTAAGTCTTCTCTTGTATCTATGGAGTTGAGGTGGGCAAGGAGGAGAAAATCTGATAATGCTGCATCGGCATTGCCTCGATCGATACCTATATATATCTCTACGTTGAAGAAAGACATAAATCTAGAGGAATTGAGGAATTTGTATTCACTTTGTAACCATTCTTGCAACCGTTTGTCTGAGAAAGACAGCAACGTTGAAAAGATTGTTGACATGAAAAAGCTGCGTAGAGCTATCTCTCGCAGTGATGTTATTGTATCTGTGTTTTGCAAACCACAACACGTGGATGTTGATGATGCGGTTTTGTATTCAGAAGAAGAAAGTTTATCTTCTTCTTTGTATACTTCAGAATTTGGGAGACAAAATAAGGATGATAGTTTTCTGGGAGACTTGTTTCAGAATGCGGTGCCTCTCACTCCTTCCAATGGACAGCTTGTTGGATTCGGTCGTGCTTATTCTGATTATGGCTTGACCGCTTCTATCCATGATCTAATGGTACTTTTACCTATAGCACAAGTTTAACAGGTTATATAGTGGAATTCGCTTCATTACCTGGTCTAGTCGAGCTGTAATAGCTTCTGTTTGGTGCTAAGATATGTGATTTGGTCTCAGTGTTTTCCAGGTTTTACCTTCACTACAAAGGATGGGGATTGGTAAACTGATAGTAAACAGAATTGTCAGGTCTGATGGTATTTTCCACTATGATTTTGCTTTACTTAAAACCCTTAAACTTCTCTTAAAGGTTAGATCCTCATTCATCAAAAACTGTTACAATAGGCTACTCACAAGCAGAGACATTTACGACATAGCAGCTCTCTGCTTCGAGGATGAAAGGTACCGCTTTTTCCTCTGAGATAACTAATACCCATCTTTAGTAGCTTGTCAGTTCTTTGTTGTGTCCTTTCACACTAGGTTTAGGATCGAAGGATATAGTAGTGTGATCTATTCTGACCAAGAATTTGGTGATAGTAGCTTACTAATGATATCTACAATATGTGTGGGATTGATTTTAGTGAATGCAGAATCCTTATGCATTTGTACTGATGAGAAAGAAACATTTTTGTCAGGCCATTCTTCAAAGCATGTGGGTTTGGAGATGACAGGATGGGTTCCACAACAATGATGTTCACAAAGAGCTTGGAGGCATAAAAGCAAAGCGAGAATGCTGATGGATCTTCAGAAACTGCAGGTCAAAGCAAGTTATATTGATCTCTAAATGATGACCAACGAGAAAGGCCAAAGATTCAGAGTCTTTCTTGCATTTGGAATTGATATCTAGTGGTTTACTCTCTTTTTTCCTTCTTATCTCTTTCCATGTAAGGGAAATCTACTTAGTCCCATGTTTGACTTTTATTCACTAGTCACTCTCTTATTCCCCCGTTTATTTATCTTTTGAGGAAATTTGCAGAATTGTTCTAAACAAAGTGATGAATGAGAGCCAACAAAACTTTCTTAAGAATATAAGTTGTCTTCGATTAGAAGAATAAGCAACTATAATATCTTATAGTGAATTCTCTCGAGTCTTGACATAATAATTTGTTATTAACAAGTTTGATGGTTCAAATGATGGGCAGTGCTAATTACATTGCTGATCACGTGCTTTACACACTAAGGCTATATGTAATTATGTATATACTTTTGGTCAATGATGATGACTTGATGAGGATTTAAGACTATAGTTTATATTTACTTTATTTTGCTTGTATGCTTTATGAGTACATTCTTGATGTGGTTAGCTATTATATATTTATAATATATAGTAAATATTGGTAATTTCTTTTTCAGATTCCAAAGAGTTGTATGAACTTGGTTAAGATCGATCATCTTCTTAAATTCAAAATCTATATTATGGGCATATATTTCTTAGTTTTTGACACTAACAGGCGTATATTTCTATGCAATTAGCTTATACACTCATATATTTGTAAGGCTATCACATGGGCCGGTTACTTACTTTTTTCTTTTCCGTTAAACCTTGAAATTATATCCATTTGTGCCCGCACAAACACAAGATATATAAATATGTGTTACGACGACTAAAATGAATTAAAAAATAAACCAACCATCGAAAACAATGTGCCAATGCTACTGAGATAAATAAATAAATTAGACAAAGGGGAGATATGACTTATGAGAGTGGAAAAGATGGTAAAGAAGACGAAGTATTGACTCAGCTTCATGTGTTTGATCCTAGCCATGTGCACTGTTTACCTACCATAATTTATTCACTATTCAATACATAGTGTACATAAAGAATTAATGCAACCCTTGTAAATACATGTTACCGTATGTGTAATAGGTTTTTAATTTCGATAAAGTTTAATTAGGCTATGATAGTGGGTTCTTACTTCTTAGTCGTCAATTTAATATACTACAATTATAAACACACAAACTCAGTGGAAGTCGACAACTAATTTTTGATCAATATAGAGAAAACATTGTAGTACATATATCTTCTTGGTTAAAGATAGATTAGGTATATGTCGAATGCCGTTGTTACGGTTGTAATTATATGAAATTATTAACTATAATTCGAGCTATCGAAGTGTAAGAAAAGTTAACCGTTAAAATCTTAAGATAATGGATCTAAAAACGCAGAATGTGAAACGAAGAAAATAAAACTTTATAAAATCGTGGCTATTGGCTAGGACCTACATATAAAATACAATTGAAAAACAAATCTATAGAGAAACTTTACTATATAGTTTTGTACATTATTTTCGTTATGATCGAGGAATCTCGAAGTGATACTCAAAAAATATCTATGAAATTATAGAAGAAGTGGCTAACCATAGAATTGAAACGGTAGTATACAAGAACTTAACTTTGGTTCTACAATTTTTAATTATGGTTAACATTTCTACCACAATACCTTGTGTAATTTATTTATACACTCTTTCCAATCAAACGTTTAATATTTTGCTAAAACAAGTAGCAATGAGATTTTCTTTTGTTTGGGTCCAAAATGAGTATAGTATTGTCTTTATCTTAAAGTAGATTAATAACATATTAATTTGGATTGTATAAAGATATTATACTTATAAATATAGACATACATACGCTTGTCAGGTTATCAGTTAGATTCTCTTCATCATTATAACACTCAACAACACACACACACACACACTCTCCTCTGTCCGACAAAGTCACTTAAATGGGATTTTCCCGGCATATACACGGCGGCAAGGCTACCACCGCAACCGCCGTGACAAAGAAGTCCAATGTCCCAACTCCGACGCCAAACTGCTGCGTCACGTGCCTTGCAAGACTCATCAGAAAACTGAAGAAAAAAGGGAGGTTGTTGCTGGCTACGTCGACGGCTCGGAGACAAGGGAGCTCTTTGCAATGCCGGTACGATCCAATGAGCTATTCACTCAACTTCGACGGAGGGGCGTGTGGTACACTTCCTGATGATGAGGACTACTACTTGCGGTTTTATGCTTTTTCTTCAAGATACGTTACGACTACTAACAATATCAGGAAGAGACCACCACTTCCTCGTGAATCCTTCTCTAGCGCTTCACATGAATTCATGTAATCTAATTTGTCATTTTACTCTTTTGTTTTTGTTATCTACAAAAAGAAAAGACTAGTTTCTTTATTTTCTGTATTTGGTTATTTAGTTCTTAGATTTAATTAAATTAGTGAAGGGTAATTGTTATTTAAAAGAAAAAGATGTTCAAAATTTTTCTTGTATTTTAATATAGTGGAACATAGATTTGGAAGACTTTTTCTCAATTCACTCAGATCAGAATCCTTTCCTTAGATATGCCCCCATTCACATTGCATTTTACCCAGTCTGTGAGAGGTGGTTTTCATATTGGAGGATTTTGTGGCCTTGTAGATTATAAAAACAACAATATCAATTCAATGTTCAAATACATAGTATAGTTCTATCCAATAATAATACACATATGATTTTGATATAGTAACACTTTAAGGGGGTGTTATTCGTTTATGATTTCAGAAGAGTTTTAGTGATATAAATTGTCATGTAAAATCTATTGTTATTCAATCAAGATTTTTTAAAAGTATGTTAAAGTTTTGTGTTATTCATTTAAGATTTATAAAAAGTAATCTAAAGTCTTCATAAATTTTGGGTTATTAGATACATACTTTTATAAAGTCATTATAAGTTTTGTGTTATTCAATTAAAACAAAAGAATCTATGATTGTTAATGATTTAAATTATTGTGTTATTGGTTCATGACTTCCTTCATTTTTCTTTATAAAATAAAGTCATGGAAAGTATTATCAAAATAGAGAGATTATTTGAGAAACTTTACAAGATTATGAAAAACTAATCAACAAGATTATAAAAAACTCTCTAACAATCATTTAAAATCTTTCATTTCTTTCATTTTAAGGATTTAATTGAAATCATCAAAATTCCTTGTAAATTAGAAATCAATAACATCCCCTAAATCTGAAGCTTTAGAAATTTTAATTTCATAAATCACGAAATAATAATTTTCTGCAACTTGAATCCTGAATTTATGTAGAATGTTTTCTTAATTTGACCAGCCGTTGGATGGACCAGATCTTTCCTCCGTTTTTTTTTTGGGTAAATCAATTAATTAATTTTTATTTATTTACTGAATATTCTTCTACAACTTTTTTTTTTGTTTGATTATTCTACAACTTTACTAATTAACCCAAAACAAAAGCTCTTACGTTAGTCTACATATTTCCCTAAATATATAGATGATAAACATGACCTTTTTTTAGTTAAACTTTACCAAATATAACAGTGAATTAGAAAATTAAACCAAACTTAAAGTTTGTATCGAAAACTAGATTTAAAAAAAAAAAAAAAAANTTAA
>Ga0041059_1002570_pt1 | contig 13378 bp, 13 predicted proteins | sample AraColnosormetaG_FD_56232 | JGI IMG/M metagenome (GOLD analysis project Ga0041059, IMG submission 56232) | Arabidopsis roots microbial communities from North Carolina, USA - Col MF nosort | ecosystem: Host-associated > Plants > Roots > Unclassified | place: USA: North Carolina | collected...
TACTTTTTAGGGTTAGAGTTTTAGTTAGAGATAAATAAATATTTAGAGTTATTTGTAATATTATTTATAGAATTAATTAATTAAGTATATAAAGACATTGGATTGTCGGTTCGGTTTGGTTCAAAACCAAACCGAACCGACCCATTTGGGTTGAGATAAAATACAACCGAATTGTTTGAGTCTTAGATTGGGTTTGGTTTGGGTCGGTTTGAATTCGGTTGGGTCGGGTCGGTTCGGTTCGGTTCGGTTAAAACGCCCAGGCCTTTACAAAACCCATGATTAAAGTATATAATCCCTTCCCTTCATATGATTACATTTTGAACACTTTAACACTAAGTTGAAAATAATTGTCATTATTTTTACTAAGATGAATAAATTATGGTGTTTCTTCTATCACTAATGTGGTATACGAAGTAATCCACCAGTTTTATTTTATTATATTTACGTGTACAGCCGAAATTGCATCCATATCATATGCATAAAATAGCAACATGTAACATACTAGTAAATCTTAATTTTAATATAGTTTCAACGATTTCAATAGGGAAAAAAAACAGATTATGATTTCAGAATACTATAAGAGTTGTATGGTTGAATTATTGGAAAATAAATAAATGATTGAAAAGGCACATGCAGTCCACATGACCCAAAATCAAATGGATCTAAAGATTTTTAACAAAAAAAAGATTACGAGAGTTACTTGTCTATCCACATAATGAGCAACGTCCATTCATATTCATTCCCTTTGATGCAGGCAATGCAAAAACACTTTAAGCCATGGCCATTTTCGTAGTTTCACTTCCCACGTATTCTTCTACTTTTATCATTTTACTAAATATAATTGAAAAAATAAACCGGGAAAGAGAAAGAAAAAGACGAGAGAGAGAGAGAGAACGAGGGTAACCACTCTGGGAAACACCATAACCCCATTACCCAATTATTTTTTCACTTTCTTTTGTTTCTTTTTGTTTTTTTGCATTTATATATGAAAAGAATTTGTTGTGTTAAAAAAGTTGAAGACTTTGTGGAGAAGCAATCCTACCCACTGAAGAAGAAGAGAAACAGAATCGATCTGTAGAGTCTCTGTTTAGTCTCTCCCATATCAATGCCTGAATCTTAGCAGCCAACAATTCGCTTTTTCTTTTTTCTTTTGAGGACGCTCTTCTTCGGCAACAATGGCGTCCAGAACCAAGTGAGGATAATTAACCAAACTTTAGTTTTTAACTCAGAAGACAATTTGAAATCTCTGTCTTCTGTTTTCTTTGTCGGAAATGTAGTTATGTTTTGTTGGATTTTTATGTGGGTCACTTTCTCCTTCCCTTGTTTTTTCTTCTGGAATTATTCAGTCATCTGTTTTTTGTTTTGGTTGCATTAATTTTGTTACTTTTAATCTGATTTTCCCTGCTTCTGGTTCCACAAATTGGTTTAGATCTTGCAGAAGCTTCTTCTGTAGTCACTTGTAGACTTATTTGTCTTTAAAGTCTCTATCTTCCGTTTTGTGAGACTCCCAACACTTTTAACGGAATTCTCCAATAGTCCATGTACTATGTAACAATGATTTTTTGGATACAGTTGAAGTGTACCTAAATGTTTATTCATCTTAATTATTGATAATTTGATAGATCTCTAGACTGAGATGGGATCCTGTTCCTAGCTTACTTAATCATGAATCCAAAGATTCTAAGAAGAATGGAGATGATGGATGGTCTGTTTTGTTTTCTTTATTGTTAAATGGTGAGATTGTGACATTGTGGTTTATCTTTCTGATGATGTAGAACTGGTTTAATGGAGACTCCTCGTAGCAAACCGTCACCACCAACACCAAGAGTGAGTAAACCAACAGTGACTAAATCCGATGGCAATTCGCCATCTCCGGTGCAGAGCACTCGTCTTTCAATAGACCGTTCACCGCAAACTGTTAACTCCAAGCCTGTTTCTGATCGTCGGACTGCAAGAGTTCCTACTCCTCCTGAGGCAAGTAAAACCATCTCCATCCAATAACTTGATGCTTCACGTGTTTTGATTTTCAACTTTGAAAGACTATTTCTTGATCATCATTTGTATGGCATTTCAGAAATCGCAATCACGGTTAGGGAAGGGAACTGGGCTACTGGTTCAACAAACTCAAGAGGATTTAAGGAAAGCTAATGAGCAAATAGAAAGGCTCAAGAAAGATAAAGCTAAAGCTCTTGATGATCTTAAAGAATCTGAGAAACTGACTAAAGAAGCCAATGAGAAACTGAGAGAGGCATTGGCAGCTCAGCATCACGCAGAGAAGAGTTCTGAGATTGAGAAATTCAGAGCGGTTGAACTAGAACAGGCGGGAATTGAAGCAGTTCACAAAAAGGAAGTTTCTTGGAAGAAAGAAGTTGAGTCTATTAGAAGCCAGCATGCTTTGGACATCTCAGCTCTTCTCTCTACCACAGAAGAGCTTCACAGGATTAAACAAGAATTGGCTATGACTGCTGATGCTAAAAATAAGGCTCTCAGTCATGCCGAGGAAGCGACTAAGATTGCTGAAAATCAGGCTGAGAAGGCGGAGATTCTTTCTTCTGAGTTAAGCCGTTTAAAAGCATTGGTTGGTTCAGATGAACAAAAGAAAAGTAATGAAGATGATGAGGTTGTGTCTAAACTGAAGTCTGAAATTGAGATGTTGAGAGGGAAACTTGAGAAAGTTAGCATCCTCGAGAATACGCTGAAGGATCAAGAAGAGTCCATTGAACTGCTCCACGTTGATCTTCAAGCTGCAAAAATGGTTGAATCCTATGCTAATAACTTAGCAGCAGAGTGGAAGAACGAGGTTGATAAACAAGTTGAAGAATCAAAGGAGTTAAAGACATCTGCTTCAGAATCTTTAGATTTAGCTATGAAGCAGCTGGAGGAAAACAATCATGCACTTCATGAGGCAGAGTTGGGTAATGCTACGTTAAAAGAAAAGGTTGAGTCTCTGGTGACGACGATTGGAAGGCAGGAAAATGATCTTGAAGAATCTCAACACCAGGTTTGCATTTCAAAAGAAGAAACTTCTAAACTTGAGAAGCTTGTTGAGTCAATAAAATCTGACCTTGAAACCACCCAAGGGGAAAAGGTTAGAGCTTTGCTGAATGAAAAGACTGCAACATCACAGATTCAGAACCTATTAAGTGAAAAGACAGAACTTGCGACAGAGTTGGAAAACTGTAAGAAGGAAGAAGAGAAAATCAAGAAAGCTATGGAGAGTTTAACTTTGGATTTGCAAGAAGTATCTGTTGAAGCAAAGGAAGCAAAGGAGAAGCTCTTAACATGTCAAGCGGAGCTCGAACTTTGTGGAGTCCAGATTGAAAGTTTGAAGTTGGCTGAGAAAGATACAAATGAAAAGCATGGGAAAATGCTTGAAGATGCAAGAAACGAGATTGATGGCCTGAAAAGTAGTTTGGAAAACACTGAGAATGAGTTTTTTAATTCTAAGACTGAGTGGGAACAGCGAGAACTTCATTTGATGCTATGTGTGAAGAAATTGGAAGATGGAAATTTCTCTGTGCAGGAAGAACTTAGCAAAGTGAAGAATTTGCTTCATCTTAAGGAAGTTGAGGCGTGTGCCGCAAAAGAAGAAGATGCCAAAATGCAAACTAATCGTAAGGAACTTGAGGAGGAGATTAAGGATCTGCAGGAAATAGTTGAAGTAGCGAAAGCTGACAGCATGAAACTTAAAGAAAGCTTGGTGGAGAAAGAAGATGAACTAAAGAACACTGCTGCAGAAAACAGAAAACTCAGAGAAATGGAGGTTTCTTCTATTGATAAGATCGATCAGTTGTCAAAAGTGAAGGAAAGCTTGGTGGATAAAGAAACAAAACTGCAGAACATTATTCAAGAAGCGGAGGAGCTCAGAGTTAAGGAGATTGATTATCTCAAGAAGATTGAAGAGTTGTCAGCGGCGAAAGAGAGCTTGGTTGAAAAAGAAACCAAACTGTTGAGCACTGTTCAAGAAGCTGAGGAGCTTAGAAGAAGGGAGCTTGCTTGTCTGAAGAAGATTGAAGAGTTGTCAGCAGTGAACGAGAGATTGGTTGATAAAGAAACCAAATTGCAGAGCAGTATTCAAGAAGTTGAGGTGCTCAAAGAAAGGGAGGCTGAAAATATTAAGCAGATCGAGGAGTTGTCATTGTCGAATGAAAGATTAGTAGAGAAAGAAGCCAAACTGCAGACCGTTGTTCAGGAAAATGAAGAGTTAAGAGAAAAGGAGTCTGCTTATCAGAAGAAGATTGAGGAGTTATCAAAGGTAGATGAAATCTTTGCTGATAGAGAAGCCAAACTTCAGAGTTCCACACAAGAAAATGAAGAGCTTAGAGAAAGGGAGGTTGCTTATCTTAAGAAAATTGAAGAGTTAGCAAAGCTGCAAGAAAATCTTCTTGATAAAGAAAATGAGCTGCATGATATGGTTCTTGAGATTGAGGACCTTAAAGCCAAAGACTCTCTGGCCGAAAAGAAGATTGAAGAGCTATCAAATCTAAATAAAAGCTTGCTCGTGAAAGAGAGTGAGTTACAAGATGTTGTTTTCGAAAATGAGAAGCTCAAATCCAAAGAGGCTTTATCGCTTAAGACAACAGAGGAGCTGTCCGATGTTAAACAAACTTTGGCTGATAAAGAAAAGGAGCTGAAGACCGCAGTTGTTGAGAACGAGAAGCTCAAGGCCCAAGCTGCATCATCATTTCAGAAGATTGAAGAGTTGAAAAATCTTAAACAGAGTTTACTTGATAAAGAGAACGAGTTGGAGGGTGTTTTTCAGGCAAATGAGGAGCTTAAGGCCAAGGAGGCATCATCTTTGAAGAAGATTGATGAGTTGTTACATCTAGAACAGAGTTGGATTGATAAGGGAAACGAAAATCAGGAGCTTAAGGTGCGGGAAGCTTCAGCTGCAAAGAGGATAGAGGAGTTGTCAAAGATGAAAGAGAGTTTACTTGACAAAGAATTGCAGACCGTAATTCACGATAACTATGAGCTCAAGGCCAGAGAGGCTTCTGCACTTAAGAAGATCGAAGAGTTATCTAAGTTGCTAGAAGAAGCTTCTTCCACACATGAGAAAGGGGAAGAGATTACTAATACCAATCCTTTTGATAACAGTACCGGAGAACAAAAAGTACAAGAAAGTCCTTTGGAAGCTATTGATAGACATTTGAAAGATGACACAACAATTCATTGGTCAGCTCACAACGTTCAAGTAATAGGAAAAGGAGAGAAAGGTAAAGATAAAGACACCGTGGAAAGCGAAGTGTATCATTTAGAAAAGAGAGAAGCTTCTTCAGAGAGAGACACAGAGCATGACTTTGCTGAAGAAGAAGTCGACTCGAAAGCAGAAGGTAGTGAGAACTTTGATCAGTTAAGTAATGGTTTGTCTTTAGCAGAACAAACAGAAGATGTGGTCTCAAAGGACCAACAACAGAAAAAGAAGAAGCCTTTGCTTCGGAAGTTTGGAAATTTACTGAAAAAGAAGAGCAGTAGCCAGAAATAGAGGTAGATGTGATGTTTTACTACAATCTCTGTTGCAACTGAACATTCCAAATTCAATGAAAGGTCTTTGATCTAACTGACTGATTTTTATATATAACAAACAAAGAGATAGCCATTGTTAAAGCTTACAAAGCATAACATAGAAACAACCTAAAAGAAGTAATAACACCAAGAGTCCTGACATGATAGAGATAGAGAGCAACATGCAGAGAAAGAGAGTCATCGTTAAAAGACGAAGCCTTCAAGAATGTCGACACATTCCTTAAGATTTTGAATAGCCTTGCGGAGATTATGAATACAACGCTTCTTTCGCCTTGCGTTTTCTTCTTCTTCCTCGTCGATCACTTGAGTCGAATCATTCTCTTCCTCTTCCTTCTTCTTGTTCAGCGTGTTCTGCTTGGGACGAGAAGACTCCCCCACGCTCTGACGAGGACGACGTTGAGTTCTCACTTCCGTTGTTGTAGCTACCGAGTCATTGTCCGATTCTGGATTCGCTGATTCTGCAACGGCGATGGGAATTGGATGCGAGGGAACAGATCTGGTCTTGGTTGATCTTCCGCTGCGAGTTCTTATTATAGTTTTTGTGTCTGTCACCTCTGTCTCTGAAAGAGGAACTAGGGCTTTGTCCGAGAAAATAGTGGATGATCTCCTAAGTTCAGTACAGTGGACTGGAAGATAAAGCGTTATCACTTTATTTTTCTCGAAAGACTCGGTCTTTTTTTTTCTTGATAACCTCTTATGATTGTTTTAAAGACTAACCATAATTAAAATTAAAGACATTCGAATATAAACTAACTTCAGAGTTGATAAGCGTCATACAACTGAATTACATATGTGTCCCAAGAAAGATTTTACGAACAATGCGGTGACCATTGAACTACGTACCATCAATCCGTTGCGAGATGCAAACCTTATCAACTATATAGAAACTTTGGTATTTATGTATATATTAAGAGATCCAATGAAAGTTACGTACGTGATTTCTTGGAGCTTTATTAGAAACTTAGTAGAGTCATATATAGACGTGATTCAAAAGGAAAGGGATCTAGTGAAGACCTTCTTCACGGCTTTCCATGTGAATGAAGAGGTTCTAATAAGTGACATAGGAGGTCTTATACTGAATCTCGGAGGCGTTGTAGAATACGTATAAAACGCCGATGATTTATCGGTATCAAATGAAGTTTTAATAATAGTGTCTTCTTTTACGACAATGCAATCATCAACGCTCTCTGGATTATTATTCTCCTCTTCCTCTACATTCCAAAACCGAGCTTCTTTTCGCTTCTTTTTCACCATCGCTAACACATCGAGTTTGTTACAAATCCCCCACACCGTCACCTTCTGATTGTAGTAGTCTACTTTCACTGAATATATTCCTGATTATTCGTTATAAAGAAAATATAATAAGCTTATTAATTATTTATGCATAGTCGTCTATGATATCATAACCATTAAAACTATTGATTACGTACCTTTGAGATGAGAAAGAGCCCTCTTGACTTTCTTCTCGCAACCGTAAGAATACAAAGGCACCATCATTTCTACGTACTGTGCTTCCACCTTGTTGTACACCGGCACGATTTGAAGATCACCCATTATACTTTAACTATGTATTTTGGTCGAATTCCAATTTCTAACTCAAACTATGCACACTTACCTTTATATATAGTAGAGATACACGAACTTAGGTGTGTGCATATATATATTGACGACAGTGATTGGGTTTCATGCAGAAGAGATGAGGTGCATGTTGTTGAAGTCGTCATGTTATAAGCTTTTTAGGATCTAGTGACTTGGATTTAGTGTAAAGTGTGTCACCACTATTCTCTTTGTTAGATATAGTTCACAAAATATAACCTTCTTTAGACTTTGGATCCCATGTTACATGTTCATCTTTTACTTTATCCCACCAAAAGAAAACTTGGATTGAATCTTTTGAAATCTAAGCAAAAGATAGAAATTATTTTCTTAGAAAAGATTAGACAAAAGAAAGAGAAGACACTTTTGAAAGGTGAAATGCGCTTCGTCATTACGAAGCTTTTAATTGTTGCCATTTTATTTCTTGACGTCGGTATATCTAAAAGGGAACGGCGCCGGATCTTTGATGACTCACACACAGTTCTTCACCATGTGAAACCCATTAGACTTGTTTTTTCCATGCATTCTGAATTTTAAACCGCTTTTTTCCATTATAGTAAAGTTTAACACCCCTTCATGGCTTTTGTAATGTCTAAATTTTTCAATATCCAAAACGTCGTATAATAATGAATTAATGACTATCTACAACTATCAAAATTTCATGATATAAGTTTATTTTCTTGAAATAAAATATGTATTTTATTCCTTACAATATAAATATTCATTATAATTCACTCACATCATTACATGATTTTTAGAAACTAAAAGAAACCATTACCCAAATTTTTTATATTGGCTCCGATTGGTGACCAAAGAAATGAACAATAGGAATTTTGGGGAGGAACAATTTTGTTCTATCATTCTTTTTTTTTGAGGAATGATGAGGAAAAATGTAGGATCCACCTGTCTGAAAATGGATCAAAAATTCCTTGCAAATGGTAAAAAATACCGAGGAACAAAAAGGAACACGACTTTCCTATTCATTGTTTTCCTCAAAAGTGGTTACCAATCGGAGCCATTATTTTCTTGCAATTTCTCGATTCACAATGAATTTTGGATTCAACTAAAAAAAACTCTTTAAAATAACAACCAAAACAATGAATAATAAATTAATAACAGATGGATATTTCAGGCGTCTGAATGGGCTAGAGATAAGCCCAATAATAACAGCAGGTACCAAACTATCCACTAAAGCCCAATAAAATATTTGCCTCCTCTCCACGCATATTGCGTGAAATCTTCGTGATCCGGCGAAGAAACAGTACCTGAATATTGACTACGCATTATAAGAGGTTTTGTTTTGGGGTTTTTCCTTCTTCACATATCATTTTTCTGATTCTCCCACGAAGATGAACCACCTCGTTCGTAAAAGCTCCGTCGGTTACTCCGCCTTGAGGTCCGTTTCGTACCTCCGTCAATCTGCCGTTACCTCTCCACCTCCGATTTTCTCCGCCGCCGCTTCAACCGTTCGCCAGTTCACTTCCGCCGGCTATCCTTCCAACAGGTTTTTCACCTTACGATTTCGTTTTTGAAGCATTTGGTTTTAGATTAGAGTAGAGAACCTTAGGATTGATTTATGGATGTTCGTTGTAGTTTTCAATTGACGATTTGGTTTTAGATTAGAGTAGAGTAGAGAACCTTAGGATTGATTTTTGAATCATTTATGTTTCTCACCTTACGATTTCGTTTTTGAAGCATTTGGTTTTAGATTAGAGTAGAGAACCTTAGGATTGATTTATGGATGTTCGTTGTAGTTTTCAATTGACGCCGCCGACGAATTGGGGAATCCGGATAGTTCCGGAGAGGAAGGCGTTTGTGATTGAGCGATTCGGTAAATACGCTACGACGTTGCCGTCGGGGATTCATTTCCTCATTCCGTTCGTGGATCGTATTGCTTATGTTCATTCTCTCAAGGAAGAAGCTATCCCGATTCCGAATCAGACTGCGATTACTAAAGACAACGTTAGTATCCACATCGATGGTGTTCTCTACGTTAAGGTCATCTTCTTTTCTTTCACCAATCCATTTTCCTCTTGTTTTTTTTTTTTTGTTTTGAGTTCTTACTTTTGTGATTCTTTACTGATTTCTTCTTGTTGATCTGGGAATTTTTTTTTGCAGATTGTGGATCCTAAGTTAGCTTCTTATGGCGTTGAGAGTCCTATCTATGCTGTTGTACAGCTGGCTCAGACCACAATGCGTAGTGAGCTTGGTAAGATCACTCTTGATAAGACCTTTGAGGAACGAGACACTCTCAACGAGAAGATAGTGGTTTGTTCTCCAGCCTTCTTTATCTCTGTTTTGAAGTGTTAGGACTCACCGTACTTAAGCTCCTGTGCATTTCAAAGAATTTAGAATCCGCTAAGTTGATCAATTTCAAAGTCAAGTCACGTTAGCTTGAATATTGCTGTTGGTGTTACTCCCTACTGAGCATTGCGGCTTGAGCTGTTTAGTTGGAAAAATTAGTCACATCTGGCAGTGTGTTTGTATACCACAAGTTGGGTATATGGAATTTAGATTCAGCTGGGGGATTTAGTCATGTTGTATTTGTTGGATATCCGAACTTATTTGCGTCTCTTTTTCAAATCATAAGGAGACATGATGGTTAGAGGAAGTATATCCATTGAAGAAGAAAATATATGATGGATTTTTGAGATGTATATATATTCTTGCAGGAAGCCATCAATGTTGCTGCAAAAGACTGGGGTCTTCAGTGCCTTCGTTATGAGATAAGTAAGTTGTTCGTGTTTTTTCTTTTCCGGTGATAGTTACATATCTGTTTTTTCCTATTTCTAATTCATGTTTTTCCAGGGGATATTATGCCCCCTCATGGAGTGCGAGCTGCTATGGAAATGCAAGCTGAAGCTGAGCGTAAAAAGAGAGCCCAGATTCTTGAGTCTGAAGGTAACCTTGACTGACTTGTCTTTGAGAACTCATCTTCGAGACTGAGCAGTGCTTGCTACGGCTCATAATGTTATTCTTGGCTAAAATCTATCTGTTATTCCTTTTGAGTTTCGTTTTTTGCATTTGGAAAAGAAGAGGCCTGCTTAGCATGTTTCTAATCATTGCTTTACTAAATTTGACAGGAGAAAGGCAATCCCATATCAACATTGCTGATGGTAAGAAAAGTTCTGTAATCTTGGCATCTGAAGCAGCAAAGATGGACCAGGTGAATCGAGCACAAGGTTAGTGAGCCATTAAGATCGAGAACACATCAGAGTTGCATGTTATGTCCATTGTTAGTTAGTTTCACTAGAAGAAAAAGTTAGTTTTCATTTGCTTATTTTTCCACTGTACACTGATGAATGCTTGGTGCATGAGGAACTATTTTCGTTACTGCTAATGCACAATATGGTTGCTATCTCCCACTGGTTTTTTCTTATATTATCCTTGATGATGTTCTACAGGTGAGGCAGAAGCAATACTAGCTAGAGCACAAGCAACTGCGAAAGGCCTGGTCTTGTTATCTCAGTCCCTCAAGGAAACTGGGGGAGTAGAGGTGAGTAATTGAGATCAAGCAGAATATTGGTATTCATAGTTTTGATTTAACTAACTAGCTTTGATTAATTAATTCTTCATAGTATTTACACAAATTGCTAAATGTGTACGTCTTTATTCTCTTTGGATAAAGGGTTCTGTGTCTTCTTGAACTTTCCAACTTTTGGAATTTTAAGTCATATCACTATTATTGCTGTGTTTAGGTTTCTTAACTTTTTCTGTCCAAAATATGATCTCATACGGTGTCACTGTAAAATTTGCAGGCGGCGAGTTTGAGAGTTGCAGAGCAATACATTACAGCCTTCGGTAACATTGCCAAGGAGGTAAAAACAAATCAATTACTGTAATCTCTTCCAGTCTCTTGGCATAGCTCGGGCTTATGTAATGTTCATGTTTTTTGTTTTTTTTTGGGGTTTAGGGTACGATAATGTTGCTTCCAAGTGGTGCTTCAAATCCTGCTAGCATGATTGCTCAAGCTTTAACAATGTACAAAAGCCTTGTCATCAATGGTCCAAGCAAAGATCACCAAGAAACACAAGCACTTGATGAAACAGATTTGGAAGAGTTGGAAGACATGGGTGAGAAACATATATCAGAAGGCTCTAATAACCGATCAGGCTCAATATCATTTGACACAGAGAAACCAGGTCACACCGGTGAACCACGATTTTCTCTTCAGAACCGCAACAAGGATCCGCAGTAGGCAGCCGAACCGGGGATGAGATAAATTCTTTGGGCTTGAGAAAACTGGAAACCATTTTTCATCTTTCAAATATGAGGCAGTAACCATCTTTTCCGTTTGAATAGCTAGAATATCATCACTTTGCATATAGAAACGAATCTGAACATCTGTTCTCCGATAAGAATTTTCCTACTGGATTTGTTATGAACATGGTCCTTGTGTTCTTATTCACCTTTATTCCCATTGCATTGCTTATTACCTGTACCCGTTATTATTCGGTTCGGTTGCAGAGTATTGCAATCTAACCAGGAGGAGCTTGTGAATCCATGAGATGTCAGAATTTGCCAGCAGAAAAGAAGCCATTGCCCCCTAAACAGGATATAGAAGAATGGTGGAGATAAAAGTTGTCCTCCGGATAAATAGGTCCTCACAGAGAATCAAAGGTGTAATGACTTGTGATTCTGAAATTAACCAAAACTTTACCTGAAATAGCTTTAGTCCATACGATTCCTGTATGAATCTGTTCACAGCCCTCTCCTCCATTTGCTCAGCCTCCGGTTATAAAATTAAAGAGTTTTGGCCTCTTCAAAGTCAGCTTTGTCTAGAGGAGTTCTCCTTTTCTTTCTTTCTTTTTTTGCTCCACAGCTCTTCCCATTGTAAGTTTTGTTTTCCAAACTAATCCTTTCAATCCAAAAACCATGGGAGCCTGTGCGAGCAAACCTAAGGAATCTGACATCGTCGAAGGCTCTGTCTCGACCGAAAATGCTGTTGTTGAGTCCAAGAATGCCGCGACCGAGACAGATGCCACATTAACTCAGGTGAGTCCAATATATTCTTTCTAAATAATTTAGTAGATGATCTTAAAGATTCTTGAATTGAATAACATGAAATTTACCAATTAAACAGAATTTACTACAAATTCTTGATTGAACAAACTCATATTAAGTTAAAACTATTGTTGCTGATTGTTGATTAAAGGAGAAGAAGGAAGAGTCCATTGAAGAGACAAAGAAGGAAGGTGAGACAAAAGAGGACTCCTCTGAGGCAACCAAGGCTGAGCCAACTCCAGAAGCTGTGAAGGCAGAAGAAAAAACATCTTCTGAGACTGAGCCACCAGCACAAGAGACCACACCTGCTGCTAAAACCGATGAGGCCCCTCTCGTGATCCTTTGATTTTCATTTCATCAAATCTCAAAATCATGAGTATGTGCAAGTGCAAGTGTTTCTCACATTGTTATTCGTATGTTCATCTCTGTTCTATTGTCAATATGTACAATACCCATGTACATTCTGTTGTGCCCGCCTCTAGTAAATTATGATTAACGAAAAATTACAATTCTTTTTTATATAGCTTATGATGTGTAAATATCAACACTAAAACTGGGACATTCAGTTGGCACCAAGTAGATCGATATCTAGACTAGAGGTTCCTCCTCTATGTCCCACGGTTGCAGAGGATAAAATGAAGAATGAGTACATGGCCTACAAAATCTTGGTTCTTTTTGCATGTCGATTCCAACTACCACGCATTTATAGCAAGGATATTAAATTTCCGGTACGGTTTTAGTTGGATTTCGGAGAAGGCAATGTACACTTTTACCGAACACCCCAAGTTTTATTGGTCGTAAACAAATACTACAGGCCACCATGGATACATCTAGTGCGCATCTATATCGAGGCTCAATTAAAATTTTAACGGACCCCAATCAGACGTGTCTACGCAAGGCTCAATCGACCAGTAATACAACTATAAATAAGCAATCAAAGCAGCAAATGGGAAAACCAGCGTTATGTTTTGGTATGAGAATCATGTCAGCAACAACCAAACGGTGTATATATTAATAACTATCGAGAGAACACAACCAGAGTTAGGTAGGCCTTGTTAGATTTTCACACCAAACCCTGGCACTATATATAGACCCATCTAGTATCCAAAGCATAATAGAGATACAAAGAAACAAGAAAACGAAAAGAAAATATACAGAAATGGGTGGTTTGAAGTTTCATGTACTTATGTATCCATGGTTCGCAACAGGCCATATGACCCCGTTCCTTTTTCTTGCCAACAAATTGGCTGAG
>Ga0041059_1002571_pt1 | contig 13374 bp, 10 predicted proteins | sample AraColnosormetaG_FD_56232 | JGI IMG/M metagenome (GOLD analysis project Ga0041059, IMG submission 56232) | Arabidopsis roots microbial communities from North Carolina, USA - Col MF nosort | ecosystem: Host-associated > Plants > Roots > Unclassified | place: USA: North Carolina | collected...
GAGGTAGATGAAGATAAGGACAAACAAGAAGAACCACCACCTTCCACAGTCGCAATTACACGAGAGGAAGATATCAACATGTGCCGACGACGACTTTTGTGCCTCCGCTCACAAACCCTCCCATGCATAGCCTTCTATCATCTTCTCCTTCGAACAACATCAATTTCCTCAGCGAAAATCAAACAAATCCTCAAAATTCCTTTTTTCCCCAGACAATATTCGATACCTTTAGATCCAAAAACCCACCGGTGAAAAAAAAAAACCTAATTTCGCGACGAAATGGCTCAAATATCTAGGTTTTTTTCCAATTTCCCGATCCGCAGATAACAAAACACAGATCCAAAATCAACAACAGCAACAGCGAGTAACCGAATCAGCCTTGTTTCGATCCAGGAATACGAGAATTTTTCTTCGAGAAATCGCGTAAGCGAACAAAACACCAATAAATCGAAGAAGAGAATAGAGAGAGAGAGAGAAACGGTCGAAAAGGGGAAAGGTAACTTGGGAGAGTTCGGGCGGGTCGGGTCGGGTTAGAGAGAAATATTACTGAGTGTCACAATCAAGATTATGCATGTCGTTCTAAATATAGATAGGAAACTCATGGGTACATTTCGAGTTATTCCAACCGTTAGGTGGATTCTGAAAACGAACCATACTTTCTAACATTGCACATTACTACTCATCATGAGTTGTTAGCATGTAATATCTATCTATATAAACATGTGTTATGTTTTTAACCCAAAACCAGTTTCGCTAATATAATCATAATTCGGTACGAGGTTTTATAAGCTGAAATTTGGACTCCCTTTGAAGTTTATAACACTAGTCACTAGTGCATAATTAAGCTCACTGGACATTGTTCGTTTACTTCGATCGATTAGCCAATGTAAACTGTTTGGAAAATGCTTAGTTCAGACTTCATACTAATAATAAAGTAATTTATTTGATCAGTTGTTGTCTAGGAAAAAGGTAACACACATATGTGTATGTATATGTTTGCTTTTTGAATTTAACCTCGACTTTTGCATTGCAGCAAACAAACATACTTTTTTTAATATTCCATTTACTCAGAAATCTCTTTCTTTCATCGAGAGTGTGTGTGGCGTTACCTTTTGTACACAAGAACTGCAATTGATGTGAGATAACATATCAAAACTCTGTTTGTATCTCTGATCCATAAAAGTCTTTTTCCATTGATGCGTGTCTTGCTCTCTTTTTCAGGTAGATTCCCGAATATTATTCTGTGGGTTTTTGTTTGTTTGTTGTGTTAAGTCAGATTCTGCTCAACTTCACCTTTTCTTTTGAACCATCGTGTTGGTTTGTCTATTTCGAGTAGGATTTATTCTTTAATTTCAGTTTTTTTTCATTCTTTTCTTGATTTCATATTGAACAGTGTGTTAGCTTGTAATAAAGTCATAAAAGCTTGTTTTTTTTGGACAATTGTGGAATTAAAAAACATTCCACATGTTTCAGCTTTTCATGTTGATAATCTGTCTTCATGCCTTTGGAATTGTTAGAGTGGCTTGAAGGATTAAATCCAAATCCTTGTATTATTATTATTTATCGGTCAATCTTAGACACTAGCTTATACTCTCTGTTTGTGTCGAGTAGATCAATTGGTCTCTCTTAATGCACTTGATGTATCTTTACGTAATCTTAAATGGTTCACTGATCGATTGAAGTTATATACACTCTAAAGTATGGTAAACCATGTAACTGATTCACCATTACAAGTTACATGTCATTTCACTAAAATCGATTTTTATCATCCTATGTCATTTCATAACTTAGAACTATGTTGATGCAATAAAAAATATTGTTTAACATGTTATTTTTTTTCTTTCTAAAATTTAATGTAATTTGTTAATTAGCATTCTTACTTTTTTCATGTTGCTACCTAAGATTTCTTATTATAGTAGTAATTAATTTTGCAGGTTAATGTTCAAAATACAATAAACTAATCATGACTTAGTTAAAAACTTACCTAAATGTTGTTCAACTCTCATCTGCAGTTTCCTAGCTCCCTAATACCAATTTTCATAAGCTATTTTAACCTGTTTAATTTCATGTTTTGTTGTTACATCAAAATATAAGATAAAAATGTGTTTGATCGATTCATCAAATTGAAAGAAAGAGACACAACTTTGACTTTGTGGTTTTGATGTTTTTCTAAATCATTTAATTTTTTCTGTAACCAGAAGAAACCCAGCTGATTGATCTAGAAGCTCGCTGATATTTGTGAATCATATGAACTATCCTCACGTGTAGTCCACCGTACGCCACCGTTTTTAAATGAACAGAAGTTTCTCACACGTGTAGATCCATCACAATTACAAAACCACCCCTACATTCGAGCGTGTGCAAAAGTCAAAAGAAAGGGTACTTTAGTCAGAAGGAAAGTTCTGTGCGGAGACGAGGAGTTTCCGTTATCCCCTTATTTTATCTCTCTCTCTCTCGTTTTCTCTCACAGACACAACAAACAAAGCAAAAAAAAATAAAAAATCGCACGTTTCTTCTTCTTCTTCTCTCTCGCAACAAATCTGTATTAGGGTTTTTGAGAAATCTTCATTTCGTGATTTTGAAATTTATTTGTATTTGATTTTGTTGTTGCTTTGGAATCATCTGCAACCACCATGATTTCTGATTCGATCACCAACGCTTCTGCTACTTCAGCTCCAACCGCCAGGGATTTCGGAAAAAAGAAAAGGGTATTGTTTTCAATCCTTCCTCAAATCTCATTTCTCTCTTCAAAGATTTGATTTCACTCTTTGGGTTTGCAGACGAACAGGTCGGCCAAATTGAAACAGAGCAAGCTAGGTCTTCGTCGTGAACAATGGCTTTCTCAAGGTAAAATTAAATGATCTATCTTTACATGTGGATTTTGTTTATATTGATTTGGGTTTTTGTTGTTATTAGTTGCGATGATTAACAAAGGGGATAAGGAGGAAATGGAATCCAATCGAAGAATTGGGAGTGAAAAGCCTGATCAGAGAGATCTTCCGCGTCCGGTGGAGAATTTAGATGAGGATAACAATGGAACACATCGTCATGAGAGCTTTATTGAGTCACTTTCTAATAGCCCTAACAGTATTCTTAGTGGCATGAATTCAATTCCTAATTTTAGCAGCAGCAGTAGCAGTGGAAGTGGTGGCTCTTGCTCTGGTAATATAACAGAGGAGGAAGATGCTGATGATGATGGTTGTTTGGATGATTGGGAAGCTATTGCTGATGCTTTAGCTGCTGATGATGAAAAGCATGAGAAAGAGAATCCTCCTGAGTCTTGCCAAGAGCATGAGGATATCAAGCAATCAGCTTTAATCGGTGGAGCTGATGTGGTTTTAAGGGATGCAAAGGCGGATTCTCAGAGAAGGAAGCAAAAGAGTAACCAGGCGTGGAGGCCAGACGATAAGCTCCGTCCTCAGGGTCTGCCTAATTTGGAAAAGCAGCGTAGTTTTCCGGTCATGAATTTGCATTTTAGTTCTGTGACTGTGGTGCCATCTTCGTGCCCTATTTGCTACGAAGATCTTGACTTAACAGACTCAAATTTCTTGCCATGTCCTTGTGGATTCCGGCTTTGCCTTTTCTGCCACAAGACGATATGCGATGGAGATGGGCGTTGTCCTGGTTGCAGAAAGCCTTATGAAAGGAACACAATCAAGTTTGAAGCTAGTGTTCAAGGTGGTGGTCTGACTATTCGGCTTGCTCGTTCGTCTAGCATGTTTTGCAGGTCATGAAGAAAGGATGTGTGGCTTTTCTCGGCCTGTGTCTGTTTGTTTTCTCTCTTCTTCATTGTTTTCCTCGCATGTTCTACGTTTTTCACCTGTCTTTAAAACTCTTTAGATATGGGTATAGGGATTTGTCTTTTGGCAACTGAGAACTATGTTCTATGTTCTTCTATGTCAATGACTCTTCTTCATCTGAAACATGTGGTGGTGGTGGTGGTGGTTATGTAGAGTGGTGTGTGAGTACATAAGGTGGTACACGAATTTCAAATACATAAAAGTTGCAATAAGTCTCTTTCTCATAGCCTGCGAGAACCTTGCTTATCTGTAATACTCTAAAGGTATCATTTTATGTCGTCTGTTATTTTAAGGTGGCCATAGATGTTATATCATTCTACTTGATTCTATGTTGAGCGACTAAATACAGCATATAGACAGTCAAGTTTGGTTATATATAAAATTGACATTCGCGCGAAAGAGTTGAAGATTACTTCTATTGTCTGATTCTTTTGTGAATGATCTACTTCCTCCTTAGCTATATGGTATGCATCCTTGAGTTGATTATACTGATGCAGGATTCTGGTGGAACGCAAATCTAACAGGAACGTCTTGGTAATGTGATTACTCTTTTATTTACTTGTGTTTAGGAGACATACTTGAGTCAAACTTTCATATCGAGCTAACTAGCATACAGAGGGGCATAGGGCAAGTTTCAAATTTTGTGTTTTAATCGTTTTCTTCTTTGGTTATGTAGTAGCTAGAACTTGGAGCGTTTGCACAGCCACTTGTTTTGAGGTATAGAGGTTAGTAATGTTATAAACAATTGAAGTAACCTCAGGCTCTATTCTGATGACATTCTGGTCCTCTTTCCTTCTGTCAACACTAAGGAAGATTGTTTGTTACTGGTTCATGCTATTCGAGATGGCTTTAGGCTTTAGAATAATGTATTTATTCTAAGATCATTGTAAAGTGGAAACCAAATTTGACATTAGAATAGAGAGCTATTACATTACTTCACAATGATCATACAACATGATTCTTATTCTAAGATCATCGTGAAGTGGAAACCAGATTGATAAACATTTCTTATTGCACAAATTAAGAAGCAAGTGTTTCAATAATCGAACCATTTAAGGTTCAGGTAGCTCTTGTTTCATCCATCATACGCTCACGTGGATACAGCGGAGCATGTATTTTGTGACTGTCAGGAAGTGTATTCCACCACTTTCTAAATGTTGAACCCTCCAGAAATATTTCCTTCTCATCTACTTCCCCGTCTTTGATCCATCCTTCAAGCAACCCTTCTAGTGTCTTGAATCTTACCTGAACTTCCTCATATGGCTTTCCCTTGAGTTCTTCGACCTCAGCCCAAAAGCATGAACCGCACTCGGATCCCGAATTCTTTAAGATCTCTTGAATGTCTTGCTGTAATCCTAAGTTAAGACCATTTACCTTGCTCCAAAACACATCTTTTGCGATCATTCCAGTTGGCTTTAATATATCATGTTCGTACCCTCTCTGAGCGTATTTGTAGCGGCTTGGTCTTCCATGTAACATGTACGGCCCTGTGTCTTCGTTCTTTAACTGCCCATGGTAGTTTGAAATATCAAGAGGTTCAATTAATCTGCGGTATTGAGTTGCTAAATTGATCCAGCCTCTGCTCCCCTCGAATCCATCTGGAAGCTGACCTTTCTTCACTAAACCAAGCACCTCGTCGAAAATACCGGCTAACTCCACTCTCTTGACGTTTGCTTTGAAGTCATTCTCTTCATTTGAATCTTTGAAGGAATCGTAATACCCATTTTTATGAGCTTGACACTTTGGCTTGTATACTTCCACTATCCAAGTTAGTCTTTCTACTATTTGATCTCTTTTGGTTTCTATCTTCTTCTGATTTTCCACTCGTTGCTTCTCAGCCTCTAATGCAGCATGAATACACTGTCTGGCTCTTGTGCTCTGCAAAAAAGGAAACATAAATAAGGATGGAGCTAATGAAGCTGCACAAATTGAAAAGAGAAAAAGATTTACCATTCCAAGGTCGTCGAGAGCGGAGCCTATTGAGTTTTCTCCATCCAAAAGCGGATTATGCAGATCCAAATGATTAAGCAACTTAATACCAATGGATTGTACCAGTTCCTCATAGCCATGGTGATCTCTAATGCTTAGAAATGGAATCACAGACAATTCTTGTTCGTCGTTGGACTGACAAGTGTAAAACAACATTTGAAGAATGGCGTCTGAGTTGTTCACTACAACCAATCTTTTCTGTGTAGAGAAGACAAAAGTGCCTACTGGTCTATAAGGACTTAGCTCATAAAAACTAGAAAGAGTTTCTAAAAACGCTTCTCCGTTTCCAATCAACTGACAGACAGCTTTGGAAGCAACAGTATATGTGTCTCGCATCACCCTTGTGTAAAATTCTGTTATCACCTGGTCGCTCTCATGGATCGGAGCTCTTGTAGAATCCAATTTGCCAAGAACGTAAGACAGGGTTTGCTCTATCGTTGTCTTCCGAGCAAGCATAATCCGAGGGACAATATCGAATCTTGTAACAAAGTTTACGAAAAACCGGCTCCAATTCTCTCTCCCAAGCGCGTGTTTAAAGATATAGTCACCAACCAAAGGAGCTCCAAATGTCACACAACGAGGCTCAGGGGCAGCATAGGCGTCACGTATGAAGTATGTCTCCAAATACCAAACTGTTGCTAGAATTGCAGTTGCGCCTCCGAAAGAATGTCCTGTGAACACAACCTGTTGTTTTCTATCAACCGCGCTTTGCACCTGAAGAAAGTAAGTTTCAGACACAAATTATTCTGATGTTTTCGATTTAAAACGCATTTAAGAAGCTTTTGTTTACTTACAGAAGCATGAAATGAGGTTCTTGGACCAATGAGAACTTCAAGTGACTTGAGGAAAGCTTCGTTAACAGTAGTGTCAACGTCGTTGCCGATGCTTCTCATACAAGGAAATTGATTACGCTTCATCTTTATTTCTCCAAAGGGAGATGTATTCTCCGTAGCGAACAAATCTTCCGACGAGAAAGATGCTCGGAAGGCGAAAAAAACGGTTCCTCCTACTTCTTCTTTGAGATAGTGCTCCGTTTGGTTAGCTCCCTTCGACGCCATCCATGATATGGTGACTAGATCACCGTTGACTCCCGTAAGAGCTTCAAACGCCATTTCTCTTTTCTTGAGTGGACTTTCTTCTCTTTTTTCTTTTGAGTCGTCTTGATTCTTAGTCCTCCTACTCTGTTAATATAGTAGGAAGATGTAGACAGGAGTAATTACCCAAAATACCCCATCATGAGACCATTTCAATCTAAGGAAGGTTGTTTGTTACTGGTTCATGCTATTTGAGATGGCTTTAGGCTTTAGTAGAGTAACGTATATATTCTAAGATCACTGTAAAGTGGAAACCAAATTTGACATTAGAATAGAGAGCTATTACATTACTTCACAATGATCATACAACATGTTTCTTATTCTAAGATCATCATGAAGTGGAAACCAGATTGATAAACATTTCTTATTGCACAAATTAAGAGAAGCAAGTGTTCTAATAGCTTAAATACTCCACCACCTAAGGTTCAGGTATCTGTTATTTCATCCATCATATAGTCTCGCAGAGGAGAATGCGATTTGTGATTTTTGGGAAGCGTAATCCACCACTTTCTAAACGTTGAACCCTCCAGAAATATTTCCTTATCATCTACCTCCCCGTCTGTGATCCATTCTCCAAGCATCCCTTCTAATGTCTTAACTCTTACCTCAACTTCCTCGTATGGCTTTCCTTTGAGTTCTTCAACCTCAGCCCAAAAGCATGATCCGCACTCGGATCCCGAATTCTTTAGAGTCTCTTGAATTTCTTCTAGCTGTAACCCTAAGTTAAGACCATTTACCTTGTTCCAAAATACATCTTCTGCAATCATTCCGTTTGGCTTCAGTATATAATGTTCGTAGCCTCTCTGAGCATATATGTAGCGGGTTGGTCTTCCTCTTTTCATGTACGGCCCTGTGTCTTCGTTCTTTAAATGTCGATGGTAGTTTGCAATATCAAGAGGCTCAACTAATCTGCGGTATCGAGTTGCTAACTTGATCCAATCTATGTCCCCTTCGAACTCATCTGGAAGTTGACATTTCTTCATTAAACCAAGCACCTCGTCAAAAACACCGGCTAACTCAGCTCTCTTGACGTTTGCTTTGAAGTCATTCTCTTCATTTGAAACTTTGAAGGAATCATAATACCCATTTTTATGGGCTTGACACTTTGGCTTGTATTCATCTTCTATCCATGCTAGTTTCTTTAAAAACCTCTCTTGCTCGATCACCTAAAAACCACAGAACCAACAAGTTTTATGTTGTTAGACACAAACAGACGAAGCACGTACCTGCATTATTCATGAACAAGCTTATCAACCACAAACCTGAATAATCTTCTTCTGATTCTCTACTCGTTTCTTCTCTTCCTCTAATGCAGCTTGAACGTACTGTCTGCCTCTTGTGCTCTGCAGAAAAAGGAAACACTCTGAAGGGTTTAAATGATTGCAAGAATGGAGCTATGGAGCTGCACAGTATGAAAAGAGAGAGAGAGAGAGACTTACCACTCCAAGGTCATTGAGCGTAGACTCTATTGAGTTTTCTCCATCCAAATGATTAAACAACTTCTTTCCCATCGACTGTACCAGTTCCTCATAGCTATGATGATCTCTGATACTTCGAAATGGAATTAGAGACCATTCTTGTTCATCGCTGGCTTGAGAAGTGTAAAACAGCATTTGAAGAATGGCGTCCGAGTTGTTCACTGCAACCAATCTCTTCTCTGTAGAGAAAACAAAAGTACCGGCGGGTCTATAAGGACTTAGCTCAAGGAAACTAGAAAGGGTCTCTAAAAACGCCTCTGCGCTTCCAGTCAATTCACAAACAGCTTGGTTTGCAACAGTTGATGTGTCTCGCATCACCCTTGTGTAAAACTCTGTTATTCTCTGTTCACTCTCTTGGACGGAAGACTTTCTGGGATCCAATTGGGCAAGAACATGAGGCAAAGTTTCCTCTACAGACGCCTTTCGAGCAAGCATAATCCGAGGGACAATATCGAATCTTGAGACAAAGTTCACAAAGAACCGGCTCCATTTTTCTCTCCCAAGTGCGTGACTGAAGATAGAGTCACCAACCAAAGGAGCTCCAAATGTCACACAACGAGGCTCAAGGTAAACATTTGGATTGCGTATGAAGTATTTCTCCAAATACCAAACTGTTGCTAAGATTGCAGTTGCACCTCCTGAGGAATGTCCTGTGAACACTATCTGTTTTCTACTCCTCACAGCCATTTCCACCTGAAGAAGTAAAAGCATAAGAGACCAAAAAAGAAAAAAAAAGAAAAATATATTCGGATGTTTTCAATCTTCTTACAGAAGCTTGAAATGAGGTTCTTGGATCAATGATAGCTTCAAGATTCTTGAGGAAAGCTTCGTTAACAGTAGCTACATCACCTTTACCGATTTTCCTCATACAAGGAAACTGAACACGGTTCAACTTGATTTCTCCAAAGGAAGATTTATTGTCCGGATCGAAGAAATCTTTCTCTGAGAAAGATGGTTGGAAAGCGAAGATTACGACTGCTCCTGCTTCTTCCTTGTGATAGCGCTCGGTTAGGTAAGCTTGCTTCGAGGCTGACCATGATCTGGTGATTAGATCACCATTGATTCCGGTAAGAGCTTCAAACGCCATTGATCTATATCTATTCTCTTTTCTTTAGTGGACTTTCTTCTCTCTTTTTTCTTTTGAATCGTCTTGCTTCTTTAATCCGCTCCTACTCTGTTAATTTATGGGAAGATGTAGACAGGACTAATTAGTTACCCAAAATACCCCATCATGAGACCATTTCAATGCAAAAATGGGTTTTTTTTTTTGGAGTTGACTCTTTGGCTATTGGAGACTCATGAAGAAAGAAAAGCTAGGAATCTTAGCTTTCCACGTGTCGGTTTTACATTGGTGTATGGCTTTGTACATCCGACATGACTGGAGTTTCGCAGAAACTTTCATAAACATTCACATTTGGTCGGAAAGTTTTCTCTGTGTAATCTTTGCTTGGAAATTTTGTAGCTTGACTTTGGAGTCTTCGTCTCTTTAATATAGACTCCATCTTTTGGTTTGAGATGTCACTCTCGGTTGGGATTTCGCAGTAACTCAATGATATTCACTTTTTTGTCGGAAAACAATTTTGTTGTTTAATGAATGAGGAGATTTGTTCGCTTGGAGTTAAGTTTTTGTAGCTTGACTTGGGTTTTCAGATTTGGTCTCGTATAGAAGAAATCTACTACTTTAACTCTGTTTTGCTTATAAATCTTATCCGGAAAGTAAACCGGATAATCTACAAGATATGGAACCGGTTCGATTTCTCTCAGCTGAATATTAACCGAATTAACTAACTACACCTTCTTGCCTGGTCCGTTTTTGCGTTCGGCAAGACGCGTCACATTCGACTTTTACTTGTTTGATTATGAAGTTACATGAACCGGACTAGAAAAATTTAGTTTGTTTTTTTGGCTAAACCAAATTGCATAACCATATTTTGCTTTCAGATAGAATGAAAAAGCCTAGGAGACTAAATTAACAAAAGAAACAAAAAAAAGTCTAGGAGACTAGAATTTTCTTGGTCTTAATAAAACCCAACTTGGGGAAATTTCTACGAAAAGCCATGTAAAGTGTTCCAACCAACGCTTAAAATAACTAACTTATCTCGCTGGATTCGATTCATGTAGACAGCTTTATTTTAATTAGACAAAAGATTAGCTTGTCTTCGTGTAATGAACGGTACTAAACTACTAATCCATTCCTAAATCATTATTTAAGTAATCTTAACAAAAGAAATTCATATGTTAACTTCCAAAATAACACACCACCATTTTACATATCTCTCATGTAAAGAAAAAAAAAATGTATCTCTTCTCCTCTCTAATGAATCCAAGTCTACAATTTACATTTCTATCTTATAAAAACCCATCTTTGTCACTCTTGATCAGTCTTGGTTCTATCAGCAAAAGAAGCCGTAATGTCTCAAAAATTGTAAGCCGAAAGAATCAGGACATGCATGTGTGTGAATCTTTGAGCTTTTAAAGAACATATCGTACGTGGAATCTGATAAACTCAGATCTTTGCGCGTTTTAGCTGCGAGTAGATATCATTAGCTTCAAGCTCTCTCTTGTGCATAATATTCTTAAAAGCTCTTTCCTCAGCTTTCATTAAAGAATCTCTTAATCTCTTCACATCAGCTAATTTCACAGGCTTCAATAAGAAATCTTCAGCTCCTTCTTCAAGACATCTGAATAAATATAAGGAACCAAATGTTAGTGATCTAATTCCATAAAGTTTATAACTTTGGATACAGAAAATGGCCAGCTCATATATGATAATCATTAAACTTAATCTGGTAAAGAGGGTTTGGTTCCTTAGTAATAAGCAAAGGCATGTGAGGTGTCTATCACGAGGATTGGGATTTTATAAATGACCCTACCTAAGATTATGCAACCCAAACAATTAAAACATATATTATAAAGTTTTGGAGGGCCTAACATGTCACCGGCTTATATAGAATCAAATCTCAAGAGAAGATCTTGCTTAACTTATGATGGATTATTCTTTTCTAAATTTATGGCCACAAGATAAATTTTATTATTCCTAAGATCCATTTTAAAAATCATTTTAGGACCCACTAAAATAAACACCAAATCTCAGCTTGATCAAATATACAACCACCACCAAAGTTAACCCCATGATAGTTAAAAAGTAATCATATAATAACCTTTTCTATCATAACAAAATCTTGTGATTATACAACAATTTAATTTAGTCAATACATATCCTTTAACGGTAACTTTATCACAAATCCTAAATTAGTGTGATTACTTTAAAAAGTTTCCTAAACAAACAATACCCTCTAAATCTAATCATCCCCATCTCCTGAAGTAATAAATGCACAAAATCTACTATATTTGGTAAATTTTGGTCCTACATAATCTTGACCTAAACAAGAATTAAGGATCATAGTTAAGATTATTATAGTAGAATATACCTATCGATACGAGGCAAGATGTTCTCTGAAGACATAATCACAACTGGTATTTCTCTGAAAGCTGATGATTCCTGTTAAAAAGTTCAAAATCCATAAACAAGATTAGATCAAAACTTCATTTTTTTTTAAATTTTTTTTCGTCAAATCAGAACTTCATTTTAATTTTGTGAAAACAATTGAATCATCAACAAAACTTACTTTGATCTTCTTCAGTAGTTCATATCCAGTCATCCCAGGCATAGAGTAATCCGTCATTATCAAATTAATCTTCAGATCCTAAAATATAATTTCAAACCAAAAATCTTTTAACACCAAATTTGAATGGATTCTCACTCTCAAAAATATTAAACACAATGATCAGATTTATTACCTCAAATCCAACCGAACTATTATTCTCTCCATCTAATCCAAGATATTGTAAAGCTCTTGTCGCACTATCGACAACAGTAACTGAGACAGAACAAAACTAATGTCAGATTCTTGTACTTAAACAGATTACACAAGATAAACAAACACAACACTTTTTTTTGATAAACACAAACACAACAGTTACCTTTACAAGATGAGACTCTGAGTAACCGCTCGATGAACTTCCGATCAACCATACTATCATCAACAGCAAGAACATGAAGAAGTTTCGGTGATGCTAATGAAGAAGTGTCGTTAGAGATATCTAACATCTCGGGACGCAAAACCTCAGCCATATCAAGAAGAGTAGGATCGTGACTCGTGAGAGAGATAGAGAGAATCAACTATGAGGATTTGATTTTGCTGAGAGATGAGAGGAGAATAAATGGATTTATAAAGGAAGAAAGAAGGAGAGGGAAAAGAGAAAAATATGATATGGGGAGAGGATTCTGAGAGATCTTTGCATATCTGTGGGATTTTGTCTGTCTGATAGCGCGTGGCTAATTATTTGTTTATTCTGTTTTCTTCTCAAAAGTCATATTTTCAAATTTTGGCTAAACTTCAAATAAAAATAAAATCAAAGTCATAAAGTTTTTTAATATTTTTTTTGTTGAGAATAGTCAAGTAATGGTGAGTGGTGAAATCATATGATATGTTTGATTTGGGAAGGGAAATAAAATCAATTTTGGATGAGGGAAATCGTATCATGACGATCTCTCTCGATTATTGTTGTCAAGATCATGGCTACTTTGATTCATTTCTTTTTATTTTTGTACATTTTCGATACTTTCTTGATTTTCCCATTTTTCAAGAAATGTACCACAGAGAGAAGATTTGTATTTCAATCTACAAAATCTTTGAGATTGTTAATTAATTAATGAACATTGTTGGAAAAGTTAGCTGACATGTGACCGCCAGATTGACTATTTGGGCGAATGAATTTCAATGTTGATATCTCTAGTTGCGCAATCAGATAAATTCAAGATCCGTATGTGTATATTTCTAGAAACAAAACAAAAAATCATTATTTTTCAAGTTATTGTTGTTTGTCCATCTCGTAACTGTACCATAATAGTTGCCTCTACTATCGATCGTGGTCGAATGGCATAAGATTGATGAGTTAATAGTAAGTTTTCATGAGTGTTCAAAAAAAAAAAAAAAAATAGTAAGTTTT
>Ga0041059_1002572_pt1 | contig 13374 bp, 6 predicted proteins | sample AraColnosormetaG_FD_56232 | JGI IMG/M metagenome (GOLD analysis project Ga0041059, IMG submission 56232) | Arabidopsis roots microbial communities from North Carolina, USA - Col MF nosort | ecosystem: Host-associated > Plants > Roots > Unclassified | place: USA: North Carolina | collected 2013-09-02
TTTTTTTTTTTTTTTTTTTTTGTCTTTTTCATAAGCCCAAGGCTAATGTATTCATTAATTTAACCAAAACTTATTGAAAATTGAAAATTGAAACTTTCAGTTTAGTAGGTAAAACAATACATTTACATATTACTATAATCTATCGTATTTATTTAAAATTCATTTTATTCTTGTTATTGTTATAATTTTTTATCCAAATTTGAACTGAGTCTGAACCAAAAAAAAAAATCAAACCAAAACAAAATTTGGTTCTACTTGTAGCCTACTCTGCAAAATCTGAAATTCCAAAAATATAAGTTTTTATTTGTAGATGATGTGTTATTAATATCTCAATCTTGATAGTCAAATGCTATTTTGGAGTCCCACATAGATTAGTGTTGGTCGTTGGACCTAGGTAGTTCCTTAGTGCACCACATGTCCACACTCTTAAGCTGGTTTTGGTTTAGGCCTAGTATTGTTTAAGATCTTATCAAAGTGGTATTCGAGTCATTCAACCCTCATGAGACAACTGGCTAAAGAGAACAACTAATTTATTTGGTTTTTATTGTCCCTAAAACACCACTCACAAACCAAATTTCACAAATTCACCTCCACTCATTACATACTACTTGTTCCTAAAAGACCACACTCACATTATTATTGCATCCACTTGTTGCCCCTCATTCATTTTAGACCACAAATTATACTCTAAAAAAGTTTTATCCACATAAACAGAAAGATTCACACATGGAGAAGATAAGAGTTCCTCGAGCAGCCAAATCAGCATGTGTATATTGGTAGGGATCAAATCAATTAGGAGGGGGTATAAAGTGATGAAGTGTTTGGTTTTGGGCATGAGAGAATTTGGCATGCTATAGCATTCACACCCTAAGACTCTATACTTGGTTCTATATGGTTGCTCTCCTCTTTACTTCTTAGTTTTGTACTTCAATCCCGAGTGAAATAAAGAAGTTTACAATTTCATGTCTTGATAAATCTGATCACAATGTTTGGTTTTTAAAAATTCTCTGTTTCTTTCTTGTTGTATGTATGTAAGTGTGTTTTGCAGTTCTTTGATATATAGACAGAGACTCTTCACGACCATCTTTAACCCAACACGTCTTACCAATGGAGAAGGTTCTCCTCTTGGAACTCTCGTTTTTTACATCGAACTTGTCAGCACCAGACACCTTCACCGATAAGTCATATTGTCATAGTACTCCTTGGTTTCTTGTTAATCAAGGAATCAAAATAATATACGATTAAATTGAATTTAAAAAAATCTTTCTTAAGCATTTAATATTCTATACTCTAGTGTATATAAATGAAGTTGATCATGTGTCACTTGGTCCCTGCTTTCGCATTCGTATAACACGTGTGTAGAAAAAAAAAATTGGTTGATAAATACATAATCAACGAAACCATGCTCGTTTTTCTCACAGTAACTCGCAACAATGTCTTCCACAAAACTCATTTCCATCACTTTCTTCTTATCTCTCCTCCTACGATTCTCCTCCGCCCAAACAGTCGTGAAAGCTACCTACTGGTTTGCGGAGAGTGAATCTCCGTTGGCCCAAATTGACTCATCTCTCTTCACTCACCTTTTTTGCGCTTTCGCCGATATCAACACTCTAACCTATCAAGTCATTGTCTCCTCCAGAAACAAACCCAAATTCTCAACATTTACACAAACCGTCCGACGGAGAAACCCTACCGTGAAAACCCTTTTGTCTATCGGCGGTGATTTCACATATAATTTCGCGTTTGCGTCTATGGCAAGTAACCCCACCTCTAGAAAACTGTTCATTAGTTCTTCTATTAAGCTCGCTAGATCGTGCGGATTCCACGGTCTCGATCTAAATTGGAAGTATCCGAGCATTACGACGGAGATGGACAATTTCGGGAAGCTACTTCGAGAATGGCGATTGGCGGTTGAAGCAGAGGCTAGAAGCAGCGGTAAACCGCGTTTGCTTTTGACGGCTGCGGTATTCTACTCCTACAGTTATTATTCGGTCTTACACCCAGTTAATGCCGTTGCCGATAGCTTAGATTGGGTTAATCTTGTTGCCTACGATTTTTATGAATCGGGTTCGTCTAGAGTAACTTGCTCACCAGCTCCTCTCTACGATCCTATAACCACAGGTACAAAAAAATAACTGAACTAAGCTAAGATAAAGTAATAAAACCTATACATATATAACGTGTTGAATATGTATATAGGTCCAAGCGGCGACGCCGGAGTGAGAGCGTGGACTCAAGCTGGACTTCCGGCGAAGAAAGCAGTCTTGGGATTTCCATTATACGGCTACGCATGGTGTCTCACAGACGCCAAGAATCATAACTACTACGCGAATAGCAGCGGACCGGCGATATCACCAGACGGTTCTATCGGATACGATCAGATAAGAAGGTTCATAGTGGATAACAAAGCAACGATGGTTTATAATTCGAATTTGGTTCAGAATTACTGTTATGCCAAGAAGACTTGGATTGGTTACGATGATAATCAAAGTATTGTTATGAAAGTGAAATACGCTAAGCAAAGAGGTCTACTTGGTTATTTCTCGTGGCACATTGGAGCTGACGATAATTCTCGTCTATCTCGTGCAGGTTCGGTTTTATTCCAATTCTAAATAAAATAAAATATTCGTTAGTTTTCTTATCAGAAACGAAAAGGTAATGTTTTAATGATTTATTTTGGTATTTTTTGGATTTTTACAGCGTCACAGGCATGGGATGCTAAGAGGTAGCAACGATGGTAATCCTACAGAAGTATTAATGTTGAAAACGGCCAGTGAAGAAGTTTTGTTTTTGTAAAACTATGCGAAAACAAACGTTGTTTGCTTATTTATTGCCAAAGCAACAAGGAATAATATGATATGAATATAATAGAAGCAAGAACCAATTTGTTTTTAATTTAGAAAAGAAACCATATTTAATTTGTTTCTTTTTAAAGATGTCATTGTCACCCTTCTCTTCTCAGTGTGTTATCTCAACCCGAAAAGTCAAATATTATTTTGGAGTCCACGTCATTGATTAGCTTTGGCCTTAGCTAATCTTAAGCTAGTTTTGGAAAGTTTGGGGGTAGACTGGCTTATTGGTCAGCCACGTGATCCTCATACAATGACGGACTAGAAAGGAGCAAACGAGACAATTAGCCCAAGGCGACGGTATTAATGTGATAAGAACAGAAGTGGAAACTCAAACATTAAGAAGAAAACACTCATAAAGAAAAACTAGTTGGGAGGGATTTGGTTCTTGAGAGTCCCTCGTGCTGTCCCCCAAAACGCCACTATTATATTGCAGCCACTTGTTGTCCCCCATTCATACTCAAAAGTGGTATCCACTTGAACATGTAGTTGACAAGATTTCATGGAGTACACTGGCCACACATCAGCATGTGTATAATGATTGGGAGCAAATAATTAGGAGAATATATATTGACTTTTGTTTTTACAATAAGTAGGAGAGGATATCAAGTGATTAAGGGATTGGTTTACGCATGAGAGAGTTTGGCATGCTAATAGAATTCACCTTAAGATATCTATACTCCGTTCTTTGGTTTCTCTCCTCTTTTGATTCTCTGTTTACCATTAGTTTCATATATAATCCGATACGACATGCTAATTTGATTGCCGACTTGCAGTGGCCTATGAGACCAAAACTCCTTTTATTCCGTTTAACGAGAGAGATTGATAGAACGAATTATATATATAACCCATACTTGAAGATGTGATTCTTCAAAAACTAAATAGTATCAAAATTGTTTGAAGAAAAATATATTATCAAAATTGGTAAAAAACATATTAAAAAAATGGCAGTACTCTGTAGACAGAGACTCTCCACAACCATTATTAACCCAACACGTCACATGCATGGAACTTGGCAGCAACCATACACTTTCACTAATGAGTCATTACCGCTATTAGTAGCCATTGGTTTCTTGTTAGACAAGAAATCATATAATATACGATTAAAATTGAATATAAACAAAATCTTTCGTAAGCAATTGGATATTCTATAGGATACGTGAGCTGAATATTCAACTTTGATATAAATGAAGTTGAATATGTGTCTCTTGGTCCTTGCTTTCGCATTCATATTACACACTTGTGTGTTGACAAAATAAAATGCAAAATTTTGCCCCAACTAAGACTTTTTCTCGTTTAGCAAAAAACAAAAACTAAGACTTTTCTCTTTCGTAAGATATTATTCATAGATTTCTCATTTTCAAAGTTGAATTACGTAAGAAAGTAAATATACTTTTTCAATAAATAGACAACAAACCATCTCTGTTTTTCACAGCAACTCGAAAATGTCTTCAACAAAACTCATATCGCTCATTGTCTCCATAACATTCTTCCTCACTCTCCAATGCTCAATGGCACAAACTGTCGTAAAAGCTTCGTACTGGTTCCCGGCGAGTGAATTTCCGGTTACCGACATTGACTCATCTCTCTTCACTCACCTTTTTTGTGCTTTCGCTGATCTCAACTCTCAAACCAATCAAGTCACTGTCTCCTCCGCAAACCAACCTAAATTCTCAACCTTTACACAAACTGTCCAACGCAGAAACCCTTCTGTTAAAACCCTCTTGTCCATCGGCGGTGGAATAGCAGATAAAACCGCGTATGCTTCTATGGCAAGTAACCCCACTTCTCGAAAATCATTCATTGATTCTTCGATAAGAGTGGCTAGATCCTATGGATTCCACGGTCTTGATCTAGACTGGGAGTATCCGAGCAGTGCGACGGAGATGACCAACTTCGGAACGCTACTTCGAGAATGGCGATCAGCGGTTGTAGCAGAAGCTAGTAGCAGCGGTAAACCGCGTTTGCTTTTGGCGGCTGCGGTTTTCTACTCCAACAATTACTATTCGGTACTGTACCCGGTTTCAGCCGTTGCTAGCAGCTTGGATTGGGTTAATCTTATGGCCTATGATTTTTACGGACCGGGTTGGTCCAGAGTGACCGGTCCACCAGCCGCTCTGTTTGATCCTTCAAACGCAGGTACAACAATTTATTTTTTGGTACAGCATTATATGAACTAAACCAATTAAATCCCAAACTTTAGGTCGCGACCATTTTTTTGTTTGGCTAAAATAATTCACAACTTTTTTGTTTCATGAATCTTAAGAAGTAAAGATATATTCAATATAATTACAGTTAGTGTAATTTATCTAAAATATGAAATTTTGACAAATTTAATTTATTTCTTTCGATTTTTCTTGGTTTACTTGCACGAAATTTGGTCTTGTTACAGCACAAGTTTAGCTTTTAAAATATTCGGTATGCAAATTTTGGTTCGGTTTATAAGGGTCAACATTAAATAAAACGATCGATAATGATTAAACCCGGTTTTGTATAATGATTAAATCCGGTTTGTGATAATAGGTCCAAGCGGAGACGCTGGAACAAGGTCATGGATTCAAGCTGGACTCCCAGCGAAGAAAGCTGTCTTGGGATTTCCATACTACGGGTACGCGTGGCGTCTCACAAACGCCAACAGTCATAGCTACTACGCGCCTACCACTGGAGCGGCGATATCACCAGATGGTTCGATAGGTTACGGTCAGATAAGGAAGTTTATAGTAGATAACGGAGCAACAACGGTTTATAACTCCACAGTGGTCGGAGATTATTGTTATGCCGGCACGAATTGGATTGGTTACGATGATAATCAGAGTATTGTGACGAAAGTTAGATATGCCAAGCAGAGAGGTTTGCTTGGTTACTTCTCGTGGCATGTCGGTGCTGACGATAATTCTGGTCTATCTCGTGCAGGTTTGATTTGATACCAAATTCTAAATATTAATATTAATTGAAAATGTTATGATTTTTGACGATTTTGGGGATTTCACAGCTTCACAGGCATGGGATGCTACGACGGCAACCACCAGAACTATACAGAAGGTTTAAGCTGTCCACAGTTTCGACAACAGCAAGTGAAGAAGTTTTTTTCGTAATTATACAGAAAATAAACTTTATCTGCTTATTATATATATTGTCCAATAAAACTATAAGTTTATTAATTGCAATGCTTCTTTTCATTTATAGAATTACAAATCATTTTGTTTTGTTAAAAAGAAGAATCAAACAATTCAAATCAAATCCAAGGAACCCTTTCTATTGGTACAGTACATGTTTCCATATATAGTAGTCTAACTACGAACTAATAAGTCTATGATTTTTACAACATTCACGTAAATGTTATAACCACATTCTACTTTAGGAAATTACATATTAATAGAAGAGAATCCTGGTTTTGGTCAGGCGATTGGTCACCATTTGGGAGTCTAATGAATTTTCTCAAACGCACCGGAGGATACCTTATATCGGGAACTACTGTAACATTGGACTGAGAAGAGCAACATGCTTCATCGAGATATACCCAAATCAGCAGTACAACTTCTGAAATTGATAGTCTCTACCATCAAAGAAAAGCCTCTCCTCTAGCATGCCACCTATAACAAATTAACAACCCTGAACTCGCCTGTTCTTTACTTCAGATATGGTTTGCTAAGACCGCTTGACGAGTCCACTAACCCGGTGCTTCATCAGGGTATCATAGATTCTCGTCGTCGAAGATGAGTACGGATTCTGCATGGTTCGATTCGTTCGTATCCCCCATGCACCTATGGACTCTGTCGTCTAAATGTTTTTTCTTTTTGTATTGGGCTGTTAAGATTAGGTTCCAGATATGTATTTTTTTTCTTTCTTTATCATGCTTCATATAGAAAACCATTTTCCAAAAACACTATATGCATACACAACTATAGATCCAACCTAACGAAATATCTCTAATTAGATACATATATCCACTCAAATCTTAGATCAATACATGGTTGACAAAGTTATTGCTAGACCAACATACTATACACATTATTTCTTCATCTTATATTTAGCAGTTTTTCAAACATATAATTCGAAAATTTAACCATTTTGTTGGTTCATGCGCATATATGTTCGTTTCTCTTCTTAGTTCGATCAATAATGTTGAAATAGACCAATCCTGTACGTTTCCAAAATAATAAATTTAATTGAGATTTGAAAATTTCTAACTATCATGGTTTTCTGAACTAATCTTTATAGTTTTTATTAACAGAAAGATTACAATGATCAAGTATGTATATCTTTATAAATCGGTTATCCACTTTCACTAGTAAATGAAACCACTAGCTAACTATATACATATATACCCCAAACAGGCTAATAAAATAGCTCTCAGACTCTATCTAAATTTTTAGATATATAGAAGTTGACCCAGAAAAAAAAAAATGTTAGACTCATTCATCAAAATTTGGTTTTAGAATTATCCAGACCACACACTTTTGAAGTTGCTGATACATGTAAATCTCCGGATTTAATATCAAGCCATAGAAGATGGAAACTTTAAATAAGAAAATCAATATTATAATAATGTTTTAATATGGGGTATTTTCATAAATTTCAGCCTTTCAGGTCAAGATCACAAGAATGTTAATAACAAAAAAATATCATAAGAATGTTGCTGTTACATGTAAATTTCTTAAATTGGTAAAGTGGATTAAATTGATCAATCCATTGAAGACGAACGATACTTATATCTAGTTCTACACTGGAACTCTCATCTTCGACATTGAACTTGTCAGGAACTAGAGGCCTTAACAATTAAATTTCGTATACTTGTTATTTTCTTGTTGAATAAGGTATCTAATAGAAATATCCACTTTGGAAGTATCTTTGAATATGTGAACAGAATGTTTCAATTTTAATCTAAACGAGCTTGTTTGTGGTGTCCCACTCACATCTTCACCAGAGACATTTTCGTTTGTCGAAATTATAAATTCAATGTTGAGTTTGTTTATGTTCAGAAACTAAAAATATCTTTGCCCTAAATCCTCTATAAATAGATAACGAACCCATCCTCAGTTTATTACTACAAAGCACAACAAAGCATTCTTTTAAAAGACTCTCGACCAAAAAATGTCTGAGTCCGACGTCGTCAAAGCTTCATACTGGTTCCCGGCTACTGACTTTCCGGCCACGGACATCGACTCATCCCTTTTCACTCACCTCTTCTGTACATTTGCCGATCTCGAAGCTGAGTCATACGAAATCACTATCGCCACATGGAACCAAGCACCATTCCACGCTTTTACAGAGACTGTCCAACAGAGAAATCCTCACGTTAAAACACTCTTGTCAATAGGTGGCGGTAATGCTGACAAAGACGCGTTCGCATCCATGGCAAGTAACCCCGACTCCAGGGCATCGTTCATTCAATCGACAATCACCGTTGCTAGGTCGTACGGCTTCCATGGCCTCGACCTAGACTGGGAGTACCCGAGAAACGAGGAAGAGATGTACGATTTCGGGAAGCTACTGGAAGAATGGCGATCGGCCGTTGAGGCCGAGTCCAATAGCAGCGGTACAACGGCTTTGATCTTGACAGCTGCGGTTTACTACTCCTCGAATTACCAAGGGGTACCGTACCCTGTTCTGGCCATTTCCAACAGCTTGGATTGGATTAATCTTATGGCCTATGATTTTTACGGACCGGGTTGGTCTACAGTGACTGGTCCACCCGCCTCTCTGTATCTTCCAACCGACGGTATATATATCTTCACTATTTTACACACTATCTCTTCATGCAACACCTTATGTTTTCTGTTCGTACTTTTATGGTTAGGTCGAAGTGGAGACTCAGGTGTGAGGGACTGGACTGAAGCCGGACTTCCTGCGAAAAAAGCCGTGTTAGGATTCCCATACTATGGCTGGGCCTGGACTCTGGCAGACCCCGACGTTAACGGCTATGACGCAAACACCACTGGACCAGCAATATCAGATGACGGTGAGATCAGTTACCGTCAGTTACAGACGTGGATAGTAGATAATGGAGCGACGAAGGTGCATGATGACATGATGGTCGGAGACTATTGCTACGCCGGGACAACTTGGATCGGGTACGACAGTGAGAAGAGCATCGTCACCAAAGTGATATACGCTAAGCAGAAGGGTCTGCTTGGTTACTTCTCGTGGCACGTTGGAGGTGACGACAACTCGGAACTCTCTAGTGCAGGTTCGACTCCTTACCATATACTTATTTTATGTATGAGTTGGAAATATAGTAAGATTTATCATCCGATCCATGTAATAAATAGCACGAATTGGACGATAATTTATAACAGTAGGAAATTTGATATATTGAATTTTGTTTTTATAGCGTCACAAGCATGGGATATTACAGAGATGGAATGATCCGAAATTTGGTTCTAAGCTTCTAAGGTTGCCATCCTGATTCCGAAAATGGCAAGTGAAGGAGATCAACAAACACGTTTGCTGCCTTATATTAATTGCAAGAAAAAGTAATAATGATACCACGTTTGCTTAATTTTTTTTTATTTTTTTTGTTGTTTGATAATAATTTGCTTCTGTATTGTTGTACAAAAATAAATAAATCATGTTTGCATATTATTATTGGGAATATATTATTTGCTTATTTAGACTCGGATTGTAATTAAGCATTATAACACCAACATAGATGAATAAGAAAACTGTTGACATGAATAATTAGAAATGAAACCAGATTTTTTTTTGAAAACCATAATGAATCTAATATTAGAATTAGGGAATTGTATACTTTATTCATAGCGCAATGCCTTGGTTTGAAACAACAGTTGAGATGAACATAATTGGATAGAGTTTTTTTTTCTTGGGAAACAGTAGAGATGAACATATTCCCCCCCCCCCTCCGGGACGTTAATGGCTATGAGTCTATGACGCAGACACCACTGGACCAGCGATATCGTCTGACGGTGAGATCAGTTTCCGTCAGTTAAAGACGTGGATAGTAGAGAACGGAGCGACGACGGTGCATGATGAGATGATGGTCGGAGACTATTGCTACGCCGGGACAACTTGGATCGGGTACGGCAGTGTGAGAAGAGCATATTGACCAAAGTGAGATACGCTAAGCAGAAGGGTCTGCTTGGGTTACTTTTCATAGCACGTTGGAGGTGGCGCCATCTCGAGACTCTTTCGTTGGTTCGATCGTCTCCTTACCATATACATACTTTCCTTTTTTTCCTTCGTACCATATACTTTATTTTATGTATGAATTGGAAATATACTAAGATTTAACATCTGATCCATATAATAGATAGCACTTGGAGTAGGACGATAATTAATAACATTAGGAAATTTGATGAATTGAATTTGGTTTTTACAGCGTCACAAGTATGGGATACTACCAGGCCCGGCCCACCGTAGAATCCTTGGCTTATCATGTACTGTGTACAGAAGAAAACATTATTGATGTTTAGATCTGTTATTTATGTTTGGCTGAAACAAATTGTTTATCTACGGAGTTGGACTTTAGAATCCACTCTTTCTTTTCTTCTTATACGTCGTTTCATCGATCTTAGCAGTCTTTTTGTCCTTCGTTATTTTTTTAAGATAAAAGTTGTATTTTCCTACACTATTTTTAACGGGAAAACATGGTTTTACAGCTTTGGTGAGAAAACGTCGGTTTACGATTTTAGCAGAAAAACACGATTTTTAATATTGGTGAAAAACAATTTTTGTGATTTTAGCAGAAAACGTCGATTTACGATTTTGGCGGAAAATGCAGTTTTACAGTTAAAAAGAAATATTTAAACCAAAAAGTGAAGTTTAGTAAAATAATTTAGTTTTAATGTATTAACATTTTTAATAAAAATAACTAATATAATAAGAAAAATAAATGGGCTTAATTGAATACCCATTTATTTGTGTGAAATCTCATTTAATAAATTGGTTTATTAGGCTAACCCATTTAACTCTATTTTACTTTTTTTCCTAAATACGTTTAAATGAATCAATTTCTCTTACACATACATATTAATTAAATGGAGTTTTCATACCCAAATTAACATCACTAGATAGTACCATATGATACTAATTATGATACTATATGATATCATCTCATAGTAATAATCTTTCTTTTTTGTACCAATGCAATCACCATGTTAAATTAAGATGAAAATTCAATTAAGTTGTCAACGAGAATGAATTCATTAACGTGGCTGCTTTCGTATTCTTTGTTTTAGTTTATTTCTGAAAAATATTCTTGTTTTAGTTAATCATTTAACATATTCAATGCCCACCCCATCGCATCTAATCGCAATATTAATTATTGAAATATGAACCAATACATGTTAGAACGACGTTAACAGATAAATTGTTAGATATATAGACTAAAAACCCAGTCTTTATTTTCTTTTTTCTTAACCGTAGACTTTTTTTTGTAGTCAATTTCTAATTTCATGTTGGACAAACCAAGCCACATAATTAAAAATAAAATCCCACTTTATAGATAGTCTATGATAATATATATAATGAAAAATTTTAGTAAAGTAGACAACTTTAAGAGTTTTAATTAGGAGAAGACACTTTTTTACAAAAATTTTGTAGAATAACACTTTTCTCTCCTTTCCTCGAATAGAAAGGCTTATGTATTATGTCACTAGTATCTTTTTTATTGTTTTCCTCATATATTCTTTTTCTTCTTTTCAGCTAAATCTTTTTAGTTTGTTTTGTTAAAAGATATTCATAGTTTTTTATCACAATAATATGTTAATCTTTAATTTTATTATGTGAATCTAAAATCTCCATATATGTTATATTTAGCAGATATGTAATATTTTATCTTATTTTAATCTCAATTTAACGGTATACATGATAATGTTAAAAGTGGTATACATACGGTATTGTACGATAATAATGTAAAAAGCAATGTATAATATTGATATAAGAAGTGGTATACTAGGCACGACATTGTATAAAATAGTACACAAAAAAATAACTTATAGCGTTGTACAACTATAAAATAAGATGATGTACATGATATTGATAGTATTACATAAAACGACGAAATGGTAGGTCGGGCTATACACCACCTAGTGTACCGTCTACATCATTATACATTTTCACATCTATTGTACACCACATCTATAAAAGATAGAACAATTTCCATCAGTGTATTTAATGGTTTATGAAATAATATTTCCATCAGTGTATTTGATGGTTTATGAAATAATGTACAAACATCAATGTACAAAATGATGAGATGTACGAACGTTAATGTACAAAATAATTTTTAAATAATACGAGATTGATATACGAAATGTACAAACTTTGCTATATACTATAAGAGAATTTACAGATTATTACTTCAATATAATGGTGTACTCACGCTTGTGCACCTTCATGTTCAATTTAATGATGTAAACAGAAGAAAAAAAATTAGAAGAATAAATAAAGAGTTTACCCAAACAAAGAAAAGAAAAAAGAAAAATAAAATAAATGTGGATCCACATAAATATATCTCTATTGCACAATGTAAATTTAGTCTCTGATATGTTGTTGTTATTTAATCTATTACACACCTCTCTATCTCAGAAAAACCAAAATGTGTCTATTTTTCTAAATACTTTTCAAAGTACCTATTCTCTCTTTTTTTTTTTGAAAACGTGTTTATTTAACAAATAACCCTTTTTCTTTCATCCGTCATATAGAAAACCATTTAAAAAAGCCCCTATATATATATATATATCCAAACTATATAGGCGATCTTCAAATGTATTGACCGAGACATCAAGAACAACATCACATTAAGAAGAGAGAAACGTCCTTTCAAAAGTTTTCCCATATATCTATTGACATCCTTGGTTTTATTCGTTTTTTCCAAGCTCTCAATATCTTAGGTTAAGTAATCTTGTAATCCCTGACTTTTCATTTTAATGATATTTACATGCGTTTTTTTTTTCGTCGTGACATTTACATGCGTTTTTCAGAGTTTTATAAAGTAATCTTTAAAGTATTAATTTTGTTAAAAGAAACATTACAATGATCAAGTATGTATATCTTTATAAATCGGTTATCCACTTTCACTAGTAAATGAAACAACTAGCTAAAACTATATACTTGTTTACCCCAAACAGGCTAATTAAATACCTCTCTATCAACAAATTTTTAGATATATAGACGTTGACAAAAAAAAAATAGATTTATAGACCTAACCTAACTCATTCATCAAAAAATTGTTTTAGAATTATCCAGATCACACCTTTTAGAAGTTGCTGATACATGTAATCTCGGGACTTCATATCAAGCCATAGAAGATGGAGATCTGTTATAAGAAAATCAATTTTAATAACAAAAGTTTTAATGTGATTTTTTCATAAATTTTAGTACTTCATATCAACATTGGAACTTATTAGCTTGTATATACTTAGGCTATGCTTGTGGATAATAGAGTTGGTTAAGGGCTCTGTAATTCATGTGCATTGTCTGATCTAACAGATTTGAGTTTAGTCTGATATTGAGTATGAACCATATTAATAAAAGCAGGAAAAACATGCAAAACATCTGATTT
>Ga0041059_1002573_pt1 | contig 13371 bp, 14 predicted proteins | sample AraColnosormetaG_FD_56232 | JGI IMG/M metagenome (GOLD analysis project Ga0041059, IMG submission 56232) | Arabidopsis roots microbial communities from North Carolina, USA - Col MF nosort | ecosystem: Host-associated > Plants > Roots > Unclassified | place: USA: North Carolina | collected...
GATGGCTGTGCTGGATCAGCGTTTCGTTTCGCGGCGGTTGTGGGCGATGGTGGCGGTGGTGGTGGTGGTGGTGGTGGTCCTGGTGGAGTTAGAGTAGTGAGTTTGGTTTGTGACACGCTTGCTTTTGCTTCCTTGGTCTCTGTTTGTAGTTGTTGTTGCTTACGTGGGGATGAAAGAGGCTTTGGTGATATAGGTTCTTTGGTTACAAGCTGTGGTTTCTTCGATTGCAGACGCACTTGAGGATTAGAAGAAGCTGCTTGGCTCGTCGCCTTAAGATCCGGTTGTTTCTGTTCTTCCTCTTCTGGTGCTGCTGCCTGCTTCTTTTCCTAATGAAAATTAGAATCAAGACAAATCCATCAAACAATATCACTATTGTGCAAGGAGAAACTTGTTAAATGATCCTCTAGTGAGCATGTAAGAAGTTGAAAAGCGAAAGATCCATGATTAGCATTTCATGGTATTTGTTAGGTGCATAATATTACCTTAGGCTTAGGTTTTGGTGTTGACTGGAGAGCTACAAAATGCAGGATCTCTACGATTCTTGTTTGTCCATAGCTCACTGCTTTTCTGCAGTATATCACTGCCAGATCCCCAGCTTTGGTCCTTAGCTCAATCAAGCTGCGGTCGATTTCATTTTCATGCTTTGCAACATATGGCTGAAAGAATGAATCGTACACGTATGTAGTTCCCTGTGGAAAGAAAGGAAAGTGCAGTGAGATAGAACGAACTCCAATGGATCACATATATACAGATACTAACTAACTCTCTTTTAGCTGCTACTAGAGTTTACTTACTCTGGTCTTGGGGAACCAAAGATATATGAAAAATGCCAGTTTTGCCTCACAGTATAGTGGAACCCTTCATGACAACAGGACACAAACAAAGTAAGTCTACATAATATATCTCAATTCATTTGAAAGGTACATTCCTGTATCAATAATACCAACCATGAAGCAAGAGCATCGCCAACTCTTTCGAAAATTGTCAAAGCAGCCACCAAAATCCTGCAACAAGTTTCAAGAAGAAAGCTAAACTTTACAAGAGAAAACTCAAGGCATAAACTCAAGATAAGAACAGATGAAAAAGCCAAACATCACAAACCAGTATTGGCACCAGAATCGAAGCTGTTGCATCTCAGGCTTATTCTTTTCAACCGCTTTGTAACATTCATAAGCAGGATACGCATATCCAAATACCATTCTGCCAACAAATGAAACACAAACAAAATCCGTAAATTCTTTGATCAAACTAATACTTTAGAACCTCAAAATGAAGAGATTAGAGTCTTACACTAGTCCTCTTGTTAGAAACGATCCAATCATTTTGCACACCTGATAAAGAGCAACAACAAGACTGTCTTAAAACAATATCATCAAACCACAGATTATTATGATGTACAACTTTATAGACTAAGAAAACCTTCAAAGAAATGTGAAGAACAGAACAACAAAGATGCGAGTAAACAAATTCAACTAACAAGAATCAATACTGAAGAAATCAATCAATGAACGAAACCCTACTATGTGGTTCCTCCACTTAATGCTCATAAAGCTGGATCATCTAATGCTCTCAACCAACTACACATACTACTGAAGAAATCAACTATCCTTTGCTTCTACAGGTAAAATGAGATTAGTGTCGGCGACGAGAAGATGACTAGAGCAAATTCAAATGTGGTGACATAAGAAACAATAACAAAGGATTCAAGTGAACAAGATTTAACTTCGATTTATATGAATAATTCTCAGAGTCCTCGACCTTCGAATTCGAATTTGAAATCGAAGTTACGAATCTAGAGAAGATGCACAAATTTGAAATCGGACTATGAAAGTGAAACAACCGAGTAAAAAACTGAAGTCACAATAATGCATTTGACACAGAAATTCAAACAAGTGAGATTGACACAGAGCTCAGATCAATCGCTAATTGAAGACGAAACTGTGGAATCGATTTCTAGACTACTTTAACGAAATGAAAAATACCTTTCTGAGTAGAAGAAGCTTTCGGAAAGTGAATGAGAATGTAATCGAATCGGAATACTTCAAATTGACTTGGAGAGAAACGATATCGAACCGACGGTGGAGTGAATAGGTTGATCGGCGTAATGTGGCCGGAGACCGTTACGCAGACGGCGGCGAGAGCGAGAGAGCGGGGAAAGAGACAAACGTAAATGAGTGAAATAAAAAAAAAGCTAAGCAAAAAGTAAAATACTAATATAAAATTGAAATTTTGATGTGGCTTTTACTTGGAGAAAACCAGCGGTTGTTTCACAAGTCACTGTTTTGGCTTTTTGGTTTCGTTACGAGTCCTTTTCAAATATTTACTTTCTTTCAAGGGGTTAAATAATCCTGTGTGTTATGAACTAGCGTAGACTACGATTTTTAGAGGTTGATCTTCTTGTGATTTGAAATGGACGGTTAGGATCTCTGATATTTGGGATTCAAAGAATGAGTCTAGTGTACTCACTTTGTAGCTTATCGTTACTGCTCTTGAATCCAACTTATGATCCAAGCTTTTCTTGTGAAATATGTGGTGGAATTTTTTGTACTTATACTAATTTGATCATCTTCCTATTCATTGGTATTGATTTTCTTAATTTGATTGGTAATTACAATATTTTCCCCTAAAATATAATTAATAAGAATGGCTATATTTGTTCATAAATTTATAACAAAAATGGTAGCTTTTCTTTTCATGAATTCAAGCTTTTCTTCTGAATATGTGGTGGAATTTTCTGTACTTTTGCTAATTTGATCATCTTTCTATTCATTGATTTTCTTAATTTGATTGGTAATTACAGCATTTTCCCCCTAAAATATAGTTAATAATCTTCACATTAAAACCAAAATAATATATATATATATAGTTAATAAGAATGGCTAAATTTGTTCAAAAATTTATAAAAATGGTAGCTTTTCTTTAGATGAAATCTCTGTAACTTTTTCAATTATTTTACCCATTTGATCCTTTTTTCCATTGGATTCTTTTTCAAGTGATACATCATTTTATACAATAATAAATAAGTAAGACTATATTTAACCAAAAATCACGGCTATATTTGTCTATAAGATTATGACAAATAATTTGGAAAACTGGATGTACAAATAACATTGTTAACTTCTTATGAAAATTTTGCAAAAGGCTAAAGAATTACTGTCTTATGAAAATAAGACTTTGGTTTCATGTTCTATAAAGTTAACTACTTATGCTGTTATGCATCATGATGATAAAACATGTTAGTTATATGAGTAGAAAGAAACATAATATGGGCATATACTTATGTCCTTTCTCAAATTATGAAGCAGTGAATTGCTTTCACGCCCATAGCAAATTCCACAACCATAGGGACACACTTATTTCTGATTTCGATCGGTTAAACAAAGTTGCATCAAAACTACTCGGTTAAACCCATTCATACCAATATTTTCATAACATTTTCATCGTTAGATAATAATACAAAGCCAAACCGGGAAAAGATTGGTCGACAAAAAGAGGATGAGGGGTATTGCTTTGAATTATTAAAGCAAAGTAAAAGTAACACAGAACTGAAACACCAACGTCTATATTGGTGATCGGTAGATATTCACAACAACTTCACAATGACCCACTCAATGTAAAAATATGGGGCCAAATTTTAAATGGCGTTGAAGAATTCATTTTCAGATGTCGATTATATTCAAAGAAAAAAAACAATTCTACTAAAACTCAATCTCTCTTTTTTTGTTGTTTTCTTTTGGTTTCACAGATTTGCATTCATTCATATTTTGGGAGAAGGTGCCGAAGAGAAGGCGTTGGAACTTGGAACTTAGTGGAATGATGCGGGAAGATGGAATGTATTAGCTAAGGCTTCACCGTATGATGGGCAATTCGCTGATCCTCGATGGTCTACTGTGGAATCCTTAGACTTCAGTCTTCCATAACACAAGTAAGTTGATTTTTTCGGAGACTGGTACAGTATGTGTTATTATAAGTTATTGAACACAAACACATATTGAAGAGACCAAAGTTATTATAGGAGTAAACCATAAAATTTTATAGGTTGTATTCTAATATTCTTTAAGAACCAGTAAGAAATAAATGATGATACTTTGCTAAAAGATAATAAGCTTCTATCATCAAACATGTAGTAAGTAGGGGGAATATTATAACAGCTTGGTACCAAAAAATAAAAGATTATGTACAGCAAAACATATGTTCAAAACAAACAAAACGACTTAATAGGAATTTGGTTACAAATTAAGACTTAAATCCATTTGTCACAAGCTCCTTGGTTTTATCATTGTAGTCTCCAGACGAGAAATAAAGCAATCATATGATATAGTTACTTATCTTTCTTTAAAACTTCAAGGATAAGCTTAAGGAGTTTGTAACCAATGAGTTTAAGTCCAATATGTTATCACTTCATGTAAGTCTTTTGGTTTGCTTTAAATAGTATGTTTAGTTGTATACAATTTTATGTGAGAAGCCACAGTAGAGAAGGCACTGGAACTTATTAGAGGTGACGTGGGAGGATGGAAATGGAATATTGTAGATGATAAGGTTATGCCGCCGCCATGCACAACAATAAGATGTTGCTCCCCAGTCACCATGTACGTAAATTTGCTCTTGATGATTTGGTTCAATCTTATTTGTAAAAAAATTAAACCTCTCACTAATTTTCGTTGAGAAGTATATAAGATGACTACGGAGTAGATTATAACAAACTTACAAATTTGATTTTTCCACATAAGATTATATACAGCGAAACATGTATTCAAATGACCGAAAAATCTTACAGGAAGTGGTAATAGATTAAACTAAACTTAAACCTATTTGTCACAATTTTCCTTAAAACTTCAAAAATAAGTTTAAAGAGTTTGTAACCAATGGGTTAAAGTCCAATCTGTTATCTCTTCCATGTAAGATTTTTTGTTTGCTTTGAATAGTATGTTTAGTTAATTAGTTGTATATTATCTTATGGGAGAAGGCACTGAAACTCAGTATGTGTGACAAAATATTATGGTTGTTAATATTATGCCGCCGCCAGGCACAATAATAAGATGTTGCTCTTGATTCTTGGTTCTTTCGTTTTTTGTGACAAATTAAAACCTCTTACTAAACTCTTTGGTGTTTAACTTGTGATACAATGCAACTTCTATTTTTTTAAAAAATATTACTTCAGTTTTTCTTTCGTTCTTGTCTACATGTTAAAACTAAGCACAATAATCATCATCTGTGTTCATTATTATCCAAGAGTATGAGCCGCGTACGATTCGCATAAACAAAGTAAGCTCATTAATCATCATCTAATCAATTTCATCGATTTATCTGGAAACCAATCTCACTCTAGAACAAACAATAAACTCTATTTGGATCAACAAATTGTACTATAATGCTATGTTAAGTATTACGAATTTGTAATTCAAAATTAATTAGCAAAAAGTGAACTTGGAATCTTGGCACAATTTGGTGTCCAAATTTTTGTCACGTGGCAGATAATTAAAAAAAAACTGCCTTAATGGGCCGAAATTAAGTGATCTGACCCATTAAATCCGTAACTAGCCCGTGAGTTTATATGACATCACTTATCACTCTTATCATATTGAATTTTTCTTTAGTCACAATCAAATACAAAATTTATTTTCAAAGACTATCACAATCCTAGTATCTAGTTTATAATCTGAATATTGGTATATTTATAGGAAGTAAATATCTGTTTCCCATAACAATTAAATAAAAGACGTGGTTGTTGGAGTTGACTAATGAATGATTCGTAATGAATTTTACAGGTAAGTATTACCCAAAAAAGGATTAAACATCACCACAACTACCAATAGGGACCTTGTACTCTCCACATTGCTTCCTTCCCAGGCAAGGTTACTTCCGTAATTACGAAAACACCATAAAAGAAACAGATCTCGTCCCGCGTTGGTTTGATTGATCAGTGTCGGTGTCCTAATCACAATTTCCTTATTTAGACAAAATCTGTTACTTCCCTCTCTTGAATCGTCGTCATTCTCGAATCTCTAGATCTAGCCAAAACTTTTGCCATCTCTAAAATGTATCTCCATTGACATTTTGAGATCTATCTAGCTCTGTTTTTCTTTTTAGAACAAAATGGTGGCGAAACCAAGGTCAAGATGTTGTTGTTGTAGTGTGTTCATCGGCGTTATCATCTTAATCGCTATAATCATCGCTGTCATTTTCACAATCAGACATAGATCAAACCACTCCGATGATGATGGCTCCAATGTTAAAAACTACGCTAATGCTCTCAAGATCGCTATGCAATTCTTCGATATCCAGAAATGTAAACGATTCTTCAATGAGATTATTTGTTTATGCTTTTGTCACAAATTAATTTCATGTTTTTTGATGTAGCTGGTAAGCTTGAAAACAACGAGATATCATGGAGAGGAGATTCAGGTCTTAAAGATGGAAGCGAAGCAAGTATCGATCTTTCGAAAGGTTTGTACGATGCTGGAGATCACATGAAGTTTGGTTTCCCAATGGCTTTCACTGCTACAGTTCTCTCATGGTCCATTCTTGAATACGGTGATCAAATGGCTTCTCTGAACTTACTGGATCATGCTAAAGACTCTCTCAAATGGACTACTGATTTTCTCATCAATGCTCATCCTTCTCCAAATGTCCTCTATATTCAGGTACACGGTAGTGATCAAACACACAAATCTTTCATAAGTTCTCAAGTTATATTACTGACTTTAACATTGTAGGTGGGAGATCCAGTGACGGATCATAAATGTTGGGATAGACCAGAAACAATGACTAGAAAGAGAACTCTTACTAAGATTGATACAAAGACTCCAGGGACTGAGGTTGCTGCAGAGACAGCAGCAGCTATGGCTGCAGCATCTTTAGTCTTTAAAGAAAGTGATACCAAGTATTCAAGCACGCTTTTGAAACATGCGAAGCAGTTGTTCGATTTTGCGGATAATAACAGAGGATCTTACAGTGTTAATATACCTGAGGTTCAGTCTTATTATAACTCAACTGGTTATGGAGATGAGCTTCTTTGGGCAGCTTCATGGTTGTACCATGCAACAGAGGATCAAACATATCTTGACTTTGTGTCGGAAAATGGTGAAGAGTTTGGTAATTTTGGAAGTCCATCATGGTTTAGTTGGGACAACAAGCTTCCAGGAACACATGTATAAAGAACAAGACACTTCTTTACAAATCATGATTCATGTTTGTTTGATTATAACATTTTGTGACTTATCTAATACATTTGCAGATACTATTATCAAGATTAACCTTTTTCAAAAAAGGGTTATCAGGAAGCAAAGGACTTCAAGGTTTTAAAGAAACAGCAGAAGCTGTCATGTGTGGGCTTATACCAAGCTCACCAACTGCTACATCTAGTAGAACCGATGGTACTTTCCTTACATCTCACGTTACACCATTCACTGAATCATTGTTAATTATCTCATTTGATTTTGTTTTGATATTAAAGGTGGTCTAATATGGGTAAGTGAATGGAATGCCCTGCAACACCCTGTGTCCTCTGCATTTCTAGCTACACTCTACAGTGACTATATGCTCACCTCTGGTGTTAAGGAACTATCTTGCAGTGACCAATCCTTTAAACCTTCAGATCTCAGAAAATTCGCTAGATCTCAGGTCCATATGCATATTAATTTGGTTTCTTATTTTTCCTCTTAATTAAACGTATAATACTGTAACTTGATATATGCATATATAATGTGCAGGCTGATTACATGTTAGGGAAAAATCCGGAGAAAATGAGCTATTTGGTGGGATATGGTGAGAAATATCCAGAATTTGTGCATCATAGAGGAGCTTCAATACCAGCTGATGCAACCACAGGATGCAAAGATGGGTTTAAGTGGCTTAACTCGGATGAACCAAATCCGAATGTAGCTTATGGAGCACTTGTTGGTGGACCGTTTTTGAATGACACGTTTATAGACGCAAGGAACAATTCTATGCAAAATGAGCCAAGCACTTATAACAGTGCTCTTGTTGTTGGTCTTTTGTCGAGTTTGGTTACTACTTCTTCCTCGGTAGAATCTTTTTAAATGAGATTTTTATTAATTAGAATCACACACCTTATTCGCTTGGTCATTCTATTAATGTATGAACCTGCTTTCATGTATATGGTTTTGTATTGCATATAGTAATATATGTTAGATGTGCTAGAAAGTTTCCACATGTATCATACTAAAGATTCACCACATTCAAGTGTATCTCTTATGCCATTCATCAAACGTTGACAGCAACAACATACTCACATACATAGGCCATAGGAACTTGATGCGGAAGCACTGCATCAGACCACTCGACATTCCCCCAAATCTCTTCATTATTGCGTCTTTCAAGAGCAATAATCGCACACCAAATCATCCTATTCTGATTGCCACAACCAGTAAACTTGTCCCAAAAAAGTGCCATTTTCCCACCATAATCTGCCAACCTAACATTGGCATAACGAGCAAACCTAGGTAGTGTTTTCAAACCATTCAAAGTTCTCCAGGATCTTACCTTAGTGTCATACCATTTGATATTTTCATTGTGATAATAATAGTAAATCACGTTCTCTATCACACAAGATGAAGACCATTTCAGACCCAAATTCATCTCTGATCCTAAACTATCCCATCTACCATCATTGGGGTTGTAAGCCACACCCTTATACCCACCACAACTGTGTAGCTTTCCATCAACCACTACGTTATCAGTTTGATCACCACAGCCATGAAACGTCAACCTACCTGCACGGCTCAACACAGGCTCCGAAGTTTCGGTTTATAGATCGAAAACCTCCATCCAGTTTGATGGATTGTAGTGTTTATAACAGCCTCCTGTTACGTATATCTTTCCATCAAGTAAACTGGCTGATGGGTACTCCCGCTCCACCTGCATGCTTGGACCTTCGAGCCACGTGTGAGACCAGCAGTCTAGGATTGAGACACTAGATGACTGGGATTGGGAGATGGATCCGCCAATGTTATAGATATTAGAACCAACCGCCACGAGACTTGACCTGTGCAAAGGAGGAGAATGTGGAATTGGTATTGTTGCCAAAACATACCCACTTGACTTCCTAGTGTCACTGGCTAGGATAGGTCTCCGACAAAGCTTGAACCAGCTAGGGATACGGTCAGCACGAGAGGACAGTAAGCACACATAAAGACAATTCTCGGTAAGACCTACTAGTGACCGGGTCTGGTAAAGCTCCGGTAAAGTAAGGACCGAGCTGAAACGCTTGGAGACTAAGGAGAGAATTGGATAATCCAACCTCGAGACACGGGCTAAGATGTTCACTAACAAATCATTTGGAAGTGAAAAAATCAATTCTGTTGGCACCTTATTCTTCTTCATTGGTGGCTCAAAAACTTTAGGGTTTTGAATTGAACTTTCCCAAGTTACCTTTCTTCCACGAAAAGTTGTACAAATATCGATTGATGGGCCGAATCAAATGATTAAACCTTAATGGTCCCTAAGGGCCCATCTTGAGAAAAACAAAGGGTGAAAAAGACATTTCACAGAAAAGGCAATAATAATCACATCCACAAACAAAAAAGTTCCTGCAACTAAAAAAGCAAAGGAGCCAAAAGTGGAATAACGTGTGGATCTTCTTCTTCCTCCTCCAACATGTTCCTCCTAATCTCACCTTCACTGTTCACTCTCTACTCTCCACTTCTCTCGCTTTTGTCCCAAAGTAGCTATCTTCAACAAGATTCATGTCTCTTATGATCAGATCCTCTTACGTTTCTCACATCACTCTCTTCCAACCTAGAAACTCAAAACCATCCTCTTTCACCAACCAAATCTCCTTCCTTTCCTCTTCTAATAACAACCCTTTTCTCAATTTGGTCTATAAACGAAACCTAACAATGCAATCTGTTTCGAAAATGACTGTTAAGAGCTCGTTGATTGATCCCGACGGTGGTGAATTGGTGGAATTGATTGTACCGGAAACTGAGATTGGAGTGAAGAAAGCTGAATCAGAGACGATGCCTAAAGTGAAGCTGAATCAGATTGATCTTGAGTGGGTTCATGTGATTAGTGAAGGTTGGGCTAGTCCTTTAAAAGGGTTCATGAGAGAAGATGAGTATTTGCAAAGTTTGCATTTTAATTCTCTTAGGTTAAAAAATGGGACTTTTGTGAACATGTCTCTTCCTATTGTTCTTGCTATTGATGATGATACTAAGGAACAGATCGGATCATCTGAGAATGTTGCTCTTGTTTGCCCTCAAGGAGATATCATTGGTTCTCTCCGAAGGTATATGTGTATAAAAATTTGAACTTTGTTAGGTGCTTTATATGTAATGTTGTTGATTTGTGTAGTCTTTGTTTGTAATTTGTAGTGTGGAGATTTACAAACACAATAAGGAAGAAAGGATAGCTAGAACTTGGGGAACTACTTCTCCAGGATTGCCTTATGTGGAAGAATATATTACTCCATCTGGAAACTGGCTGATTGGTGGTGATTTAGAAGTTTTTGAACCGATTAAGTATAACGATGGGCTTGATCATTACAGGCTCTCTCCTAAACAGCTTAGGGAAGAGTTTGATAATCGTCAAGCAGATGCTGTTTTTGCGTTTCAGTTAAGGAATCCTGTGCACAATGGACATGCTCTGTTGATGAATGATACACGGAAAAGGCTTTTGGAAATGGGGTACAAGAACCCTGTTCTCTTGCTTCATCCTTTAGGAGGTTTCACTAAAGCTGATGATGTTCCTCTTGATGTTAGAATGGAACAACATAGCAAGGTGCATATTTGCTGTTGTTTCCGAGTTCGTTTTCCTCATAAAGAATTTGTTGTAAAGAGAGATTATGATTTGATTTGCTTATGATGTGTAGGTTCTAGAAGATGGAGTTCTTGACCCGAAGACTACTATTGTCTCGATCTTTCCGTCACCGATGCACTATGCTGGTCCAACTGAAGTTCAATGGCACGCCAAGGCAAGGATTAACGCTGGTGCTAATTTCTACATTGTAGGTCGTGATCCTGCAGGAATGGGCCACCCTACTGAGAAGAGAGATCTATATGATCCTGATCATGGAAAGAGAGTCTTAAGCATGGCCCCTGGACTTGAGAAACTCAATATTCTTCCATTTAGGGTAACACAAATCGATTCTGACTGCAAAACCAAAGTTTCTTGATTATTTGATTATCGGAATATGCTGCTTCAATTCCCAATCATGTGTTCTTTGTATCTTTCAGGTTGCAGCTTACGATACAATCGAGAAGAAGATGGCGTTTTTCGATCCTTCTCGTGCAAAAGAGTTTCTTTTCATTTCTGGAACAAAGGTAAGAGACAGTTTTGAGACTTAAGATTCTTATTGAAGGCTCCAAGTTTCGAGGTTCTGCTTATGTGCGATTACACCTGAGTTTTTATTCGGTGTTTTTTGTTGTGCTTACAGATGCGAACTTATGCAAGAACAGGGGAGAATCCTCCAGATGGATTTATGTGTCCGAGTGGATGGAATGTTCTTGTCAAATACTATGAGAGCTTGCAAGAGAGCGAAGCAAAACAACAAGCCGTTGTTTCAGCCTAAAGAATCCAGTTGCATCTCTTTCAGAATTGAAACTCCTTAGTGATCTATATGAGGCTTTTGTTTCACCTTTCATTGTTTTGTTTAAATTACTACCCTTGGATCCATGTTTTTGTCTCATGGAAAAAACTCAGATGTTTCGAAACTCTGAAACCAAATAATGTTCTGATTGACGAGAGAAGTTTGTTAATAATGTCAGGTACACTATTCAAATCTTTTTACCATACATCCAAAATCATGATTCAACAACACAATACTCAAATCATTGCTTCTGAGAAGTTACAAAGGCTACAGAATCATTGAATCGTCATATTTTATTACTTATTGATGTATCCATATATAGTGTGCAAATGAAAAAGAAAAGAAATGGGTTTTGAAACAAAAGTCAAATAAATTTCACCCATGTTGCTTGTTTTCATGAGAAACTCAAAAACATACCACAAAAGAAAACAGAGTAAAATATACCAAAACATTACAAGGACTGTAGCCGATAAGAGAGAGAGATACTCTGGATTTCACTCGGCTCTAGACTGACCAGCTCGAGAAGAGAGGATGATACCAACAATGAGACCGTACAGGGCAAGTGCTTCAGCAAAGATGAGAATCAGAATCATTCCCACAAACAACTTAGGTTGTTGTGCATTCGCTCTGCAACACAAAAACACACACCAGAATTACAAACACATAACACCTTTCAAAACTCGAGTTCCATACAAAAACTTACAACAATATCAGGAGCTGCGACTATCATATAATCGTAATCTCACATACAGCAACAACAACTAACACCAAAGTAAGAGACTTTAACATAGCAAATCAACAACGGTATGAAAAGAACTAAGCTCGCACATATAAAGCTCTGATGATTTAGAATCAATCATCAGTTAAACTTCATCACATGATCATAACAATTTGAATCAAAGTATGAACAAAGAACCGATATTTTACACAGAATCAAACCAAGCCTAAGATATTTTCTGAAAAGTTTCCAACGTATTCGACCAATTGAATTAGGTTATACATCATATAGAGAAATTTAATCGAGAATTACCTAACACCGGCATCGCCGACAATTCCAATAGCCATACCGGCGGAGAGACCAGCGAGACCACAAGCAAGACCGGAAGAGAGATGAGCATAGCCATCGAATAGATAGTAAGACTTGGCCTTAGGGTTGATTCCGGTACTGATGATAACAGCAATGATCAAACCATAAATACCTAAAACTCCAGCCATAACAACAGGAACAATCGATTTCATCACAAGCTCTGGTCTCATCACACCCATCGACGCTACACCAACCCCGCTCTTCGCTGTCCCGTACGCTGCTCCCATACCTGAAACATAATCCGATCGAATCGGATCAGATCAGATTTGGATCAAAATCAATTCTGGGAAAAAAAGAGATAAGAGATCGGGGGAATGGAGAAATCAGATGGTACAGGAGAAAACGAGAGCGGCGGCAGCGCCAAGGAATCCGAAGAAAGGAGCAGTTTCATCGCCGCTGAAAGTTGAAGCCATGGCTCGTCGTCGTTGAGATCTGATCGGGAATGAGACAAAAACTGTTGGCAGATTTTGTGAGAGAAACCAATTTTTTTGTCAATGATATGATTTTGATTGATTAGTAATTGCCGGCCATGAGTCGGCGCGTGAATCTAAACCGGGCTTAAAATTAGCTAACCCAATCTCAATCGAACCGGACCAAATTAGAATGAAATGGTTTTAGTGAGTTACATGGTTCTTAATTTGACTGGATGAAATTAATTAAAGGCACTATATAGATGAAACTAAAACTACAAGAACATTGCTCTAACTTTTACACAACTTTAAAAAAAAAAAAAAAA
>Ga0041059_1002574_pt1 | contig 13369 bp, 7 predicted proteins | sample AraColnosormetaG_FD_56232 | JGI IMG/M metagenome (GOLD analysis project Ga0041059, IMG submission 56232) | Arabidopsis roots microbial communities from North Carolina, USA - Col MF nosort | ecosystem: Host-associated > Plants > Roots > Unclassified | place: USA: North Carolina | collected 2013-09-02
TCTATGTTGGCATGTGTTTTTCTTCGTTTTGTTGGGTATAAGTTACACTTTCACTCTCAAATCATTTTGTAATTTTGTTTCCTAATTTTCACCAAATGTTTAACATTTTACCAAGAGAGCGATTATATCTAAGGATTTACAACTTGCTAGAAAGACTCTAAATGATCGACTTTGAAATCATGATATTGTATCTTTTCAATTTTGGGGTTATTATTCTCATTTAAATGCATTCCTGAGATTATCTTAAAGAAATAAAATTGTTTAGTTGATTCACACTATTTTGTCCATTTAAACTCAAATTAAATTTGAGTCATGATCCAAATGTTTATACTGTTTGCTATCAATCAAGTTTTGAAATATATTGTAGTCATATAAAAAGTATATATATATATATATATATCGGTGTTTCCATCCTGAAGACAAATCTTCTCCTACTACGTTTACAGAAGTGTTTCAATGTATGTTTGATTACATTGCTAGGCTTTTTGTTATGGTTCGACCTCGGAAGCTCTTGTTTGTGGCTATTGGTGAGTACTATTACATTATATGCAGTGTTTTCGTCTCATTACATTGTATGAATTTTGGGCTTTACAATTTCGATATCAGAAAAAGCAGATCGGCACTAATAGAGAAGATAATAGTCTAAGTTAAATCGTCATTGTCTTAGCTGAGAAATGCTCTATTACGTAAGGCCCGACAAAGGGTCCCAGATGGACAATGATTGTGGGAAATAATGTCATTCCCATAATTTGGACAAATAAAAAGTTAGATCAGTCCCTTGTGAGATTTGGGAAGAAGTCGTCATTATTCATTCCATCAAAGGCTTAAATGAACTAACCATATATTTCATATTTTCACATTTATTTTTTAATGAATATATACTAGGCTTTGTGGTTCAGCCTGTCAGAGATGGATTTCTAGTGCCAAATGTTAAGAAATGTTTGAACGATCCAACGTAAGTAGAGAGAGGCGGTCTTAAACATAAAAGGACATGCAAATTTATTTATTCAAGCGACGGTTCGATAAAACTGTAAAATATGACAAACACATGCAAAGATAAACAAGGATAGAAACCACAAACCAAAGCACAATGTAAGAAACATGCACACGTTCACACGCATTCGAAGCTAGAGTGAAGTCAATGACCAGGTTCGAGTGTGCCTTTGAAAGACCTGTGGGGCGGAGGAGAAGGTAGGTTTGGATTTGTACAAAAGGGGATTCGTGGAGAACATCTGAAACGAGGAATCCCTGTAGGATGGTAAGTGTCAATTTTTCATCATTTCACTGCTCATTAGTCTATTCAAATGCGGACAAACATTAAATCAAACCAAAATCAATATTAATTAAACACAACTAATAATAATAAACCTAACTAATAAACATAAAATGATACTAATGACCTCGGGACATCTAAAAGACTCACTTTGTTTCTGGGCTTCCTCTTGTGCGCCAAGGGCTTTATCCATATGCGGAAACACAAGAAGAAGAAGGAGAAAGAGAGCCATGGAAGAGACCATAGAAGATGTCATCTTAATATTCCCTCTTATTTTGCTTATCAGTGCCACTCATGCTTATGCCTTTATATAGGCTAGGGAGATGTCAATTAAAGAAATTTAAAGATATGTTGGATAATATAGAAAGGCTAAAAGACAAAGAAGATTAGGAAACCTGTGGACAGTCTAGCGATAGACTTAAAGCTTATAGCCATCGACGACTTAGTTGTGTGTATCACTTATGAGTCTCGAAGTTTTGGTAGTATTATTCAGTGAAAAGTCTTCAATCACCAATTCGCCATGCATGGTTTGGTTTGTGGGACAAGTGCATTGCATTGGATTCTCTTCATATTATTTATCTTTTTATAAATTTCTAGTATCCTATATTTACTACGTCATATTCTGTAATTAGTTTAGGGGAGCATTTTTTAGATTAGAACTAAAGGAGCAAAATTTTCCCAAACAATTATTTACATATTTCATAGGCTTTTTTTTAAAAGGTTAGACGACAATAACCGATCACATATATAATTAAACCTTGGATTACATCCGGATATCCTTGATTTCAGATCTAGATTCGGATTATTTAAAAACAGATCAGATATCTTTAAATTTCGATTATCCGATCTATGACCAACACTAAGTATAATATCCTGAATTTTCTTATAGTAACTATATATGCAAAATTAATTTAAATCACAAAAGACTTTAAAATCCTTTCAAATTTCTTAAAATGTAGAATGCAATCAAATAATTTTTATTCATTAATCCGATATGTTCCTACCATACCGCATCATATGATTTATATAAATATATACTGTACTTATTTATATATATAAGTTCGAGAAATCTTCTAAAACACATTAAAATCATTAACAATCAAACCTGTTCTTAAAATAATTGTTTTCAATAATTTGATTTTGAATTTAAAAGAGTTTTTAAACACATGATTGAATAACACATGATACTTTAGAACATATCATTCCAAATGTGTGTTTGGATACACTCCCTAATTTACGAAGATCGTGTGTGATTATTTAATTAATTCTTATAAGAAAAAACTAGACCTCTGAATTTTGGTCTATTGGTCGTCCATAATATATTATGTCGTTCGGTGTCAGTTGCTGATAAAGTTACGTTTAATGCGCAAATCGCTTCTTCCAAAAGAAAGATTGAATTGCAATATTTGATTTATTTTACTCTTAACTATATTTTTTTTACTCTTAACTAGATTTTAATTGCAATATGATTTATTTTTTAAACTTAATATATATAAAAAATTTCAAACTGTATTTATTTATAAAATATTTATATTGGATAGTTTATAATTGTTATTAACTAACATTTTGCCAAACCCGTCATGCTAAAAAACTCTTTATTGTCTAAATTTTTTAACCAATGTAAGACGTTAAACTTACACATTTTCATCAACTAGATAATATATGTCCGTTTTTACAATTTTGAATCATAATATATGCACAATTTTTCTTAATAAAGATGATAAAAAATTCATAGTTTTAAATCTTAACCAAATCTTCTAAATATTTATATTTTTAAATAGTCGAGTTTTATATGAACAACCCAAATAAGATTTAATAAACAAAATAGATTAACGGGTCGGTAACAAATGTACCCAAATGCATTTTAAGTTTTTAACCCACCCATAAAAAGTGACTCCAAAAATACTTATAGAAATACTAAAAGATCACTATCCATCCACTAGACCAGTAAATGAAAGAGAAAAAAAAACATGAATTTTCAAATTTGAAACATTTTAATCCCCAACTTTAAAAATATATGGATTAAATCATTAAGTTTTTTTTTTTTAACTTAGCCATTTAACATATGACCACCATCCATTTATTTTAACAAATTAACATAATTATATAGGGTAAAGAAATGCTTTTCTTATTTTTGACATTCTAATTCTAGGGTAAACAAATACATTTATATCTAATTTCAATATTTAAGATTTTTTTTTTTAAATAAAAAAAATGATTGAATCTGGTTTAACCAATTTGAACCACAACCCAACAATTTATCCGGTTCGATTTGGAAATAGCAAGTGTGGGACTGTTATGAGGTCATCACAATCAAAGTAAATTAATTCCTCCGTGTGACCTAAAGAGTGACCGTTCCCGTTCACTACCGCCGCAAAGTCTTGTGGCTACAGAGCTTAGGGTTTAAACTTTCTTCACGATAATTTTCCGATGGGAGTTCCGTCGTTCTACAGATGGCTTATCCAGAGGTATCCATTGACTATACAAGAAGTTATTGAAGAAGAGCCACTCGAAGTTAATGGCGGCGGCGTCACGATTCCAATCGATTCAAGCAAACCTAATCCTAATGGTTACGAGTATGACAATCTTTATCTCGACATGAACGGAATCATTCATCCATGTTTCCATCCTGAAGACAAACCTTCTCCAACTACATTTACGGAAGTGTTTCAATGTATGTTCGATTACATTGATAGGCTTTTTGTTATGGTTCGACCTCGGAAGCTCTTATTCATGGCTATTGGTGAGTGTTTTTGTCTCATTACATTTTACGAATTGGTTTTTAAGTTTTCGCTGTGTTTATGAAATTTGTGTCATTGTTTTTGTTGTGTGTAATTTGCAGATGGTGTTGCTCCAAGAGCTAAAATGAATCAACAGAGAGCTAGAAGGTTTAGAGCTGCTAAAGATGCAGCTGAAGCAGTATGTGCCATCTCCTATTTTATACTCTATTTCACTGAATTTGTATCATGACCGATCATTTGATAGCATGTATACCACTATAAGTATCTCTGGTTATAGTTGCATCGATCCTGTTGTTGGGGTTGATCCACTGTTCAATCTTGTATGATCATAGAATGCTACTAGGGGAAAGATGAATCGATCATTATGTCGCTATGTTGGTAACAGTTATTACTATCGAAAAATACCTTAACTTTTAGATCATATAAGAAAAGCTTTCTGCTGAGTATAGCTTTGTTCATGTGATCATATCGTTATATGTTGTATGTCATGATTAGAATTAATTATCTCTGATAATAATTATTGTCTTGTACGATCATATGATTCTACTAGTGAATGCTGAATCAATTGCTATGTTACTATCTTGGGAACAGTGTTTACCATTGAGATATTTTTAAGCTCTTACGGTCTTACCTGCTATTTGCAGGCAGCTGAAGAAGAGCAGCTGCGGGAAGAGTTTGAGAGAGAAGGGAAGAAGTTGCCTCCTAAAGTGGATTCTCAAGTTTTTGACTCTAATGTTATTACTCCTGGAACAGAGTTCATGGCTACTCTGTCCTTTGCGTTGCGATACTACATTCACGTTAGACTAAATTCTGATCCTGGGTGGAAAAATATTAAGGTATTAATTAGGGTCTCTGATATTTTCCTTGACGCTGTTTACAATTTACTTCAAGTTTTGCTCATGATTTCCTTATTCTGAAGGTTATACTCTCGGATGCTAATGTTCCTGGCGAGGGGGAACACAAGATCATGTCATACATACGTTGTAATAAGAACCATCCTGGTTATAACCCAAACACTCATCATTGTCTATATGGTTTGGTATATAACCTTCCTTTAATTCTGATTTCTTACATGCCTTCATGTTTGATTTTGCAACAAGGTTGTTCTGATCTTAATTGTGCAAGCTAATAAGGCCATTCTATTATTATTTCTTAACAACAGGACGCCGATTTGATCATGCTGTCTTTGGCCACCCACGAAATTCATTTTTCAATCCTTCGTGAGGTTTGTAGAATTGTTCCTTTTAGTTTTATACCTAGACTAGACTAGCAATGACCAATCTATCTTGTTTGTAATTCAGCATGTGCTTCTTCAATATGTTTTGACACTTGATTAACATATGGAATAGTTACCAATTTGTATGCAAGTCTTTGAAGTTTGAAGATACGTTTTTTTTTTTTTCTGCTTCACTTTATACCAATGTATCTGTATTTTCTCCTTGGTGACGTCACCTAGGTTGTTTTCTTTCCTGGAGAGGAAGGCAAATGCTTCTTGTGTGGTCAAGAGGGGCACCGAGCAGCAGATTGTGAGGGAAAGATAAAGAGGAAGACAGGAGAAATGCTTGATAATACTGAGGCAGATGTTGTGGTGAAGAAGCCATATGAGGTACTTTTCAGGATTATACACCTCAATACTATATTTTCGAAATTACATCGTATGTAAAGGGCTCATTATTATCTTTACCAGTATCATTAACTATCCTTACTTTTTGGCAGTTTGTCAATATATGGATACTACGAGAGTATTTGGAACACGACATGCAGATTCCTGGAGCAAAAAAAAATTTGGACCGCTTAATTGATGACTTCATCTTCATCTGTTTTTTCGTTGGGAATGATTTCCTGCCACATATGCCTACGCTCGAGATACGGGAGGTTTGTAGTTTTCTGTTGATAATACTTTCTTCCAGTTGTCGAAATGCCTGGTAGAGTGTGCCCTTCCATTTGTTAGTCATGTAGCATTATCTTAGTTTTTTCAAAAACATCTGTTGAAAAATGAGGTTTCTTAGATATAGGAGATGTTCCTATATCATACTTTTCTATGTCAGAGTCATAAATCACTTCATAAAAATCTTTATAAAAAATTTCATTTGTAGTTGAGAATACTTTGGTATTGAATAGCGTGGTACATATTTACTCATAGTTTGTGTTCTATCAAAAAAGTTTGTCGCATCTTTGCATCATTGAAAGTCTTATGAGCTTACTTAGAAACCCTTGAGAAGTTTAAAAAAAGTTTTTCAACTTATTATTGTTGTTGTGTTGCAGGGTGCTATAGAACTGCTGATGTCTGTGTACAAGAATAAGTTTAGATCAGCAAAAAAATACTTAACCGATTCAAGCAAGGTGCAGAAATTAAACATTCTTTATCTTACTTGGTGTAGCTGTTGGATTGTATAGTTTTTAAACTTTTGTTTACTAACTTTCAGCTGAACTTAAGAAATGTTGAGCGTTTCATCAAGGCCGTTGGGATGTATGAAAATCAAATATTTCAGAAGAGAGCACAAGTACAGCAGGTTAATGTCCACATACAATAATTTTGTTTTCTGCAGTAATCTGCATTTTCCTTGCATTTTAAGATATTAGGTTGAAAGCGACAAGATTAAATAACATTAGCCTCCATCTAATGCTATGGGTGTCTCATCTGTTACATGTCCCGGCCAGGCTATTAATCACTTCTCTCTGGCATGTAAAAAACTTTGTTTCATTGTACAACCGTATTTCCTCTAGGTGAATAGTAGCTCAGTGGATTTTTAGGCCAGGGAAAGTCGCAACTTAAAGTTGAGTAGGAGATACTTAAGACAAAGTGGAAAAACTTAGGAATGGTTAAAGAACGTGAATGTTTTGGGGTAACAACCATGTATAATAAAAATATTGTCAGTTTGCTTCTCTAGGGAAGATACTTGTGTATTTTTCTTATAAGAATAGAATAGTACTTAGCGGTTTTCTTTCTGAAAGATGGCCATATGCCTCTCTTTCCATGGGTTAAAACCTTGTCTACACTAGCTGACGAATTTAATACCCCTCTGATCCAGGGAAAATGAAGATTAGAAAACATGAAAAATTTATAAATTCTGTTTCATTTCTATGGATAGTTTTTCATTGGTGCAAGTGTTATGATGTCTGTTACAGAGGCAATCAGAAAGGTTTCGTCGTGACAAAGCTCGTGACAAAGCTCGTGACAATGCTCGTGACAATGCTCAAGCAAGCAGACAATTCTCTGGCAAGTTGGTGCAATTAGATTCTCTAGATGAAGTGTCTGATTCATTGCATTCATCACCTTCACGAAAATATTTGCGTCTGTCTTTGGATGATAACATTGGTGTGGCGAATGTTGAAACAGAAAATAGCCTCAAAGCAGAAGTAAGTCATCTCGTATCCGAGGAGGAATTTTAACAAATTTTTAGCTCTTCTCGCCTTTTTTTGAACTGCATTTCTTTTGTTTAATTTTATCATGTGCTGGTTTAAGTGTTAACTACTCCATTTTAAATTTTTGGTCTTGAACTTTTCTTTCTTATTGTAAGTGCACTAAAGTACACAGCGGTTTTCAGGAACTAGATAACGAAGAAGACTTAAAGTTTAAGCTTAAGAAACTACTGCGGGATAAAGGTGATGGGTTCAGGTCAGGAAATGGAGAACAAGATAAGGTCATATTTCTATTTTTTCAGCTGTGTGTTCATCAATGATTTCATGAGTGTGTAATCTTCATAAGTTTGTTTGATTTCTGTTTAATCAATCATTTAATCACGCTGGCAAGCTCACATGGCTGTTGTATTATCAGGTTAAGCTAAATAAAGTAGGATGGAGAGAGAGATATTACGAAGAGAAATTCGCAGCTAAGTCTGTGGAGGAAATGGAACAAATACGCAGAGATGTTGTGAGTTGCTCATATGTTTAATTTGATGAAAATAAATTACATTTAAGTCACCCATAACGTATCAATTTACTGATCTTTTTTTAATTATTTGCTAGGTTTTGAAGTACACAGAAGGTCTTTGTTGGATAATGCATTATTATTATCATGGTGTTTGTTCCTGGAACTGGTCAGTTTCTGGTCATCCTCATACATATTATATACTTTATACATGGATTATTTTCTTGTGGTTCATTTCATTTAATATTTCGAAGCAGGTGATTATTGTGCTGAGATAACCATATTGTCCTATAGGATTGTGATGCTCATTTTAATTTACACATCATGCCAAAAAAATTATTGAGCTGTTCGAAATATCAAATTTTCCTGTGCAAGACTTCCATCATAATTGTGCCATGCATCTTTGTTTAATTCGAACTGAGCTTGTACATATATATATCCTCTGATATGTTTGATACTCTGCGTACGTCTGTGAATTTGATTTTAATGTCTGTTGTGATTTAATTCCAAAAGAGCCTAGTTTAAGAGGACAAGATGGCCATAATAATAGGAATCTTAGTGGCAATGGCGACCTCATTGACACTTAAATTTCTCTCATGTGTTTGTCTGTGGTTAATTGCGGGTTTATTTTGCAGGTTTTATCCATATCATTACGCACCTTTCGCATCAGATCTCAAGGGCCTTGAGAAACTAGATATTAAGTTTGAACTAGGTTCCCCGTTTAAACCATTTAATCAGCTTCTGGCTGTTCTTCCATCTGCAAGGTATTCTATCTGTATATCTGAGCATTCTTAATGTCTCTCTGCTGTCACTGATTCGCTCATTGGATTCCTGTTCTCAGTGCACATGCTCTCCCAGAGTGCTATAGGTCATTGATGACAAATCCAGATTCGCCTATAGCTGACTTTTATCCTGCTGGTATGAAGTTGTTGCAGATTGGTCCCTTTCGTTGTGTTATTGTGCAATCCATGCCTCTCATTAGCTTTTGTGGTGTGCAGATTTTGAGATTGACATGAATGGAAAACGCTACTCTTGGCAGGTTTGATTGTCTTTTCATGCTGATGGTTTGGTGACCTGCGTAATTTCTTCAGTTAGATGTAGTCATTTTATGGTCTCATACTTGATACTTTTATCTTTCCTTGTAAAGGGTATATCGAAACTGCCTTTTGTTGAAGAAAAGCGTCTTCTGGAGGCAGCTGCGCAAGTGGAGAAATCACTGACGGTACATTGACTTTTGTAGTGGTTTTTGTTTATAAGAAATAATTGTACAATCACATGTAACTTTATTTTTCTTCTATATGTTTTTTTCCAGAACGAAGAAATTCGAAGAAACAGTGCGTTGTTTGACATGCTCTTTGTGGTTGCTTCTCATCCCCTTGGTGAACTCATCCGTTCTCTTAATAGCCGTACCAACAACTTGAGCAATGAAGAACGTGCAACTATCATTGAAAAAATTGACCCTGGACTAAGGTTTGTGTCTGAATCTTGAGAATAGTTGATTCAATAGGTAGTTATTGTTATGATTTCATGGTGATGTGATTTTCTGTGTCTAGTTTTACAAATTATGTTGATTCCTTCTTGAGCATATAAGAAAAGGGATAATTTAGTGAGCACATTCAAAAATTTCTTGATGTATGCAGCGATGGGATGAATGGTTACATAGCTTCATGTGGTGGAGATAGTCAGCCTTCATGTTTCTGCTCCACAGTCGAGGGTATGGAAGATGTTTTAACCAATCAAGTCATGTAAGCCCTCAATACAACAATTTGGGGTTAATCACTTTTTTGCCATCCCCATCCATCCCCTTGAGCTTTATGAAGATGCATATTGGAATCTGATATTCATCAAATTAACATTCTTTTATTTTCAGTTGTGCCATATACAAACTTCCAGAAGATATCAGAGGCAGTGAGATTACTCATCAGATTCCAAGATTGGCAATCCCTAAAAAGGTATTGTTGAGTTTACTATTGATTGGCTTCCAATTTTGGTTTCAAGTTGTGGTGAAGAACAAAGAAACTGCTTTGATGGGTTTTAGTAGTAGAACCAAAGTCACTTGTTTTTAGTGGTTAGTTTACAGTGTTCTTCATATATATTCTTCACAGACTATATCTCTAGTGGATTTGAAATCTGGAGGTCTTCTATGGCATGAAGATGGGGACAAAAGAAGAGCTCCTCCAAAGGTTATAAAAATCAAGAGGTGAATATTACGAAATGTTGTGATATTCAAGAGTCTTGGAAGGCCTTTATTTACGGATGGTGTTAAATATTCTCAATTTCTTCTCTTTGTATGCAGGTATAATCCAGAAGGATCTATTTCTGGGGGTAGGCTTGGGAAGGCATCTCATAGACTTGTGTTGCAAACAATAAATGCCCAACCTGATTATATGAACATCAACTCGGAACCAGCGTTGTGTCCAAATACTGTTTTCCAGAACGAACGAGTGCCGAAAAAGATCCCTACATTTAAAGATAATGGGATACAATGGATAAGCCCTCCTCCGAGTCAAATCACTCCGAAGAAGATGAATAGCCCTCAAAGGCAAAAGGCTTGGAAGAAGGATGAAACCCCTCAGAGTCGAGAGAAATCGAAGAAGCTGAAAAGCTCTCTGAAAGTAAACCCTTTGAAGATGAAGAAAACTAAAAGCCCTCAGAGAGAGTTCACTCGAGAGAAGAAGAAGGAAAACATAACCCCTCAAAGGAAACTCACTAAGGCACAGAGGCAGGTGAAACACATACGCATGATGGAAGAGGCGAAAATGATAAAACAGAGGAAAAAAGAGAAGTATTTAAGAAAGAAAGCCAAATATGCACAAGGAGCTCCTCCCAAAACAGCTTGAGCTTCGATTCAGAACGCCTACTCGATCAACTTCAACAATATGATCAACAAAACAAAGGAAGAAGCATTTCAGATAATGCATTGATGATTGATATGATAGGTTATTTTGGTGGATCTAAACAGTTTTGCTACTCTCGTCCTCTTGTAATACAGACAAATGTGATTTAGTGATCATTACATATGTATTTTTACGTCAGTTGGTTTGATTTCTCTGTGCGGTTTTTCACCAAACTCTATTTTTGAAGTAAAAATTAAAAAGTTATAAGTCAAGATGATGTAACGTACGAGAAAAATAGAATACCTAGCTTCTAACGGTGTGCTAGAATAAACTAAATATTTTATTAGTCAAAAATTGGTTTTTATATGCTTTAGGGAACTAATCAAAATCCATAATTTTCTAAGAGGCGTGACTTTAAAAATCTGTAAAAAAGCAAATCCGAAGAAAGAGAGAGAGAGAAGGTGATTTTGAAATTTCAGATAACGCAGAATTTTTTTATTCTCGCCGGAGTTTTCTCCTCCCACCGTCTCTGATTCTCGTCGCCGCCGTACACAGTTGTTGTTCTCTGCCGGTAACTTTACCTTCTCCGATCTCTCGAATCGGTCTTCTTTGTGCTGTTTTCGTTTCTTATACGAGGATTTGAGTATTTGTTGCTAATCATCATCTAGCTCGATCGTTTACCCTAGTTTTCGCTTATTGATAATCGTTCGAGTTTTTAGTTGTTCAATTTCGTTTTCCTCACTTGATTCTCTGTAACATTTTCTCATCTCCTTTGTCGATTTCTTCTCGATCCGAGAGGATTATGAAATAGCGTAATTGGTCATTCACCGTCTTCAATGCTCAATTTCATTACTTCTGTTGTGATTTTTCTAGAGCTAAGCTCATATACATGGATGATTCGTGAAGGTTTTAACTCAGTAGTTAGCATTTTAAACAAGGTTAAACTAGTGTAGGACTATCAATTTTGCAGTATCTGATCTTATTCGAAAATATTTCTCATGTTAATTGATACTTTTTTGCTCTGCTTTCAGTTTCTGCAAGATGATTGGATCGTTTCTTACAAGAGGATTGGTGTACGAAAATCATATTCTCATTTGTTTGCTAAACGATATATGATGTGGTAGTTACTGTTGATTAGTTCTCCTTAATTTACTACTATATTTGTTATAGGATGGTGTTGGGCTATGCTTACCCTGCGTATGAATGTTACAAGACTGTTGAAAAGAATAGGCCTGAAATCGAGCAACTTCGCTTTTGGTGTCAGTACTGGTATATTGTTTATTGCCTTTTCCTTTGTCTCTCATTCGTAAGGTTGAAGGTTGGAAATTTGTGACAGAGATGACTTACTTTAAGTAAACTTATCAATCACAGGATATTGGTTGCTTGCTTGACAGTTTTTGAGAGAGTTGGTGATGCGTTTGTTTCATGGTGGGCATTTCTAAACGAACCCGCTTGATTTTCTCCAACTACAAACAATTTTTTTGCTATGTTTGATGATTGTTTTGTCTTCCTTTCTTTAAGGGTTCCGATGTACAGTGAAGCTAAGTTGGCATTCTTCATATACCTGTGGTATCCTAAAACCAGGGTAAGTGTTTATATTTGAATGGAGGAAAAACATGAGTCTTTTTATGGTTTACATGATTCTTTGTCTATGATTGTTTAGGGTACTACATATGTCTACGAGTCCTTCTTTAGGCCATATCTCTCACAGCATGAGAATGACATAGACCATAGTTTGCTCGAGCTAAGGACTAGAGCAGGAGATATGGCTGTTATATACTGGCAACGAGTTGCAAGTTATGGTCAGACCAGAATCCTTGAGATTTTGCAGTATGTTGCTGCACAATCAACTCCAAGACCGCAGCCACCTCAGGTATATTTAATAATCTGCAATGAGTATCGTTACTTGCTGCATTTTTCCTTGAGAACCAGTCAATACATCTATGATACAATATCTAATTGAATATGCATTTAATGTTCTGTCATATTTGTATTCGTTTGTGATTCAGAAACGTGGAGGTAGAGCTAATCAAGCTCCTGCGAAGCCTAAGAAAGCCCCTGTCCCCCAATCAGAACCTGAAGAAGTATCATTGTCCTCGTCTTCTAGCTCATCTTCAAGTGAAAATGAAGGTAATGAGCCAACCCGTAAAGTATCAGGCCCGTCAAGACCTAGACCAACAGTGACATCTGTACCAGCTGCAGATCCCAAAAACGCGGGTACCACTCAGATAGCACAGAAATCAGTAGCTTCCCCAATTGTGAACCCACCACAGTCAACCACCCAAGTGGAACCAATGCAGATAGAAGAAGTGGAAGGAGAGGCAGAATCAGGGAATGAAAATCCCAACCCGGAAGGTCCAAAGGAGACAGTGATGGAGGAGACAATCAGGATGACTCGTGGGAGGTTGAGGAAGACGCGTTCGGAAGAAAGCCGTTGAAAGAAGAAGAAGAAGCTCAATCCAAAAAATTGTTACTTACTTGCATAACAGTGGTCTCTCTTCTCTCTTACTCTATGTTTCCTGCTTCTAGAATTACGTTGACAGGAACTAACAACTAGTGGGAATGGTTGTATGAAAAGTTAATCTGTTGGTTTTGTTCTTTTATTCAATTTAGTTGCATCTTTGACAAAAAAAAAAAAAAAATCAAT
>Ga0041059_1002575_pt1 | contig 13362 bp, 5 predicted proteins | sample AraColnosormetaG_FD_56232 | JGI IMG/M metagenome (GOLD analysis project Ga0041059, IMG submission 56232) | Arabidopsis roots microbial communities from North Carolina, USA - Col MF nosort | ecosystem: Host-associated > Plants > Roots > Unclassified | place: USA: North Carolina | collected 2013-09-02
TTACGGGATTGCAATTATATTTTAGTTTGTCAAACAAATTTTTGTTTTAAATAGTTGTCGAAATCTAATTCAAATATTGGAGAAATAAGATTTAGTGAACTCATAAGAAATGTATTTAGGTGCGTTTTGCTCATTTTAAGGGATTGCAATTGTATTTTGGTTTGTTAAATATTTTTTGTTTTAAATAGTTTCCGAAATCTAATTCAAATTTTGGAGAAATCTACGTGATATATGGGATTGAAATATATTTGGAATATTTTTTGTTTGTTAATCAATTTATTGCCAAAAGAAAATCAATAATTAAAAGCCAGTGGCAGCCATTGTAAATAAGTTCCAACTCGAGGATTTATTTCACAAAATAGCTGCAAAAATGTATATATAGATTACTAAACTATTATCTTTCCTCCGTTCAAACGTGCAACTTTTTTTAGTCTATCGTATCATTAAATTCGTATACCTGATAATTACTAGGGTCTAGGTTCCTTAATGACACAGAAGATTGTTTAATTCTACAAATCAGTCTTTATTAACCCTAAACTCTACTTTTTAACGGGTCAACAATACTGAATGACGATGGTGGAGTAAATATTCTTGAAAAAGAAGACCGTTGTCGTCACGGCGGCGACTTGCTCGTACGTGGTTAGTGGTAGTAAAATCTCGTACGTGGGTAGTGGTAGTATAATTACATAATGACCAGTAAAATCCACATGTCAAAAGCAAAGATTACACAAAAAAAAGCGAGTTCACGTTCACGTGCTCGTTTCCTAATGCTTTCTGTCTAATGTCCACACACCGACAAAGAAAGTCAAAAAGATAATTGATGATCTCTTCTGTATTAACTTCAATTAGCACAGTGAAAGGCACACGAAAATCGTTTAGTTATAATGATCAACGAGACGACTCTATATATAGATTGATGATAGTCTTAGATTAAAAGATTTTTATTTTATTTTTATTGCAATTTACTTTGGCACTTCAAATCTTGAGATTGGTAATTGTGAAAGTCTCTGTTATTTTTAACCCTTAAAATCAAAATCAAATCACTCGGAGTTAGGACTATAGGAGTTATAGAGTCTGTATCATACCAATCATCACTTTTTGAAAAATCTATATTCTTAAACTTTGAGACATTGTTTAAGCCAGATCAAACTTGTTATATATTCCCTCTGTTCCTAAAATAACGATGTTTTGAATTTTTCACACAAATTAAGAAAAGTAATTTTAATATTAACTTTATTACTTTGTTGTTAATTTAATAATATAAATTCTATTTCTCTCTTGTTTCTATTGGTTACTAACAAAAAAAATAATAATATTAATCTACAACATCAATCTTCATAAAACAAAAATAAAATCCAAAACATCAAACTTCATGGAACAGAGACAGTATCATATAACTTACGATATAAACCCACATTTTAGTACTTTTCTGGGACTTTTTATCGATGATATTTCTTCACTATTTTTTTTCTCTAAGAAATGTATTGAACATGGAAATTTTGACCTACTTTTCTAAATAATATTTTCAAAATTTGAAATCTAAATGTATCTAATTTTATTGCATCGATGGTCCTCACTATTCCATCTAAAATGTGTTAAGTGGTGGGGATAAGGAAAAGTGATTATGTAATTATGATGCTTAATCATTAAGAAGAATTTAGGTGGGATGGTTCATTTTAAGAAGTTTACAAAGGAGAAATAGAAAACTAGTTATTTAACATTTACACCAAAAAAATAAATAGAAAACAAGTTTTTGGATATTTAAAACGATGAACATGTCTTTGATGATAGATTTTACTGTTTCGATATACACGTTTAAATGACAAGTCCGTAATGATTTTAGATATCAGCAAATAGTGATACGTGAAAAGGAGACGATTTGCCATATCGCAGAGACGCAGATGGGACAATTTAACTTAGTTAGGCCTTTATTGGGCCTGCTCATCGGCTAACACAGGTTTCTTTCGGGCTCGTACAACACATTTTCCATTCGTTGGATCATAAAATGCTTACACTTACGCAACTAAAAATCATTAATCGATTTTAATTTTAATTATTTATGGTCTTTCTTACATGATATTAAATAATTCGTAATGCAAGAAAGACCATAAATAATTGAATTTAAAATCGTTATATCAACAAGATACGTTACTAATCATATAAACATATCAAATCAATAATAGATGAAGTCTCTCCATAAATGATAAATCAAAGAAGAGGAAGAATACTGAAACTAATGATTATACAAAAAGTGTGTTATTTTTCGATTCAAGCCTTTAACTTGAGAAACTTTTTCTTCATTTTATGAGGAATTAAGTTGTTTAATTATAAAGTTAAATTACACAAAAGAACTATCAAGTATATGTACCCATTATTTTGTATAGAAAGTTGTTTCAAAAACAATGGTGTGTATAAATTAGAAATGGTGGTATTGGTGAGATTGATTTTAAAGCAAGGAAAGAAAAAGGTAATTGCCGACTTCTAAGGCACCCTAACATTACCACTGCTGTCCCTCCACATTTGTCATTTGCTTCCATATTTACTCTTTTCTTCATTTTTATTTTAGTTTTCTCTCGCGTAAAATCATCTTTAGAGGTTGGTCCAAATTGGTATACCTTTAACACGAATCTACAATTTTGTAGTTTACTGAGATTGGCCCACACACTTCTTTTGCGGGTCCAAAGGCCATATTTTTACATTAAAACATTCGATGCTTATTGGTTCATTGACCATTATTTTAGAATCTATGTCTTAAATATTATTTAACCATTTTAGATCGTTTACATGATCATTACAAAAAGTTGATTTTATTATTCACACCAAAAACTAACTCTCGAAAAAACATAACAAATTGTTGATGAATCCACGATCTCTCTGCATCCCAAAAATCTGATAGACAACACTATAATCACATTAAATAGTTTTGTATACATGATTAGGACGAAACCTCTCTACCTATATGCTAGAAATCTTCAATAATCTTATCACTATTAATTTATAATATATAATAATCCCATATTCATTAGAATAGAAATCAAAACACAACTTGGTGTGAAATTATACCCTTGTCGGTCAAAGAGTTTTCAAAAACCTATATGAATAATGAATAAATTCACCAAGAGTAAAAAAAAAAAACAGGTCAAAAATCTCTAGAGAAAATAAAATTCTACTTCTGTTAATACGTACATTCAAATATGGAGCATGCGTGTGGACTTAAGAAATGAAGCTAACATAAGGTTAAAACAAAAATAAAAAAGATTATATAAGGTGGCAAAAATCATTCATATAAAATATATATAGAAAGAAGAAGTGTGAAGAGAAAACATGATAGGTGAAATGGGATTGTTCTTGAGGGATAAGTGAGCTTCAAAAGATAGAGAAAAAGAGATGTTTGACAAACACCTAATACCAAAAGAGACCCCATCACAATAAAACATTAAGTCACAGTTTCATCATTCTTCATCGATATTGCGTTATACTTCATCAAAACTCATGAATACTAATAAAATTCTAATAAACTACTACATTTAATCTGATGGGATCCATGTGTCACGGTTAAAAGTATTTGGAAACATGTTTATTAATAAATTTGTAGAGAGAACAAATAAAAGAAAAAGAACAAAGAAAAAAGAAAGATGGAGATGGTGGCTTGGGCCATACTTAATAAAAGGAACATATAAAACACGTTGATGTGGCTGCCTGCATTCCTTATTATCCAAGGTGGAGCATTGTCATTGGTTGGTTTCTTGAGTTGGGTCCTTATGTTATTTATATACATATATCTATATCTACTATATATATAAAGATAGTGTAATTAATATTTCATATTTGCAAGAGCTAAGGCATTGTATAAGAAATGGGATGGCTCCATTCTTTCTTCTCTCCTTTGAAGAAACTATGGTTTAGCGTCAATTCTGCTCAAAAGAAGAGTATGATCTCTCTCTCTTTCTCTATTATGTATGTGTGTGTGTGGATCATATACTCCTTTGTTTTTTTTTGTTCTTTGGATCATTTACTCTTTTTGTTTGCCATATGAACATATATCTACATATAAATATGCATTCTTTGTGTTAATTTTGAAAGATGGAAAATGTGCAGGAAGAGGGATATACATATTATACGAGGACGTGAAGTCATGCCCATACGAAGATGTGCATGTTTTGTGGTCTATACTTGTGGAGTCTCACCCACACACTTTGCAAATCAAACAATGATAAATCCATTTCATTACTCTCTTTTTGGTTCAGAGGGTTCATACACCGAATGTTCATGCTCGAGGTCAAAACGAAGAAGATAATTCTTAATGGCATGATTCATATATCTGTTTTCTCTCCTCACGTACTGTACATATAATATAAATACACAGAGACTCTCTTTCCCATAAGGTTCTTGCTCTCTCTCGCGATATGCAACTATATATAGATGTATAATGTACATATATGATTCTCTAGCTCTTGAGGTCATATACTTGATATTGGTATAGAGCCGTGGTTAATTAGACTTTTGAGGGGTCATAGATGATTTCAAATTTACCCTATTATATGTAAAAAAAATGATTAGACAATAATAGAATGAAAAAGATAAAACTAGTAATGATGAAAAAACTTTAAAACATTTTTTTTTAATACTCAGTATATTCAATGTTCAAACCTTTACTCATTCTCATGTCACTAATTAAATTAAAATTCGGGGATCTAATTGTATGCTTAATGAGTGGGGCTCAAGACATTTGCCTTATATGTACAAGGGTTAAGTTGTCATGGCTCTGTCGGTATACATAGATAGATTGTATTATTTGGGAAAATAATTAGATATGAGCATGATTGTGTATATGAAAATGTGTTATATATATGTATGATATGTCTGCGTAACAAAAAAGCAAGTAAACATGTACCATAAGTATGTTTTTCTAATTGGTAGACATAAAAAGATAAAGTTTGATGGGAAAAGGAGAGCTAGTGAATAGAAGTTGGATTGTCGTGGACACTGTTGGCTTGTGTCGGTTGGGTTGACGTTAGTTGAAAGTTGCGGTTGTTTTCATTTTGCGTTTCGTAGTCGTTTGAACTGAATGTAGCATTTATTTATATATAAATTAAAAAGGACAAACAAAGAAGAATGTTATGATTTAGACATTAGATAGCCAAATTAAACCCTGTTCTAGCACAATACTACAACATTAAATGTTGAAGGTGGGGATAGATTACACCAAAACATTCGTTCTATTGTCGAAAGTGTCAACGGTTAGGAGAGTTCTTAAGATCGCATTAGCTATGAACTTTTTATTGTTTTTGTCAGGAAAAAAAGAAAACTAGCAAATGTTAATTACATTTAAGAGAGATATAATTCATTAGATGAAAGATAGTTTTGTAAGACATAAAAAAAAACTATGTGACAATAGAAATTTAAGTGAGACTTGCTTTATGCTTAGGGACATGTATTGGCAAAATGATATTCAAAAAGTATCTCCTAGGACGAGTTTTCTTACTTAATTGCACTAAAAACGAGAATGCTTTGGCAGGATGGGTAAAGTTAACTATACCTTCATGTTTCCATGTTTTTAGAGGGAAATTATGATAAGAATATAACGATTCTACAATAACATTGAACAAATAAATACCAAACATATATGTTAACCAAAGCCTCAACAAGTAAAAGAGGTCTTTGTGTTTTGAAAATATACATATACCAATCATATGATATGAAGCCAAAACCGGCACATCCTTAAAAAAATGCTTCAGGAGCGTTATCATCAGTTTCAACATAATAACTATGTTGGAATTAAAATATCTACGTCGGTCCGAAGTTATACTGAGGTGTGTTGCCGACAAAAAAAAGAAGGTAATATAACAGTAACATTAAGATAGTCGAGATTGAAGTTTGATAGTGTGGAACACTAAGATAGTCTCTAACATTTATTTAATCGTAGTTAAGGTACAATATTTTAGAGTCAAAAAGCTCTTTCGTAAAAAGAATATACAAATAGTGAAAACGAGTCAATTCAATAAAATCACTCCCACATGCAACTAGTTGATCTTCTTCCATGCATGATGTAGACCAAGATCTTTTGCTAAATCTTCAAAAACAAAATGATTTAATATAAGTGTATAGATGAACTCTCCAATTTCAGTGAAATAGAATGATGCAGTTATGATAAAATTCAATTAATATTTTTAGAATTCATTCATTTGTCGTAATAAAATATTTAGTTTCATATATTTTTTTTGTTATCTTGTCAAAAATTATTTGATAAAATATACTAAAACCCGTGACCAATTTCTTGCTCTAATACCAACTTATACTAATCAATTCACTCATTTATCCTTGCACACTGATTAAAAATACTGTAGTCTAGGATATGATGACTACCTTACTGGTTAAGGGAGTCAACAAGGTTGACCGGTACAGTTTGGCAATCCGAGAGCTTCTCTTGTAAATTCCCAAATTAAACCAACAAATAGATTTCACTAACACTATTTTATGATACTGAGAGCTTTCATTTTCTTTTCCATCTTAAATCAGACTTGAAGACATGTTAATAACATTATATTAATCTATAAGGGTATAGGAAGCTTAGAATGCGACTTGATCAACAAGTATTGCCGGAAAGAAATCAAATATGGTCTTCTATGGCGAAATTTCAAGGCCTCATCTGTTTTCTCATACATGATCATCAGAGAGTCATGAATTCATATATATGGACTAAGAGGTAAGAAAAACCAAAAATGTTAGGAAACTCATATAAATGAAGATGAAAGGAAATAAGAAGAGGAGGCGGCAGAAGCGGTGTAAGGTGGTGAAGGTCAGAAGGTGGTTTCGGCAAGAAGCTAGAGCTAGAGAACGATCGAGGAGGAAGGAAAGTCTAGAAAGAGAGATGGAAATTTTTTGTAATGATGGAGAAAGGTTTATGTGTTTTGGTTTAAACCGCTTCCATGCATGTACTTGGCTTCATTCAGTTTTCGATTTAACGCTAAACACACACAATTAACTTGCAAAATTGTGAAACTTGGCCAAAATAAGTTGATAGATTTTAAAACCAGCCACATATCCCAAATCAGCGCTAGCTTAGCTAAGGCTTAAACCACCATCTTACATTGTCTTGGAATTTATAAAATTATCCGAAAATACTACCTTTCAAAACGTTAGTAAATTCACATATTTACTAAGTTATACCAAACTTTAAAATTTAACACTTTACTACTATTTATAATTACATTTCATGTCATTCTTATAATTTCTTATGGATCTTATACTCTCATAAGATGTCTAAGTTTTCCGAAGGGACAACACATCTTGGTAGCGAGGGAGATTGTGGAGCTCTCACATGAGGAAGCAGCATAGCACGAAGTATACTAATAACTTGATACTTATAATGGCCTTCATTTGGCTTAGACGCAGCTATAACGCAATAAATGACAATGTTTCTTTTGTTGACATTTGTATTGGTGGGATGGTGGCCACCGACTACTTCAACCAATGGATTGAGGCAGATTTGGTTTCTGAGACTTGGAATGATGCGGTTCTTTGTTTGTTTATCCTAAAGGACGATTTTCCAAGAATCCTATGTATCAAACAATTTACTACAAGAAACACTATTATTTATTAACATTTAGGATGTATACAGTGATGCCAACAGAGATATACAACAAAATCTACCAAGATGGAGCTTTCTCTCAGCCGGAAGATATAGAGAAAAACACTAAATGCGTACCATCTAAAATGTGTATCTAAAATGTGTACTATCAGACGAACATCTTCCATAACCTGATTTACAATCACTAGCAGAGTGGTACATATATTTCTCTTTTAGGCATATCTATGTACCTAATCTTGATTTCACGATATTAAGACAATTATTTTAAAACCAACTCAACAATCAATAATACATGCATAAGATTACAACATTTTAAAAGTTTGAACTATCTACAAGCTAAAGCTACAATTAATAATTCACATGCTAGTCACTCCCTTTCAATCCGTCTAGTTTCATAGCTATGGATTTTTGTATTTTAACTTTTACAAAATCTATGGATTTGTGATGCGTACAAAGAGTAGTGTGATATTTGATAAGAAAATGAATTGAAGATGCGTGATCATACAGAGAGTACTGTCCAGTTATATAGAGAAGTGAATGCAAATTTCAAGAGTTACATGAATGCAACAATTAGATCTTGATAAAAAAATCAATAATTTAGATTGATTCATATTTTTTTTTGATAATGTAAAAAAAATATAAGACATGAAATGACTAATTAATGCAACGATTAGATCTTGGTAAAAAAAATTCATTACTTTAGATTGATTCATATTTTTCTAATAATGTGATAACTGATATAAGACATGAAATGACTAATCAATGCAACGGTTAGATCTTGAAAAGAAAAAGAACTATAACTTAGATTGATTCAAATTAAATTATTTCTTATGTCATTAATAGAACATCTTTCTAAAAACTTTATGCTTGATTGAATATACATTTCTTGTTGCACAAAAAAAAACAAAAACATTATATACAAGTTCAATTGCTGGTATTCTTTTTTTTGGTCATGTATAAACCATAACACATAGAAGAGGAAAACAATTTCACCTTTAAAGCAACAATACAGAGTACATGATTTAGCTATTTCAAATACAACATTTCCACTTAGAAGTTTAGGAACATTTTCGTGAATCTGAAAGATAACAAAGTTAAACTTAAAGTAAGAGTTATGGTTGGTCCAAATGTGTCTCTAACACCATCACCAAAAAAGAGACTGTGTTGCTGCCGTGACTCAGTTCCATGTGCCTCCTCTTTCACTTTCTCACAACCCGTGACACTTAACAACTATCACTACACGACAAAAAACCAATCCACAAGTGTTTCGATAAACCTACGACTTTTTTTGTTTTCGCCTTTTGGCATTTCCTTCGGTTATCTCCGTACCGGTTTTGGAATAACCCGGTTCTTGGAATTTAGCTTATCCAAAAACAATCACAGCTTCATAACAACGCATAGCTTATTTATGTGGTCTTAAATCCACTCTTTAGATTCTTTGTTCACACCTGTCAAGTTGTATAATATGCACAATTTTTCAAACATTCTTTCTTCAAAATTCCACAAATATTAGTTGACCACAAAAATTCAATAGAAGAATTTTGGTATAGTTCGTACAGATGGAAGTTGAAATTAGTTGAATTGCCGTTTTCTATACGTACGAATTTTGGTATTTATTGATTAGATAAACCGGAACAAAACCGGTTTAGTAAACCGACGCATGGTGTTGGTAAAGTGTGATTGGGTAAGAAGCCTAACTAGTTGTCTGTTGATAATTGTCACTAGGTGGGCACTTAAAGAAAAAAACACTTGTTTCCTTATATATTCTTCTCCCTTTAAACATTTAATCTTTTCCTCTTCTACCATCTCCACAAATTCCAAACATCTCTCTCTCTTTCTCTCTCACACACAAAATTGCAGAAGAAGAAGAGTCATGAATGGTGAAGAAAGCTTTGTAGAAGATTGCTCTGTTTTTGTTGAGATTGATCCTTCTGGAAGATATGGAAGAGTAATGTTTCTTCTCAATCAAAAGATTTTGACTTTTGGTTTACCTAAAACATGATTTTGATTTGTTGTTGTTTGTGTAGTACGATGAAATACTTGGCAAAGGAGCTTCAAAGACAGTGTAATTGCATTCATCTTCTATCTTTCTCTTTCTTTAAAAATTTACACTAAACAAAAATAATCATTTTTTATTGTTTAATTAGTTTTTTTGGTTACTTTGTTGGTTTGGAATTGGTTACTTAATAATCCAAACACTGTTCTTTGGTTTTATGAAATTTCAGATACAGAGCATTTGATGAGTATGAAGGTATAGAAGTAGCATGGAACCAAGTAAAGCTTCGAAATTTCACAAGGAATCCTGAGGAATTAGAGAAGTTTTTCAGAGAGATTCATCTTCTCAAGACTTTGAATCATCAAAACATTATGAAATTCTACACTTCTTGGGTTGATACCAACAATTTATCAATCAATTTTGTCACTGAACTCTTCACCTCTGGTACTCTCAGACAGTAAGCAAATTCAATCTTATGTCTCTATTACTTCTTTATGAACTCATGGGTACTTGAAAGTTCAAATCTTTTTCGATTTTTAGTTTTTTGCTCTGTTGTTTTGTTAGGTATAGGTTGAGACATAGAAGAGTGAATATTAGAGCAGTGAAGCAATGGTGCAAGCAGATTTTAAAAGGGCTTCTTTATTTACATAGTCGTTCTCCACCAATTATACATAGAGATCTCAAATGTGATAACATTTTCATCAATGGAAACCAAGGTGAAGTCAAGATCGGTGACCTTGGACTCGCTGCGATTCTTCGTAAATCACATGCCGTTCGTTGCGTTGGTACTTCAAAACCTTCACATCATTGGAACTTTATTGCTTTAATTATGTTTTTTACAACTTTGGACCTACCTTTACTATGTTTATGTGTTGTTAAAGGAACCCCTGAGTTTATGGCTCCAGAAGTGTATGATGAGGAATATAATGAGTTGGTTGATGTATATGCTTTTGGCATGTGTGTGTTGGAGATGGTTACTTTTGATTATCCTTACAGTGAATGTACTCACCCGGCACAAATCTACAAGAAAGTTACCTCGGTAAATTATCTTGGACTTGCTTGTTCTTGAAGCTAATTTGAGGTCAAGTCTTGTTTTACTTACATTCTTCATTTCAGGGGAAAAAGCCTGAAGCTTTTTACTTAGTGAAGGATCCTGAGGTTCGTGAGTTTGTTGAGAAGTGTTTAGCTAACGTGACGTGTAGGCTAACGGCATTGGAGCTTTTACAAGACCCTTTTCTACAAGATGATAATATGGATGGATTTGTTATGAGACCTATTGATTACTACAATGGTTATGATGAAACTGGTGTGTTCCTTAGACATCCTTTGATTGATGATCCTCTTTACCATGATCAGTTTGAGTCGTCACAGATATGTGAGATCGATCTTTTCGCTAACGATGATGAAGATCATGTCGACATTTCGATTAAAGGGAAGAGAAACGGTGATGATGGGATATTCTTGAGACTTAGAATATCTGATGCTGAAGGTATAGTTTCAATCTTTTTCGATAGTTTTAAAATCATCGGTCTTAAAAACGTAACACGCTTTCGAGTTTTGGGTAATGTAGGACGGATAAGGAACATTTACTTCCCGTTTGAGACGGCTATTGATACTGCATGGAGTGTAGCGGTTGAGATGGTGTCAGAGCTCGACATAACGAATCAAGATGTTGCGAAAATCGCGGAGATGATCGATGCAGAGATTGCTGCATTGGTGCCTGATTGGAAAAATGATACAGAAAGTTCCCAAAATGTAAACAACAACAAGAACAACAACACTGCAGGATTCTGTGGAGAGTGTGCTTCAAACGGGTATATACAAGAGACTGTATCATCAGGAGAAAAATCTCATCATAATCATCATGAGTTCGATAGTTCTGAAGACAAGAGCTGTTCTTCGGTTCACGGTAGGTTTGCGGATATGTGGGGTTTGCGAGAATCATATTCTGATGATGGAGAAAAACAGAGCTCAAGGAAGGTTAGAAGTGGACGGTGGTCGGAGAATGAGATGAGACGAGAACTGAGATGGCTTAAGGCAAGGCACAAGATTCAACTTATGAAAATGAGAGGTCAAACGATCTGCGAGACACCGATAGAGATCTCTCTTACACCGGGAACTTCAGTTTCGTTACCTCTTCTTTACAGGGCTATATCACTTCCTGTGGATGCCGTGGATATGTGACATTATTGTAAAGTCTGATGATAGTTATCACTTATATTTGTATGTTTCGACATTTTTAACTTTTGTTAAGTTAAAAGTTAATGACATAGTGTACTTTATTTAAAGAGAAGAAGAGTAAACGAAAAACATAAATTAGGCATTGTAAATTGTGGACTAATCATCTAGGTTTTTTCCTTGATGGCACATATCTCCCATAGACTACATATGTCTCTTCATGTGCAATAAGTCTAGATATGTTTTCATCATCACATCGACGTTTTTCTAGACTGCTTTCTTGTTTCCTTTGGCATCCTGGAGGTTGCTTGATTTGCACTAAACTTGGAACATAAGAGCACACAAATAGTGGGGAAAAGTGTTTGTCAACATCAACAGGTTGTCCTAGATGCAGTTCTTTAACGTTTCCAGCCTCTCCCACGATGTAAACTGTCTCGCGATTCATCGGTATATCAAAAATCATAGCAACTTTCTTTACCTCGTCAATGAAAAAACTCCCTTCCAGAAGGTCAACATACATATTCACTGTCAAGAACTTGCTCCACGAAATCTTGTCAGTCTCAATCTTAGTCGTAATCCATACCTCAACAGTAGCATTGTTACAAAACAAAACCGCAAGCTTCTCTTCTCTAACACAAGATAGAGTCACAAGGCTTCCGGACGTATATCTAACAAACGGCAAAGGCATAAGCGGACCAAATCTCTCACTTGTAAAATCAAAACAGATTATGTGATCAAGATCAACAAACCAATTAGTGTTTGACTTCCTTCTTATAGCACACCAGTAAGTGTTTCCCTTGAGAGTAACACCACGGTTATAACAACCACGGGGAGGGAAATTTATAAACCATTGTGGAGTAACGTCAAGAGTCGTCCACAAATCAGAGTCAAAATCGTAGATTTCATACCAAAAAGGGAAATCGAATGCACCATCTATAAACCTCAAGATTTTGTGACTACGACTCTTATTATTGTATCCAAGAGCGTACACGTACATGTACCTGCCATAACAATTCTGTATCCGGGAAAAATATCTAGGTTCGATCCACCTTGTTTGTCCCCAATACGGATTCCAAACAACAAGACTACACTTATCGTCTTCCAAGACGCATAGTAACAAACCCTCGCAGTGAAAGACTTGAGATATCTTGACTTGTTCTGAATCGTCGTATAGGCAAGTAAGTTTACCTCTTTGCTCTGCAGATGGATCAATGTCAATTCCATTGAAGAAGATGCTCATTGCAAACAGGTTTTTATCCATCAACACGATCATCCTAGACTCTCCTTCCTTTGCTGCTGCTTCTTCTTTCATAAAGCTCCGGTTTTTGAATAAAGAGTCCCAGTTTTTGCAAGTCAATCTCACTGCTCTCGTAGACTTTAATGGTACTCTAGAGATTATCTCATCTAATAACTCCGTTGGAAGATGAGAGATTGTCGTCGTCATAGTCATTACAAGTTGCAACAAAGGTTTTCTCTTCCTTAGATCTGTTGTTGCGCGCGCCTATAGGAATCAAAGACACATAAAAGGTACCACGTAAACCTTTTAATATCGGTGAGACATCTAAATGGTAACCGCCTTGTACAAAAAAAAAAAAAA
>Ga0041059_1002576_pt1 | contig 13358 bp, 5 predicted proteins | sample AraColnosormetaG_FD_56232 | JGI IMG/M metagenome (GOLD analysis project Ga0041059, IMG submission 56232) | Arabidopsis roots microbial communities from North Carolina, USA - Col MF nosort | ecosystem: Host-associated > Plants > Roots > Unclassified | place: USA: North Carolina | collected 2013-09-02
AAAAAAAAAAAAAAAGCACAACCTCTAAGCAAAGCAGAATTACAATTAAACATAATTGGGCCTAATACGAGATTGTAAGACAGATGGGCCATTGAAGAAGTCACATTGCAAAGTCAGTCTTATTTAGAAACGAACGATAACGGAAGCTTCTCTATAATCTTGGGGTACTTTAGGAATTTCGTCTGCCATATTGATCCCATTTCATTTATTTTTGTCCCCGTTTCCGTTACAAAGATTTCCTTTTATTTGTTTCCATTCAATATTGTTTGTGTCTTTGTGATACATAGTGAGACGTGTTTATAACCCCAGAGAGACCTAATCGATCGAAATTCCCTCAATTTGAAGATCGTTAGTTTGTTATCTCTTTCTCTTCTAATTCTTTTTTTACTTAGATGATCTTGATTTCCACTCTTCAAATCAAGTAATCTAGTCGAGTGTTTGTGTGTGTGTTCGATTTCTGAAGAAAAACAACAAAATTGAATTCGTTGTTTGGGGGGATAACGATGATCAGAAAGCTAAAAGGGAAGGCTCTCTGATTTCAAAAGGTATCTTTCTTTCTTTATTTGTTTCAGTTGTAAATTACTTCCAAAAGATTCCGAATCTAGTTTCTCTCTTCCTTATGTAGTAGATTTGCCATCATATCTTCTCCGGCTTTTCGCCGTTGTCGTGAACACAATTACATTCCGCTCTCACCGCCACAACAAGAATAAAGCCCATAACGATAATTATCTTACATTCCGCATACAACACAATTATACAATCTATTGGCCACGTCATTTTCTATCCTATATTTTCAGTTATTCTTTTTTTAATATTTTTTAGCTCTAAACATAAATAGATTTTCAAAGTTTTTTATCGTTTTTATTTTCAAATTCCTATAATCGTTTTTGTTTTATTTAGATTTATTTTATTTTTAATTATATTTTTATATACTACTATTAAAACGTATTATAAGGTTTTTTATAAGTGCTAAAATTTTTAATTTTTTTAAACTAATCAGATACAATATCCAAAATACTAAAAAGTGTCTCTATCTTTTTCTATTCAAAATATTGAGTTGTCTTTGACAATATTTTAAACTAGTTGTAAATCACAGAGATAAACACCACATAAATCAATAAATAACTGTAATCTTTACCTTGAAGATTTTATTCATATGAAATATCTTATAGAAAATACTTCGTTAGCTTGAAAATGCATATTTAGTTTAAATACAAATAAACGAAACAAAAAGCAAAAAGCATAGACGGATCCGTAAATCTACTCTTAAGAAGCCATGCAAGAAAGATTCAAAGTCATCACAAAAACCAAGCTTTTGTAATTTGCGCAAGTAATTAACAAAAAAAAATGTAACAATAAATGGTGATCAGAGGCAATAACATGTTGGGGGGGATGAAGCCTGGTCCGAGGATACTCTCTATGATCACTTGAATCATTAACATACACATGTATATATCTATAATATCCTCGATCCAGACAACATTCCCCTCAACTGAAATAGCTTAACCCTCATGATAATCGATCTTAGCAGATTCACAAATTTTTGTTGTAGAGAGTGATAGAGGAGAGAGAGAGAGAGGTTGGTGAATGGTGATGATGGTGTTATGATGAGGGAATGATGAGTGGCGGAGACGAAGATGGGCTTTTAATAAGACACAACAGAAACAGGTCGTCATTCCTAAACCCTAGCTTTTTCAAAAATATATTTTATTTATTATAATATCAATGACGCAGTTACTGCTTATATTTTCGAATGAGGTGACACGTCATACGTTTAACTTGGCAAGAAAAAAATTGATTTTGATTATGATTTGTAACTAATCCACGAATCGGTAAGAAAATCTACAAAATCTTCATTAATTTGAAACAGCTTCTGGTCTAATTTTCTATTTTATTTCAGCAACTTGTGGTCTAATTAGACTATGAAACCTTCACGCATAACTTTCTGGTGATCCAAAAATAAAATCAATTTGTATTTTCTATATAAATTATATACGTCAATACGTGCATATATATATATATGAGAGAGTCTAGTCTATTATTGAATTGCGAAATAAAGAAGGCAATAGAAGTTAGTCAGAAGAGTGGTTGGGTAAATTGAGGATGACCATTTAGGAAACAAATATTTTCAATTTAATTTTGCATCGCTTTTTAGGTATCCTACCAACTTCATTAATTATAAACATCTTTTCTCTCAAATTGTAAATTTTTGATATTTATATGAAACCACAGGCTGCCAAAAACATAAATACATATGAAACCACGCATACACATATACATTCGAGTCTTCATCTTTAATTATGTCTACGGATTTGTAATTATTTCAAATTCATAAACAAAAATTTTAAATTTAATAGGATGGATTGATGACATTAACAATCATTTCTTGTTCAGGCAAGTGATTTAAATTGATGACCGTCAATTTTTCTTTTCTGCAAAGAAAAACTGAAAATATCATTTTTTAGTAGTATTAGCTAGTTTAGTATATATCATATACGGCTTAAATATATGTCGGAGATAATAAGTAGAGATAGGTTTAAGCTTAGCTAGTTGGAAGTTTTCGGGGAGTTGTTTACAACGTGAAGCCATGTTGTTGTTTCTTTCTGGCGTGGGGAATTTTTTTTCACTTAAAAGATTATTGTATTCTCCAGTTTCATTAGTTTATTAGTACTGATTAAACCAGAGTTATCTATGTACTAAACATTATGTGCCTTAAGGGATCTTGTGAAACAGATGATTTTTTTTTCTTAAACTCACATTCATCGATATCAAGGCATGAAACAGATGATTTAATCAATTTTATATAATGAAGCATAAATATTGTGATTACTGACAAACGGAGAAGACGATGCTCCGGATTTGAACCATGTTTGTTTCAATCTCAACCATGTTTTTGGTTCAAAATTTTATCATTAATGGTTTAAATACTTGGTCGCCCTTACATTATATGACTATCGACAATATTTAGTAGATTTGTTGTTATTTACGTTCTGAGACATATTATATGAGTATTTATTTATATGAAGGATACAGGTCTGGCTACTACATCTACGTAGCATTGTAATTAGGAACGTAATAAATACAAAGGACTGTCAAGTTCTTAGGCATGTTTGTCTCGTAGCTCTTCACCATAATGGCATCCATTTTTAAATGATACTACTCCATGCATTGATGCTTGATAATTTTCAACATTATTATTTTGATGTATAATTATCAAAAGTGTCAATATTCGATATAGTTTTATTTATTTTTGGGATTGATTCTTGTTCTCAGTTATACAATTTTGTTGATAGCTCGTCCTTTTTAAATATAAAATTGGTCCCTCGCCAAAGAACATTTAAGCAAAACAAAACTTAACTACTGTAGTTATCTTAATACTTAATTACATCATGTAGGTAATAAATAACTAATTTTTCCTTCGAATATTACATTATTTTCCTTCTTTTTATTTTATGTGAATATAATGAATAATATCAATAGCTTACTATAGAAAACTATAGCATATATATATAGACTCACCATGACACCATGTATATTTCACATCACGGGAAATTGTATTTTGATTTGACTTTTCGATACATCTTATAAATTTGACTGAAACAGTTTGACCAACAGATGTATTATATAAAAAAGTTTTTTTTTGGGGTATAATTTGTGGTGGTATACAAAGGTTATTACTGCCTGCTTCATGATTATTGATCGACTCAATGACAATTATGTGAAAAGCTAAACTGATTGAGCAAGATTTAAACATAAATTCATATACATGAATCGATATTATTCAGCCATGAATATTTTATGTACAATGAAATCCCCACTTAAAACTATACGCATCACATAAAGTAACAAGAGAGTACAAATGAGACTATTGCAAATAGTTATGCATTTTTTCTGTTTCATGTTAATAAGGTGTAACATATTTCACTGTTATCTATTTCATTTTCCAGCATGCCACGTCTAAATTCGGATTTTTAAAATAAAAAATGGTTAAAATTATGATATAATATATTTCAAATAGTACCCCTCGTAGCCTTACCTCATTTAAAAGTTTCACTGCTATCTCACAATTTCTTTGTCCTTTATGCCATACTTGCAAGTTTGTTATTATCAGTTGTCTATAGCCTTTGTTTTTCCAAACAAACAAAAAAAAAACTTATGCTCGTTTGAATATCGTCCTTAGCTTTAAGCTACGACCGCAATCTTAGTGTTTAGTTGCCACCGTTGAGTTTGCAATGTTGAACACACTACCGATTATAAGCCAGAGGAAGATGTGGATGCCGTCAAGTCAGTGTTTGTAGGTTGGTTGTACCTGTACTATTGTTATCTTCGTGTGCTATATGATATCGCTTTAGGATTGGTTCACACTTCACATGTAAATAACAAATGGGCGTAACCCATATTCATGCTTTAATATCATATACAGCCCAATTAATATTGATTCCTTTCATATTTTCAAACCCAGTTACAACTTGGGCTCATTACCACCAAAAAGTTTCATATGCATTTCCATTTTTATTTTTCCAATTTATCGAATGTATATGTAAAGAACACTTCTACTTAAAAATATATTTAACGTTACCATAAAACAAGATTACAAGTTAGTGACGTCATGTTATTGAACAGTCAGAAACCAGTCAGAAACACTAACCAAGTCGAACACTCCACGACGAGATCGATTAATATACTACAATTATACAAAAAGCTTTAATCAAATACTTCATTCTATTATATAAAACCGTGATGTCCTTTGACCGACTTCTTTATGAGAAATTTCGTAGCAAATTAAGGATGTCCAAACAATTTGGAGAAGTTATCGTCAACACGCAAAATATAGTTTAATTCATTTTAGGTAAGTGGAATGATTCCTAGGATAATAGTTAAAATCATTTTAAGACAAGTAGACCTTAAGTAATCTTATTTCGAACATTTTAGGACCTTTCTAAACAATTTACATCAATTAAATTTAGTAAGATAGTTTTCTTAATTATAAAACTTATATAACATTTCCCAAAAATATTTGTTCTTAGCCTATCAGAAATTAATTAAACATTCGTCCGAAACCATCATTTACACAACATGATTGAACCCCAAGCTGAAACAAATGACACGATTGGTTTTAGTCTTTTAGAGCCGAGTCATCGTACGATCAAGCACATCATCGCAAGCTAATAATTTACAAAGTTAAATTTAATCATAAATATTTGCTTCTATGTTTTTATCTTTTTTGCTATGGAACCAGTTTTATTTTTGTAAAACCTAACCATTTCACTTGTGATGATTTTTACATTTTAGCAAAAAAAAAACATGAAAACTAAATTCACGTAACAAACGATATATTTATTTCACACAAGACATACATTGATACATTGATCTCCTAATGAATAAAAGGTGGGCGAATCTACTTCGCTAGGATACATTTTTTTTTTTTCCTTTTTTCTTGAAGGTTTATTTAACATTTTTTAATTGCCAACAATATTTAAAACATCCATGCACTGACAGTTTACATTATCTTACGCCTTGAGCTTACGTTAACGATGAGTGGACAAGCCATCTCACACGAGAGCCTCAAAACCTCCGAGAGATCTGGAGGGTTAGCTTCGACGCTAGGAAGCCACTCAAACTCATGCAAGAGCGTTGCAACCCAAAACGACACCGTTGTAAGTCCCAAATTCTTTCCAGGGCAAACCCTCTTACCCGACCCGAACGGTGCCAACCTCAGATCCGACCCGAAAACAGAGAACTCAGCTTCACCCTCTTTAGCCACGAACCTCTCAGGCTTAAACTCTAAAGGATCCTCCCACACGTGTGGGTCACGTGCTATAGCCCACATGTTGACCATCGCGGTGGTCCCAGCCGGCACGTGATATCCATCTACGGAAGTGTCTGTTATAGACAGTCGTGCCCAAGAAAGCAGTGGACCTGGTGGATGCAGCCTCAACACTTCTTTGATCATAGCCGTTAGATACGTGAGTGATGGAAGGTCTGACTCATCCACGGTTCTTGATCTGCCAACGACTCGGTCAAGCTCATCGTGGACCGTTAATTGAACTTTGGGATGCATCACAATCCTCGCTAGCACCCACTCGACCAAAACCGCAACAGTGTCCGTTCCCCTAAATATCATTTCCTAAACGGACCAAAAAAGTTAATATCGTAAGAGAAATTTTTCTTAATCATTTCCATGATTTGATATAAAACCAAACAATTGTTAATCTATTGTATACTTAATACACTTACTTAATTAGTAAATTTTATGGATTCTTCTTAGATGTTATCTAGTTGACTAATGTTGATATTCATGATATACGGATTGAATAGTGATTAAAAGACAAAACTTACCCAAAGAACAGCAACCATGTCGGATTCTGATAATTTTTCTGAACCTTGAAGAGAAAGTAACATGTCAAGAAAGTTACCCGTGGCAGCACGTTGTTCATGTATGATACGGCTCAATAACAGATTTACTTTCGGTACGAGCTGCGAGCACCTAAACCGGATTTGTTGGAAATCTAAACCGGCTAACCAAGGAAGATGGTCGGTCCAATTTAACGTACCTAGAAGATCGTACCCTTCTTCAACCAAACCCTTTAAGCATTCAGATTCCAAGTTGTTATTTGACTCCAATTCATACTCTCTCCCGAAAACCAAACCCATCATGTTACACAACGACGCTGTTTTGAGCAAATCACGCACTGCACACGCGGATTTAGGGTTACGTGCAAACGCATTCACCATCTGAGTCGCTATCACCCGTCTCTGATCCTCCGATTGTTTGATTTGCTTCGGGTTAAAAAGATGGTTCGAGCCTAACCGACGCAGCGTACGCCAATAAGTACCATTGGGAGCAAATCCCATGGCTCGGTTAAACATCAAACCGTAAGCGGTTTCGTCAACCGGTCGGTCAGCAAAAACCGAACTGTTTAGTATCTCCTTTGCCACGGCAGGATGACACGTCACCACCACCTTAGTATCACCGAGGCTAAACGCCATGAGCCGCTTGGCGTTACTCATCTCAGCCACAGACGCTATGCGCTGATGAGCCACGTGGCTTGACCTAAGGCTCATGCTTCCCACAAGTGGAAACCCTCTAGGACCGGGAATGAGATTCTTGTATTTTCGGTTGTAATCGAGAGAAATAAACCGGCGAGTGAAGAAGTATTTTCCCCAAGCCGGTCCACCCGGAGTAGACCAAAATACGATGGTTATGGTAAACCAAGTGATAGCAATGGCGACGAGAAGGGAAGCAAAATGTTGTTGCATGTAAATATTGAATTTTGATGCAAGAGCAAATACCCACAAACTTTCTATTTCGGTTCTCATGTTCAAAGAGAACATTATGGATAGGATAAATGTTCTTCTTCTTCTTTTTTTGTTTGTGATTTTGTTTTTCCGTTTATAGGTTGTGATTTATGTTTGGGTCTTTGTGAGGCTTTAAATAGGCGTACGAACTATGAAGGTCTTAGCCAATTGCAAAACAGAGAATACTTGAAATTATAAATACTTTATTTCAAAGTCATCTGTTGGTGCTCATGGGTATATGCTAATAAGTTATGACATGTTTGGTACACTCAAATTACTATATCCCCTACATAGAATTTTAATCTAAATAAACACAAGTATTGAAGATTATACTTGCATATGTCCGATATATACGTCAGTTCTGAATAATTGTCTGCTATCGTCCCCTTTTTAATTTATTTTAACTATTTCTTATACATTCATGAGTATTCTATTTCTACAAGTTTTTTTCTAAGGAAACGCATACGTATACAATTTACGTATAAAATAGTACGGTTTATAAATCATGATTTTTTTATTATCATAATGTGAAGTAAAAGTGAGTATATATGCATCTTAATAAAGTAATTTGCGTATCTAAACGTAGTGCTTAATTAACAAAAACAATATAAAATAACATGTATACGTAATTACTATTATTTTCAAAGATGCCAATTTTCTGATGAGTCTCATTGCAAGTTGGGAACAGTGAACGTACGACTATTCTCCTGCTTGCTTACCATTTGACTTTTTCTATTGTTAGTCAACGACCTTTCCTTTTAATCATCTACTTTTTTATATACTTTCCAACTTACATATGTATGCGCTTTTTCATTCCAAACAATATAAATAGATTAATTAGAAGAAAATTTATAACATGTAAATTTCGTTGTAAATAACAGATAGCTACTAATCTGTAACTATCAAGGCTAAATATAATTTTTATAGCTATCTCCTGCAAAAATTGTCACCTCTTTAGTAAAATATATAGATCGTCGAAGTGTTTAAGACACCAGCAAAATTTATCATAACATTGTGGCCCTGAATCCAAATTTCTTCTTATAGTATTTGTTTAATTCAGTTAATACATATACTTATCTTAACTCGATCCTATCGTTTATTGAAAATATATAAAAGTTCAAAGGAGTAATTTACATTGTTCTTATATAAGAATCTTTCTTTTGCTAATATACATAAACTAATTAGTAACTTTACACATAATACAGAGGTATCAGCATAGAAAACTAAGTAGTCACAAAGCACTTGGTGGCCGATTAATCATATGTGCTTAGATACAATGTAAATATTAATGTGTGATGTTTTATATATCTGATTATATAATATACTCTCCTTTTTAGGTCATAAGAGGAAAAGCGAGTTTGTGATTGGAGCACTTCAAATGATTCGGTTGCATGCAAAAATAAATAGAATCATATCTTCCATTAGATTTGGATTATATTCCAGATTCTAACGTGACACTCACAATTGATGTCACGAAATATCTACTTAATGAACTTATTGTGGTTCTGATCATTTCACTATCCTAATCTTTGAAAACAAATCTCCATCATTTCACTACCATATAGTTTAGACTTTTTTTTTAAAAAATTCCTTGCTAGAAATATTGATAAAACTCTAGTTTTTACTTAACATTTTGATTGAATAGAAGAAACTCCTTGGAACTTGACAGAATAAAAGAATTGTTTTTTCTTTACATATACAAGAATGTCAAAGAGATTACGAGTGACACATGAATAGCTTTTTGATTTTACTATAAGCACCACCTCTAATTCTCTAAACATGAAAAACCCAAACAAAGATCCGAGTCATATATGGGCTTAAAGAAAGGCCCAATAATTGGCTTTTGATTTTATGGCCTATCACTCAAAATTTCAACACGAGCACGAAGCTTGTTCCTTGATATTACTAGTCTCAAGATCCGAACCAGAGATGACATCAATTCTCGAACCGTCAAGTTTCACGGTGGCTCCACCGTCGGATTCCATAGCTTTTCTCGAAACAACAACGCGGCTGAAAATCTCCTCGAGTAAACGGAAAAAAGCTTCGTCGACGTTTCCGCCGCTTAGAGCCGAGACTTCCGAGAAAAAAAGCCGTTGAGTCTCGGCGAATTCGACTGCATCCTCCGTAGGAACGGCACGTTTACCAACGGAGAGATCGGCTTTGTTTCCGACGAGCATGATCACGGCGGAATCATCGGCGTGAGCACGTAATTCCTCGACCCAACGTGCAACGTGGTCGAATGAGAGGCGTTTGGTAATGTCGTAAACCACCATCGCACCTAACGCACCTCTGTAGTAGGCGCTAGTCACCGCTCTGTATCTGACCGCCGAAACAGGGTAAGCAAACAAATATTTTTTAATTGAATATATTATAACAAAATCTGACATTGCAGACCAAATCAAGAAAGACCAATAATTATTCAAAATCCCATAAATTTAAATATCGTGATCCTAGATAATATAACGAAATTCTACTCTAGTTTATTTTAACATTTAATTTGTATACAAATCTGAGATTCAGCTATAAAGAATTATCAATGTAAGACTGCAATTTCTTCGCTCTTTAATTAATGCAAAACAAAAATATACGCAACATTTATACATATTTTATCAAGAAAAATAATATGAAAAAACGATATTAAAAGAAACTTTTGCATCGGTAAGAAAAATATAAAGTTTTACTTATGCAAGTATGCAACAAAGTATTCGGTGAGTTATTGCATTTGACCTTTTGATCTATAAGTGGTTGCAAAAAGACAAAAACAAAATATGCAGAAAAGAAATCTGACATTGTATTAACCAAATCAAGAACACCAATGGTTATTCAAATCCATACCACAATTCTTTACCCAACAAAAATATTCCATATTGTATTAGAAATATATTTAGTTACAAAATCAAATCAAACCATATCTAAATTACCGTGATCCAAGTGAAATGAAGTGATAGTCTAAACAAATGATTTGAATCCAAAAGTGAGAGCTTAATAAAATATATAAAGAATTATCAATGTGTTTTTGGATATAGATGATATAACCTCTCTTGACCGGCGGTGTCCCAGATCTGAGCTTTGACGAGTTTGCCCCGAAGAGTGATGGTCCGTGTCTGAAACTCGACACCAATGGTTGATTTTGAATCATAACAGAACTCGTTGTGTGTAAAACGTGAGAGGAGCTGCGTTTTCCCGACAGCAGAATCTCCAATGACCACCACCTTGAACACGTAATCGATCTTTTCCGGCATCGTCGGTTTCTTTACGTGTTTGTTATTCTCCGGCGACTCACCGCTCATCTCTTCGTTCATTATTGCGCTGATGAAGAAAACAACTATAAAGTTTAAGTCTCTTTTGAGTAAAGTGGGAGTGAGTGAAACAGAGAAAAGAGAAGAAAGGAGAAGAAATTTGGTTTTATATGGTTCAGTACGAATATACCGAATTAACAAAAATTCTGAACCACTTCAGTGAGATTGGTTGGATTCACTCATAACCATTCGCAACCATATTTAATAAAACTAAAACTGCTACAAACCAAAATTTCGTAAATTTGGTTTGGTTTAAGTCGTTGAAATAACCCAAACTAAAATTAAATATTGAGTATCCTAACCTAAAAGTGTTGATATATGAAGACAGCAACAATGCTCTGTGCATTATTTTAATTAGCTCTTCTTTTATATATAATTTTAATTAGCTTTTTATATATGATTCAAAATGAATATACAATGTTTAAATATAGCTGTGGCTTGTGGGCATGGACCGACATAATTGAAAAACGTTATTATTTTGCTAAATCAATATAGTGATACAACATGAAACCCACGATTTGTCTGGAGACCACCTAAAAAAGCTCTTATGCTCCATCAATTGTTGGTTGTTGTCTACTTCTACCTCATGTATGAATTTATTGCTTTTTTTTTGGTCTATTTCTTTAGTTTTTATATGGTGTTGCTGAAAAATTAAATATATGGATTGTAGCATAAGTTGGGCCTACGTGATATTTTAGGCCCAATAAAAGTTGGGGTGAAACAATTAAAGTATTTCCTAACTAAAAAGAGGGTTCAGAATGTTGAAGAAACAGAAACTTAGGGTTTATGTGGTGGATGAATGATTTAGCAGCGAATTGAAGGGTGTGGTGGAAGATGGAGTTTTGTCCAACATGTGGGAATCTGTTGCGATACGAGGGAGGTGGCAATTCGAGATTCTTCTGTTCCACATGTCCATACGTCGCCTACATCCAAAGACAGGTTCTTTTTTCAATTATATACCTTTTGAAAGTTTGTGAGCAAACCGTTAAAATTCTCTCCTCTGTTCCTGAGTGCTTTGGAATTTTGACAGGTGGAGATAAAGAAGAAGCAACTTCTGGTTAAGAAATCTATAGAAGCTGTTGTGACTAAAGATGATATACCCACAGCTGCTGAAACTGAAGGTATTTTCAGTCTCTTGTCTTCTCTTCTTCTAATTTTAGGACTGTGATGAGTTGGTTCAGAGTTGATCTCACTTGGGGAAAGAGTAGAGTAGACTTTTGTTTCACTTTCTTTCTCATGTTGGGATTGTTTGGTTTTAACAGCCCCATGTCCAAGGTGTGGCCACGACAAGGCATACTTCAAATCAATGCAGATTCGTTCAGCAGATGAGCCAGAATCAAGATTTTATAGATGCTTGAAGTGCGAGTTCACTTGGCGTGAGGAATGAACTGACTGATGATCATCTTCTCCGTCTCTTTGCCTCTGCCAATTTTGAAAGTTTCTACTTTTGCAACCTTCTTAGAGTTTGTTTTACCATTGCAAATTTAGCAGATCCTTTATGTACTCTGCTTCTTTCTGTCTCACAGCTCAATAGTTTCTGTTTCGATTAAATTTTGGAATGTTGTGCAAAGTTTTAATCTTTGAGGTGAAAGAGATGAAGCAAATTGATCTGTTTTGAGATTTCCAGGGATACTTATTGGCTTGAGTATATCTGTAATGTATTAAAAATTAGTTCGGTAAAGCTTAATGATTACTGATTCTGGACATTAGCCATTAGTGATGTCGAGTTTATTCCCGTCATTCGTAAACTTGTTATTGCTTTAGGTCTTCCCATTAACGAGCATACACTAGAGACCAGTTTCCTTAATTTCTGTTGTTGATTTGGTTGTTGATGTGTTGTGTGCATTGCTGTAGAACAGTAGAAGATATATTGCTTTCTTCTTTAGTCGTTGCCATTCTTTGGGAACAGTAGAAGAGATGGATTTATCTGAGTTTGCAGAGTGATTTTAGAATTGATTCTGGTTAGAATGTAGATTGCCTTAGCCATAGAACGTAAGCGTTATATTCTTTCTGTTTCAGGTAGGAGATAGGGAATTTCGACGCAGCACCTGATTGATTCTCCAGAGATCAAAACTAAGTCCACACTAAGGACCATATGGTCCAATCAGTTCCAGATACTTGGAGCATTGCCTTGTGTTGTGAGCATAAAACGGCAAAACCCATGAGCATTGCCTTGTGTTGTGAGCATAAAACGGCAAAACCCATGAAAGAAGGTTGATAGCATTAGAGAAAACAGAGCATTGCAGCTCACACCGTCCACCCATGAACTGATGATACTTTCACTATTTTTTCCGGATTGATTGCATCTTAGAATCATAGTCCTGTTTCCATTGGCCTTAATTAGCTGTTTAAGTACTAAGAAAAGTCTTGTTACCTTGTGATCTAGTTAATTAGCTGTTTAAGTACTAAGGAAAGTTTTGTAAAACTAATTAAGAATCATAATCCTATTTCCATCGGCCTGAGGGAATTACTTTATACAGTCTACTACAATTGGCCTTGAACTTGTGATCTTAAACTTGCATTAATGGAGACTTGATGGAGTTTGGAGAGCTTCAACAACATTTTGCGGCTGAGACTGATCTATTAAATTTTATCCTGGTTCAAGCCTATATCTTTTTCTCGACTGTTTCATAGAGCAAATTTATAACAAGTTGTTTTAAAATCCTAATGATACATTATTATTGACTTTGAGTATACATTATTATTGACTTTGAGTATACAAAATCTATACAAACTCTTTTTTTTTTTTTTTTTAAATGT
>Ga0041059_1002577_pt1 | contig 13356 bp, 11 predicted proteins | sample AraColnosormetaG_FD_56232 | JGI IMG/M metagenome (GOLD analysis project Ga0041059, IMG submission 56232) | Arabidopsis roots microbial communities from North Carolina, USA - Col MF nosort | ecosystem: Host-associated > Plants > Roots > Unclassified | place: USA: North Carolina | collected...
GTCTTCCACGCTTTTTCTTCTGTTGTCCCATTGTAAATCACCTGAGAAAAAATGATAAAATTAAATCAGCACTCAAAGCAGACACACAATTAACACTAAAAGCTACGCAATCGACTCTCAGTAAGCTTTTGTTCACAAAATGATGAGTTTGTTGTTATTGTTAAATCGCTTGAAATTCGAATTGAAAATGTAGATCTATGTTATGTATCGTTTTGTGCTGTTGAATTGGTCCCATTTTTATCTTATTTAACCGTCTGTGAAGTTAACAAGTAGAGTTTTACTTCCCTATTGATGGCATTTTACTATTTTTCTTGTCTTTGAGATTCTTGTGTGTTTATCCCTGAAATTGAGAAAATATTTGAGTGTAGGAAGAGACTGAAGAGCTGTTCTTAAGGATAAAGTGTCTTATTATTTGATTTTGGTTTGTAATTGTATACACATGAATCTACGAAGCTTGAATCATACTTCTTAATGTTTCTATTTGTGGGTGGAGTTTGTTGGCTGATTCAAGCTTTATAGAACTTTGAGATCTGTTTGCAATTTCTAAAGATCTATGGCTATGTGATGACTGATGAGCTTGAAACAGATTTAAGTTTCTCATTTTAGTCTTTGTGTATCAGTTTTTACGAAAATTCAGTATCCTTTGAGCTTTTATGGAAGTAAATTTGAGAATGTGTTAGATATTTATAGTGGGTTATGATTCTGGTCTACATTGTTATATGTTAGATTTCTTCCTACAGTGTGCTTGACCTTGCACTGGTTAATTATTCTATCCAAGACTCATATAATTATTCTATCCAAGACTCATATCTGGGACCAGTTTTGAAGACAACAACAAGAAAGTTTACTCTGTCTGGAAAATTGCTACATTGTGTATTTAGTAGGATCTTGACTACACTGAAAGAAAAGGAGCTTTGGTTTCATTTCGGAGGACAACCTACGAGATTCTCTATTAGAAAATTTCATATGGTTACCAGATTTAAGTGTTCTCCAGATTCTGAGGAACGTGAGGAGAATGAAGAGGAGAATGATGAAGATACAGGCTACAGTTGGGCGAAGACAAAACAGAGACACACAACGGATGTGCTTCTTCACATTCCGAGGGACACTGATGAAGATTCGAGTGAAGAAAGATTCTGCTTGGCCATGCTCCTCTTAATAGAGTCGACTTTCCTCACTCTGTACAAAGGCTGCAAATTCCCTATAGAAAATCTTGAGAGAGCACAAGATGTGGAAAAGTTGACCAATTATCCATGGGGGGAAGATGCATTCAATGTGCCAATGTCATCGATCAAGAAGAACGTGGCATCAAACATGATGAAGCCAAAGCATGATATTCATGGATTTCCTCTAGCACTACACATTTGGATTCTTGAGTCTATTCCAATGCTACAAACAACCTACAACCGAATCAGTTTAATAGAGAGGCCTACTGCATTCTTGTGTGAGAAATACACGAGCCTACCATCACCACAACTTTCTCAAATACAGAACATTGAAGCATCATATCATGTAAGTTTAGTCTCTTCTTTCAACGGTTTAAACTAGTTTTGGGAAGGCTTTATACTAATTCGGAGTTTTGCTGAATGTTTTTGTTTTTGTGCAGCCGAAGGTGTTTTTCATCTTACCGTCAATACCTGATGATCTTGAAGATAAAGTTTCATTGGAAGACGAAGATGATCCAGAATTGGATATGCTGGTCTAGCTTCTAGGCAAAGGTTACAAGATAAAATCTGAAGATTGGACAAAAACAATAGTTGATGTAGGAGCAGTATTAGAAGAAGTTGTAGTGATTTTTTTTTGTTCGGTAACAAAGAGGTAATGAAACCAACTTCATCAGGCGAGTCTCTGGTTGAGAAGCTTGACAAGCTAGTAAACCTAGTTGAAGAAGGGTTTAAATCAACAAATCAACGCTTATTAGAAATAGAGAGGAAGTTGACAAAACTTGATAGAAGAAGAAGAAGAGATCATGTAAAATAAGATTCTTAACAAATTTAAATTATATTAGAGGTTCTGAAATGAATTTAAGCCGGTTTGATTTCTTGTTGTAGTCGGAACGATCAAGAAGTCCATCTCCTATGCGAACAGATTTCTATTCCAATCGACCTCCATCTCCTATGGTAACTGAGCAAGAACCTGCAAACACTACAAAAAACTTCCCATTGATAGCATTACGGCATAACACGGTTTACTGGACTGCTATTGAAGTTTAGCTGTAATTTTTGTATTCATATGATAGCGTTTTAGTGATGCTAAGAATAATAATTAAAATTATAGCAATTTTCTTATGCTATGAAAATGTTTTCATTAAGCGAGAAAATAAAATCATTTAGTCCGCCTAATATTCTATCAAAACACTTAGTCAATTTCTGAATAGACTTATTTTTCCCCAATTTCTCGAAAACCCTAGAACTAGCCATCTCTCGTCAATCTCTCTCAATCCGACAATTCGTCGTGATTAATCTCTCCTCCGTTGTCCTTGAAGGTAGCCACAAGACAAAACCTGCCGTCGTTCTCTTCCCGTGTTGAGCTCGAATCGAAGACATGTATCTCGTCAATCTATAGATCTCTTTCTTTCTTTAATCTGTCTTGTTTTCTTTTAGATTTTGTGAATCTCGACAACAATGTTGTTTGATTTTGGTATCTTAAAGTCTGGATTAAAAGATTTCACTGATTCAATTCGTCTCTTTTATTCCTTTTGCATGTCCTTCTTCTTTGTGATGCTGCAATCTATTTGTTGGTTTGGTTTGCTTTAGGCGTAGCTAGATAGATAGGAAGTAATAGGTTGCTTTCAATATTGAGATTTGTTGGTTTGATGTCTACAATTTGCGAGATTGATACAAGTTTTGCTTCTTTTATTGTCGGACACAATTGGTTGGTTCAGAAAGTTCACAATGTCATTTTGCATGTCCTTGTTCTTTGCAATGCTGCAATCTATTTGTTTGTGCGGTTTGCTTCAGGCGTAGCTAGATAGATATGAGTGAATTTGGTTGCTTTCAAGATTGGCATTTGTTGGTTTGCTGTCTGAAATTTGCGAGAGTGAGACAGGTATTGCTTATGTTATTGTCTGACACAATTGGTTGGGCTAGGAAGTTCTAAATCATACACATGACACTTGATATACTGATTATGTAATTTTGTTTTGCAAGTTTTGCTGCTTGAAATAATGGAAATTTGGAGCTGATCTTAGTCTCTTATCCCACGACAAGTTTGTACCTTCTTCTCCTCAGTCTTGTACATTACTCTGGGTTTTGTCTGCTTGGTGTTATTTATTTTTGTTTGATTTGTTAGAATTATGGTGATTGTGTTTGGCGGAGTTCATTGATCTATTCGCAGATCAATTTATATATGTTGTTTGAGTTCATATATGAGTTTGTTTTATATATTTGCTAATAGGTATTAATATAAGAGTATTTTATTAAATCTCAAATAGTTTTTATGGTACTATATAAAGGTTTTAAAACACAGTTACAATGTATAATGGTTGACAAGGAGTGGGTGCACCTCTACATGTAAGTTGTTGTTTTTTTTAGGCTAGGAAATTATGAGATTTGGCTCTTTTTTTTTAATTTCCATTTTTAACTCTTTATGAAATTAAAGAGTTGATCCTGCATATGAGACAAGATCTACAAATTTTTTTCCGGAATGTGGCTGCGGCGATGGGAGACATTAATATGATTGTCTGTGCGTGCATTGATTGTCGTAACATAAATGGTCACTCAGGCAGTGTTGTAGTTGCTCATCTGATAACAAGGCTAATGGACGAGGCTTACAAGATGCGGTCTGATTGGTATCATCATGGAGAATTGATACCAATGGCTGAAGGTGAAAGCAATCACAGTCAAAGGAATGATGAGATTGTTGGGTTATATAAAGCTGCTGAATTTTACGCTTATGCTCGTATTTCAACAAGTTGTGTCAATAAGTATTTGACAGGGAGCAAATATTGGCTATGGAGGCTGAGATTGTTGAAACTCTCTGCATGTTTGAAAGATATTTCCCTCTAATTTTCTTTCATATAATGGTACACTTGACGGTTTATCTAGGAAGGGAAGCTCGTCTTGGAGGACCAGTTTATTTTAGATGGATGTATCCGTTCGAGAGGTATGTGAAAGTCCTAAAAGACTTTGTCCGAAACACTGCAAGACTAGAGGGGTGCATTGCTGAGTGCTATCTTGTAGAAGAATGCATCCAGTTTTGTAATGAATTTTTGAAGAAGACGACAAATTTTCTAGAGAAAGCAGACATAAACATTGAGTATGAGAACAGCTCTATTCTTAAGGGGTGACCAATATCTTCAGGCAGATCGATTTCTCTCACTGATTTGGAGAAGAAACTTGCTCATATGGCACCAATTGTATCTGATTTCTTCTTATTTTCATTTTCTATAACAAGTGCACATCTGCAACATCTACAAGACTCGAACTCAAGATGCTGACGTGATGCATCGACACTATGGACTACGCATACTCAGAATTTCGCCTCTTGGTTAGAAAATCAGGCGAGTAAATATTTAATCAGACAAATTTTATAACTGCTGCTTAAATTCTATAACTGTCTGACATATTTTTATTTTCCTTTTTGTTAGATACAGCTTGATTTAAACAGTCATGCTAAGACTCTTAAATGGTTAACATTTGGTCCACGTAATAGTGCACGATCATATAGAGGATATATAGTAAATGGGCAGCGGTTTCACACAATATCAGTAGATAGAAAAAGTTGGAATAGTGGTGTTTACTATGAGACTACAACAATCTGCATGTCTAGTGCTAAGGATACTTCAGAACTGGTGGATTTGATATCATACTATGGGGTAGTAAACAAAATTATCTTGTTGGATTAAAATGTGTTTTATGTCAGTTTTTCAAGGGACCCGTACATATTAGCGTCTCTAGCAAAGCAAGTGTTTTACTCTAGGGAGACGAGTCATAAAGCTGGCATGTTGCTATGAGAGGTCCTTCTAGAAGATTCAGTCAGAAAGAGTTGATGCTAGAGATGCAGACATCAGTCCTTTGCTTGCAAATATTGACATGAGTGTTGACTTGGATGAAACAGAAAATGAAAGAACTGATTGCGAAGGCATATATGTGTGGTTCTTCTTCATTTTCATGATTAGTTAGACTTTGTTTGAATAGATGTCTGATAGGGAATTGATTAGTTAGACTTTGTTTGACTAGATGTCTAATAGGGAATTGTTTGTTTCACATATATTTTATGTTGCTTAGCTTATTGTCTGATAGTTGATTGTTTCTCTGTATATCATATATATATTAACATTTTTCCTGTTTCTTTTTCCAAGTGATTTGAAATGGGAAATGGAAAGAAAAAGAGAGGAAGAAAACCTAAACAGAAAGATGATGAGGTAGAATATGTGGGTACCCGTGAACCTGAACCAGTTGAGCCAGAAACGGAACCCCAAGTACAAGCTGGTCCTTCACTAGAAATCAATGAAGAAGAGGTTCAAGGTGAAGTGACGCCTGAAGCTGAGAAAGGTCTGATTGATGAAGAGCCTGAAGGTGAGATACAATTCACTGAAGATCATGACAACGTTGAGAGTAAGAGACAGCGAGGACCAACATGCATGAAAGACATCGCCAAGGATCCAAATACTAGAGTACATGTAGAGTTCAATTGCCTTGGAGAACCTTATGGTAAAGGCTCTGTTAAGATGGCATCTTATGTTGGAGCATTGGTACGGGAACATGTCCCTATCACATATGATCGTTGGACAAAAATAACTGAAGAAATCAGGACTCTTCTCTGGAAATCTATCCAGGTGAGTTCCTTATGCAAAACCTCAAGATGTTTAAGTTCAAAATCTGTAGGTCTTCAATTTACCTTGTTATTTTTTGTTTTGGTGGACTATGATTGCAGGCAAGGTTTGAGATAGATGAAGAGTACCAGAAGACTGCAGTGCTTAAGCAGATGGGATGTCTGTGGAGGTCATGGAAATCCATATAGTCACAGATATTAGAAAAGCCAATACTCTCCAAGAGAGGATGAAGCTGCGACCTAAGAATGTTTCTCCATTTGAGTGGCGAAAACTAGTCAAAACAAAAACTAGCAAATAGTTTAAGGTAATCCTTTGTACTTAACTAAGTTTATTTCATATATAGTATCTTACATTAAAACATTTCTTTGTTAGGTTGTAAGTGATAGCTATAAGGAAAGAAGGAGCAAACAGATTCCTCACACCACTAGCCGCAAAGGAATGGTTAGATTAGCAGAAGATATGGTAATCATACCACAATTATGTTGTATCGTTTTTCTCATTGACTACTTTAGAATACTTATCAACTGTAATTTTTTTTTGCTCTGAATGAGAAAAAGGAGAGTTCAAATCCAAGTGAAGTGTCACGGCTAAATGTCTGGATCAAGTCACGTACCAGAAAGCATGGTACACCAGTGAATACACATGCGGCTAAAAAGATTGTGAGTTACAAAATATTGTACTATGTTCTGCATGTTAGAATTAGATCATAACTATTAAAGCCGTATATTGTGATTGGTAGAGAGAGGCATCTGAGATTGTTAAAAGTGATACTCCAACTTTTGCTTGTTTTGATGGCCAAGATTCACTAAGCCAGCTACTAGGACCTGATAATCCTGGTCGAATGAGGGCAATGGGTAGAAACGTGAATAAGACCAAATTAGCATGTTTCCAAGTGAAGAACAAGTGTATGGCTGAAATGGAAGCGAAACAAGCTCATCTCTTACCGAAGGTCAATGAGTTAGAAAATATAATTGACAAATTGAAGAACTAGGTTAGATACATACATCTCTACTTATAGTTTAAGCTGATTCATTACAACACTAGATTTGACTTTGTCTTATTTTTTGTAATAGAGACAAGAGCCTGATGTTGCTTCAAACTCAGCTGCTAGAGTAAGTTTTTAATTTATAGCCAATGCATGTTTATTTGTTTTTGGAAACTCTAGTAACTAGTCTTTTTTCATTCTATAGAGTGTAACAAGAGATCACAACCTAAGTGTATCTTGATTGATTGGACTTGTAATGGTGATACAATTGTTGCGGAGTGGCGTATTATTACTTCTGATCCAGATGACTTGGTGAATGATTATCGCTTAGGCCCTTTGGGTGTCAAAGTTTTGGTTGACAATGCTACGGTACAAGACACATATCTTTGGAGACCTGCGATTAACATGTGCACAATTGAATCTGCCATCGGACAGATGATTGCTTGGCTGCCTCTAAGTGTGTTAACCTAGAAAATGAGCATGAAACAGAAGACATTGCACAACTGGTAAAGTTTATTATTCACCCTCATAAGTATAAGAATATTTTTATATATTGGAAGGATGATAATGTTGTGTGAATGTGTTTGACAAAGCCAAAGAACTAATTCAGCGATGAACAAATGCAAGCTGCTCGATTTGTCTTCAGATGACGTGGTTGTTGCTGAAGGGTGTTGGAAGACAAAAGATCATGATGCCTTAGTAAATGGGCTACCTATGGGACCAAATGCAGTGAAGATCTTTGTAGATGTGGTATGTCAACCGGATACATTTATCTGGAGGCCTACGGTTGATGTAACATACCTTGAGGACTGTCTACAATCATTTGTATCATGGCCTGTGAACAAAGTCGTCTTTTAAAACACATTAGGTGCAATAGGTCAGCAATCTCCAATTCAGAATTCTGCATCAACTGAGCAATCTTCAGGAGGAAAATCTTCACCAACAACTCAGAAATCTGCATCAACTCAGCAATCTTCAGGAGGAAAATCTGCACCAACAGCTCTACAACAATTTGCAGCAACAACTCAGAAATCAGTGGAAACAAGTTAGAAGGCTGCTGCAACAGTCTCAAAACAAGTCAAAGGACTTTCGTAGCTTATTTATAAACGCTGTTACATGAGGAGCTATGTTTGATCTCTCTGTTATAAACTGACTAGTTTTATAATCGTGATAGTGTAAAACCGGAGCTGAGGTCATTAAAGAAAATAAAAAATGCAAGTTGATGGATCTTAGTGGAAAGAAGTAGGTTGTCGTAAAAGGACGTGTGCATTCAGTCGACCCAGACATTAAGGTCCACTGTGTTCTTTTGGATTCAGATGCAGCTAGAGTATGGGTTGATATAGTGAAAATTGATGATCCATCGGTTTGGAGGCCAACAGATGAAATCGAGTAAATGAGAGATGCACTTGGTTCATCTATATCATGGTCAATGGATAAATTGATCATCTTTTGATCAGTTTAAGAAACTAAGATATGTATACTGTTTTGCTTGTGCTTTAACTTGATCTGTTGATGATATAACAAATCTGATACAAGAGTGCTTCTTGCAAGGGAACAAAGTAACTTTGGTCCAGGTTAGCTAGTTTTAATTAAGTTTAAGACTAAGCTAATCATCACTTGTGTTATGTATTTTGGAAAAAAAATATGACTTGTTATGTATTTTGGAAAAAACTTATGGGATGTGTTATGTCTTTTGGAATTAGAACTTTTGTTATGTATGATGAATGATTATGTAAACTTTTACCCTTTAGGATATGGAATCAGACTTTATGTGAAATGATTTTTGTTTCTATGTGTTCATATTTATAGCTAGTTTGTAATTCTAAATCTATAATTAATTATTCTCAAAAATCCCATATAATAGGTATATAAAAATATATACAATAGCAAATAAAAAAATGATCTATACTTTTATCATATCACTAAAATATTTGTTTTCAAATATTGTATTATAGCACATGTAAATGTAAGAAGTAAATAATTTATTGCTTTACAAAAGAGCTATAGTATAAGCATATATTATAGCACCAAATTGATGCTACACAAATATATATTAACGAAAAATTGAATAGCTATTGTACAATGACATACGATAACAAAACACCTGGTGCTATATAAAAATACGTACTAGCGTTTTATATTCGCTATAGTATTCGTCAATTGTGTAGCAATTAAAAAAATGCTATAGTAGGGCATACCCCTACGATCGTTGCCTATATCATAGCATTTGTAAATTCGCTATGTTATATGTATGATAAAAGATTCGCGCTAATAATGTCAACATTTCTTGTAGTGAAAGGAAGCTGAACAAGAAACTGCATAAGAAACTAAACAAGAAGCTGCTGCGCATGAAGCTGAACATTCTGCTGTGGAAGAAGCTACAAAAGAAGTTGACGAATATTTACACATTTTTAAAAAATTAAACATTGTATTAAGCTAACTAAAAATATTATTGTCTTGGATGTGGAGATGAACAAAGGTGAGACAAATGCTGAGAACAAAACACAGGAGACCACCCAAGATATCAATCAATCAGGAAACAATGATTAGCTTGAGGTGAGTTGTATATGTTTTGGAGCAAACTGATTTAAAAATGATTTATACACTACAAGAAATAAGGACATTACTAGCACATGGAAAATGCTACTAAAAGACTTTCGTAGCATATTTATAAACGCTAATACATGAGGTGTTATGTATTTTGGAAAAAACTTATGATTTGTTATGGCTTTTGGTAAAAACTTATGGGATGTGTTATGTTTTTTGGAATTAGAACTTCTGTTATGTATGATGAATGATTATGTAAACTTTTACTCTTCATGATATGGAATCAGACTTTATGTAAAATGATTTTTATTTCTATGTGTTCATATTTATAGCTAGTTTGTAATTCTAAATCTATGATTAATTATTCTCAAAAAAAAAACCATACAATAGCTATATGAAAACATATACAATAGCAAATAAAAAAATGATCTATACTTCTATCATATCACTAAAATATTTGTTTTCAAATATGGTATTATAGCACATGTAAATGTAAGAACTAAATAATTTATTGCTTTACAGAAGAGCTATAGTATAAGCATATATGAACGCAAAATTGAATAGCTATTGTACAATGATGTACGATAACAAAACACCTGGTGCTATATGAAAATACATACTAGCGTTTTACTTTCGCTATAGTATTCGTCAATTGTGTAGCAATTTTAAAAAAGCTATAGTAGGGCTTACCCCTACGATGGATGCCGATGTCATAGCTTTTGTGAATTCGCTATGTTATATGTATGATAGCAGATATTCCGCACTAATAATGTCAACATTTCTTATAGTGAAAAGAAGTTGAACAAGAAGCTGCATAAGAAACTGAACGAGAGGTTGCTGCGCAAGAAGCTGAACATTCTGCTGTGCAAGAAGCTACAAAAATATTTACACAATTTTTAAACTGAATTTTGCTCAGGTTGACTCATAACTTAGGATTAATAACTTAAATGACTCTCGTAATTGATGGCTGACTAGAATGACTCACATTTTTAATGAAAATATTTTTTAACCTTAATCAATACTAAAACCAAATTTTGATACTAAAAACCATACTTTGATTAAAAAGAAGAAATAAAATGATTAATAAAAAGAAGGGATTAAATAAAGGAATAAAAAATATAAGAAACCCAAAACGATAAAACTCAAATCGATTTGGGGTTTTTCCCGACTCTCTATTTTCCCCTTTTGCATGTCTCTGTTTCTTCTTTGATTTCAAATTGAAACCCTAACAAATCTCCGATGGTGGCTTATCGATCCGCCGACTTCTCTTCTCCGGTGGTGGCTCCTCTCTCCGGTGGTCGCTGCTCGACTAGGAGATATCTCTTCTCCGGTGGTCGTTGCTTCTTCTCACACAAAACGGCGTGAGAGTTCTTCTTTGGTACAAGCTTTTGTAGCCGCCGTAGGTTCCGGCTACACAAACAGCAGGGAAGAGTCGCGGTGGCCCAGATTCACTTCTTCGGTGGTGTAGGTAAACTATTGACCCGCCACCACCGCTTTTGAATAAGTCCCTTTTATCGATAGAATTTCGTTTGATTGTGATGGTGATTAATATTTTTTGTTGCAGATCTGTAGATTTGTTGCAGCATTAGGGTCGTGGGTTTTCCCCTTTCTGATTTACTCCTTATCAAAAGAAGCTTCTCCGGCCACAACAACGGAGGTATCGACTTCGGTGTAAGTAAACTTCAGAACCTGCCACCTTTGCATTTGATTTTTTTCATTTTTGATTGATTAATGTGAAATCTGATTCTCATAATGATAAATTCATTTTGTTGCAGAGCTTTAGCATCACTTTAATCGGCGGTTAACAGTTGATAATTCCAATTCATAATTCATTATAATCTGGTAAAGATTTTGGGCAATTTCATTAGAATTGTTTATTGAAAATAATTTCTTTGAGCAAGTAAAGCTTTTCAATTAACATTTTCATAAAGAGAAATTGTTATTCTAGTAATTCATATTATGGTGGCCAATTAGGGCTGAATTTATTTTGGAAAAAAATTCCGCCTTTTTTTGAGTTTTGATATTTATTTTGTGTTGTGTTCTCACAGATTTAATCAATTTTCTGGATTATTCTTTGACAGATTTGTTATGATTTTAGTTTGCCAATCTCACAAGGCACCTAAGATCCTAAGTTATTTGCTTATGCAACCTTGTCTTTTTTTGTGATTAGGAATGGCGTCTTCTAGTCATACCGCAGTTATTCGCTTCGCTTGTATGAAGTAGGAAAATCACCGTTGCAAAAAAGGAGTATGACCCACAGCTGCTATGTTTCTCAAATTGGAAAGATCAAAGATGGATTAGGTGCAGATGTGTGGGATGATGAAGAAAACTACACTTGGTCTTTTTCTAAAGTTTACTGAAAGTGGATTTATATGGGTTGCCCAGAAAGTTCATTTCTTCCTCACGAATCAGTTGCGAGTCGACAACATGCATGAGATGTGGTGTTTGATTGATCGCAGGCCAATAAGATTTTCGCTCTACGAGTTTGAGAACATAACGGGCCTCAATTGCGATATATTTGACGATTCTGACACTGGTGAAACTGATTACAAAGAGTTCTGGAATGAAATGGGGGTAGCAACGTCTGTTGGTCCATTGTTTACAGAGTTGGAACGTGTATTTGAGATTAGCAAGACATGGCGTTTGGAGAAGAGGATGATGGTTGGTAGATTATGTTTAATATCTGTTGGAGTACATGGGATTCATCACGGTTTCAGAGTCCTGTTGTCGAGTGCTAAAAGAGTGCTTGATCCTGTTGCTTTTGAGAAGTATCCTTGGGGTCAAGTGGCTTTTGACTCTTTATTAAGGTCTGTGAAGATTGTCAAGTATGACGGAGAATCTTATGTGATTCACGGTTGTGTTCAGGCCTTGCTGGTCTGGATATATGAGAGTGTGCCTGGAATTGGAGAAGCTTGTGAGTTTAGAAAATCAACACTGACGGGTGTTCTGCTACTTGATTGGAGATCTTCTAGAAAACGTTTCAACTTTACCGCTTTCATTGAAAAGTAGAAGCGTGCCCACAGACATGTATGTAAGATTTTCTAGATCAAATCTGCTACTTGTCTTTAAAAAAACTGAAACAAATCTTGCACAAACGTTTTAGATTAATCTTGTGATTATATGTATGTAGGTGCGTGTGAGGCATATGATCCCTGTTTCTGAAGAAAACAGATACACTAAATGGAGTGACTCAGCTGAGAATCAGGATATGGCGCTTGACAACTTGCTTAAAGATATCATCCAGAACCGTTTAGAACCTCATGCGTAGACACATGTGGCAGAACGGCGTAAGAGGAAACAGAATCAGGGATCATCAAATGAGGATGGTGAGAGTAAAGTGATGGAGTCAACGCCTGTAGATGATGTTATAGCAGAAGTATCTCATAAGAAGCAAAGAACAGGGAAAGCTCATATAAAGGTCCTGTTTTTACCATTTCCGATTTTCCATAAACGTAGGTCTATATTTTGACAGTGAATTAACTAACATTATTATATGGTTCATTATAGGTCGATGAAGAGGAGAAGACAAGCTTGCTGGATATTTGGAATATGTTGGAGAAAATGAATGTCACAATTAGTGACATGGACAAGAATGCGAGCAGCAGATTGGATGGGTTGGAGAAGAAAGTTACTTGCTTAGAAGCGAGTGTAAAAACAAGGTTTGAATATGTGGAGACGGATATGAGAGTTCTTAAAGAGTCTCAGCCCCCTGTAGTAACCAATGAAGCTGCCACATCAAACAACAATGATGAATATGAGGCAAATAGTAACCAACAATGATGATTAATTTTACATGTTTTGCATTTTGGATTTGAATTCTGCGTTTATTAAACCGTATGTGTACTGTGTTTTTTTCAGTCTTGGGTAGTAGAGGAGAAGCCAAGTTCTGTTGATGGGTTGCCTATTCAAAGAGTGGTTAAGAAGGCTGTTAATTCAGTGAAGAACAAGGAAGCTGCTACAAAGGTCCTTACTAAGAAGAAAGTTGCAAAATCTGATAAGAAGAAGACAATTGTCAATGTAGAGAAGGTAGAAAAACCAAAACCTGAAA
>Ga0041059_1002578_pt1 | contig 13354 bp, 8 predicted proteins | sample AraColnosormetaG_FD_56232 | JGI IMG/M metagenome (GOLD analysis project Ga0041059, IMG submission 56232) | Arabidopsis roots microbial communities from North Carolina, USA - Col MF nosort | ecosystem: Host-associated > Plants > Roots > Unclassified | place: USA: North Carolina | collected 2013-09-02
TTGTAATACGTTTTTAAAGAGTGCAAGAAGATTTGGTAGAATCCAAAGATGTAGCATAAGAGGTTAAGAACTTTTGTTTTGACTCTGTCTATAACAAATATCATAGAGTTTTTAGGGCTTACGATTTAACACATTTTGTTAGTATTGGATAATAGGGATCTTAAATCAGTACTCTTGACTTATTATTTACTAAGATAAAATTGAAAATAATTGAAGATTTATAGACATGAATCTATTTTTCATTTCCTATGTTGTTGCTAACAAATATGTGCCCCCACTTGCTCTCATAATCATGTGTTCCTCATTCCGTACCTTATTAATACTCAAATAAAGAGAAGAAACAGTGAACCAATTTTATTCTTTTCTTATCATTACTTTGCGACACCGAAAGTTGTATCTTTGGTTACTTTATCCTTTTCTAAATGCACATTTTTACCTTATAATAATGCAATTATTACCGCAACTTTTCAACAAGGTAATTCCGCATCCACTGCAAATAAATATACAAACTTTAATAATGAAGGTCTAAAATATTTTTAAATATTGCTATAGATAGAGGTTGCAACAACATAAATGTGAATAATAAACACAAAAAGTTGGTGTGAGATTAGTCAAAAGTAAGTCTTATGAGTTTGTAACATATTTGGGTCCTATATCAACTTAAAGTCAAATCAATCAATTTGCTATATTTCCTCAAAAGTAAAAGAGAAACTAAAGAGTATTATTCTATTACTCGTTTATTATTTACCTTTCTTTATTTCAAATTCGGTATTACATCAAACTTTCTTGCTTCAATTCGCTTTGTTATTTCAATAATGAAGATTGTTTTTCTTTTTCTTTCTAACGGCAACAATGCAAATCGCTTTAGCAAGCAAGAGCGAAGAGCGAAGAGCTCAAGTCAAACATGGTTAAGACTTAAGAGTGTAGATCTCATTCATGTTAGACATTTGTTTTTGTAGGGGTGGCTGGCGTAACATATTGAGTGGAGGAGTTACCTTCAATAAAATTCACATCCATGTAAAACAAAAAAATGACAATTTTGATCAGGTGGTTGAAGTTATAGACGTGCAATCTTCTCGGATGGCATAGTTTGATCGATCATGTGTTCGACCTTATCAATATTTCGTACGTATGGAATCCTAGCTAAAAATGTTGTAGTTACTGAACTTGTGGCTATGTAATGAGTATGAAATCTATTTTTTTCATCATTTCATTCGGTATTGTTGTTTTAACTTTTTATGTATCATAATTTAACATCTTTTTGACTATGAACTCTGCGGTTCAATTGTACATAAAGTGCAGTTATAATAATAACAAAAATATATAAATATATGTGTATATATATACATAAAATTTTATTACTATTGAAACGGTACTGGACTGTGCGGGTTCGGTTACCATGAAACATATTACCATTTTGCAAATTCTACCTTTTAATTAAATATATAGTTCTTTACTTCTTTGTTGTTGTTTATGTTTAAATCTTTAGTTAAATTTATATAATTCGTAGCTAGCTAAGTGAGGCCCACTACTCAAATTGTTTATGCTTATGTTAGCGGCAAATTATTTATGCTTATGTAGAGCTTCAAGAAAGAAAGAAAACTAATGGAAAAGTCCTTAATTGTGATTGAAAGAAAGTAAAGAAAAAAGAGGAACCAGGGAATAGAAGAATCAAAAGTGTGAGAGAAAAACCATCATTACTAACATCACTCACTGGAAGCAGCCCGCATTACACTATACATTGCCCATAAAACCTAAATTCCAAACAAATCATTACTACTCTCTCTCTCTCTCTCTTTCTCTCTTGGTTTCTCCAGCAATCTTGCCTCCTTTTTCAACTCCATAAACTCAAGTTCCAAACACAAAGCTTCCCTTTATCTATCTCTATCTCTCTCTCTCTCCCCCCCATCTCGCTCTATATATAGTTGATAAGAAAGATTTGTTGACAAAAGACAAGAGTTTGGGTTTTTTTTTTTTTGGAATGGATAAAGGCTTCAGATTAGTAACCAGTCTTCTTCTTCTCTCCTTCTTCTTCTCAGGTTACTTTTCTAACCCATTATTCAAAGAAGATGAAAACTTTTGTTCCAAAAATTTTCAAGTATATATATAACCCATAGTTTGAATTTCTTTTAATGGAAAACCAACCAAAAATTGATAACACAATATTTTTTTCTTGTTTTTTATTTGTAATTAATTATGTAAAAATGTTCATCTATGTCTAAGACATATATATATATATATATATATATATGTTTATCTATTTAATTCAAAGTTATAATGTTTAATGAATTTGCTATTTAAAAGATTCGGAAAGTTAATCTATGTCTTATAGGACTTTTTGTTGTTTTTAAAACTCTGATCCATGTCTTAGTTTTGTTTTTTCTTCAGCAGAATTTGTTTTTATATTCTAAAATGTTTTTCCTTCCTAACGTTCCATTTCTATTTATTTTCCTTCCTAATGTTTTTATTTTCGTTATTATCAATACTCTGAAAAGGTAATTCTTCTCCAATTTCAAAAAAAAAAGGTTCTTACACATGTGAATTGATGTGGTGTTCAAGCTTGCAAATATTCTAGTAGTTACTTTTTCTTGTTCAGTTCAAAGATTCTCTATTGTCTTTTTGTTTATGGTTTCTGAGGTTTGGTCTTCGTTTTTTTACTTTTTGTTTTCCTAACTCGGTTTATCTTTTTTATCCACTTACATAAATTACAAATTGGTGAAACAAATGTTAGAGACATGACAATTAATGTTCTAACTTTACCAACCAAATCTTAGACTTAGACATCATTATTACTGTTTTTAATACCTTAATCAATAAATAAAAACATTAACTATGGTTTGACAGGTACAAAAGCAATTACTGAACCAATAGAAGAAGAAAAAGACATAACCACACCATTAGCCACAAACCCAACCACCACACCAACAACCGTGGTCCCTAACTCCGACTCTGACGCTTCCGCGGTGGCCACAACGCCACTAACGATTCCATCGTCACCACACGGTGTAGCCTACCCAGGTGATCAGAGCTGGTGCGTTGCTAGAGAGAACGTTGCAAAAATGGCGTTACAAGCGGCTTTGGACTATGCATGTGGGATTGGTGGAGCAGACTGCTCTGAGATACAAGAAGGAGGAAATTGTTATAACCCCAACTCGTTGAGAGCACATGCCTCTTTTGCCTTCAATAGTTATTACCAGAAGAATCCAATCCCTAGTAGTTGCAATTTTGATGGAACTGCTATCACTATCAGTGCTGACCCAAGTTAGTCATTCTATCTTATATTTCTAGTTAAAATTTATTGCAAAATAATATATGTCTTTTCTAACCAGACCTTAAATGTATAATTCTTCCGGATCGGAAACAAATCAGGTTATTAGTCAATCTCTCTACCGTTTGTGTTCGAACTTGTGATTTTGAACTCTTACATTTTGTAGGATTAGCTAGTGTACTAGCTAAATGTTAAATATTGATGTTGCGCTAAATAATTTTTAATGTTACTAGTTGGAGTTTAGTGATTTTATCATATTGTCAAGTGTAACAAACCGATAATAATAAACTAATAGTGATGGTACTTTAGTTAATTGGTCAATTGGGAAAACAAATTATAGATCAATGTATTAGTTAAGATGGTGGACGCTATAGGACGGAGATCCAATAAGTAGGAATATCTTATTGACAAAACTATTATCAATAAATTAATAGTTTAAATACACGAAGTTGAACACTACAAACTCATATTAAGACTTAAGATCTGAAAATAAATTTAGAATTCATTATAAGAAAACTTTATACACTCGCTTATATAAAAGAGCTTTTTTTTTTTTTGTTGACCAAATAGTAGCAGGGATATATAGTAATTTCTGTGTGCAATGCTAACGGTTTCCACATGATCGGGCTACATATCTAAACTACAAGGGTTGATAATGTTTCCATGTCAATATTTTTCGTCACATATATGTATGTCGAGAAAGAATCCATCTAAATGAAAGATTTCTCTCTGTTGACAGGTTTAGGTTCATGCCACTTTCCATCTACAAGGTAAAAAATCTCTCCAAAACTAATTGATATGTTATAAAAGTTGATAAATACACGTGTATTTGAATTTATGAGATGACAAGGTTTTGATCGAGTGTGACAATTGCAGCACGAGTGAATCGATATTGAACGTAACAAGTGAAGATGGATTAGGGCTTTTCGGGAGAATACCATCTCATCCAACTCCCAAGCCTGAAGCTTCAACCTCCTCCTCAAGAACTTTGATCTCATTTCTCTACTTCCTTTGCTTTTGTGTTTTATATCCACTTGTTATAACCTTAACATAGTCATGTAATATATAATAGGCAACTTTTTCTAGGCTAATTCAAGACGATAGTTTTTTCAGTTCCGAAAGTACCTCACCGTTGATATTTATACAGTAAGTTACTATTAGTAACCTTGTATCCATGAAGTGTAAAGTATTCATCCTAAACGAACACCAAGTTCGAATTCAAACCAATGCAGAACCAAACCGCCATTTATTGTATTGAACTATATTCATTTGATTTATATTTAACAACAATATACGAATCATATACTAATAGCTATGTATATGTTTTGACAATGTTAAGATCTTATTTATATACAAAAAAATAATTAATAACAGTATGTTCCTTTATAAAATAGTTTTAAAATAGTTTTAGACTTTCATAATATAATTGGCGAAAGAGTAATGAGTAGATTGACAAATTCTCCCTCAATTTGGAGAAAAGGATGAATATGGTGGAAGAGGCGTTGAAAGAGTCAGGAAGATAAGAATTTGTGGTAGGCTTTTATGAATCTTGAACTTCAGTTTTTTTGTTTTGTTTACGAATTTTGTTTCGTTAAACTTTTATAGCTCCTTAATCATCCTTATAGGTCATACCGTGTTTTAAAAAAACATATCTTAAATTTGAAAACACCCTCGTTTTGGGATCTAAAGTGTCTTCAATTCTCCATAGAGACTCACTAAACTAATCTCCCCTATTCACATATTTAAAGACACCCCCATTTCTTTTCTTTTATTATTTTAATATTTAAAAACACTCTCATGGGATGACCAATGAGGATGGTGAGAATCCAACACTAATCACAAAGAAATAACCCTTTTTATTTGGTCTTTTTTTTTGTTCTTACACAAGTTTTTGGGAAACAATCAAGATATCAACAAAACAAAAAACAAACAAAAACAGATAGACACAATCTCAAATCAAAATCAAAAAGGAAGGAAATAAATAATCAAAAGGATGAGGGTTCTTTCTTCTTCTAGTGCTCTGTTTCTTCATCTCGTGAAATTCGTTAATTTGTCATTTTTTTTTATCTTTTTAACTTAAGTATCTTTCTTGAAAAGATCAAGAACTCCACAACAATTCTTCCACCACGGCGTCTTTTCACCAGACGCTAGCAGAGGCTGCAAAACACATATATTCAATTGTTAAAACATGATCATGAGAATTACAATCTTTTGGTATAAGAGACAATAAACTTTTTCTTTTGAAGGATTTTAAGAAAAGAGGGTTTTGCATAAATCTTTGACCTGGTTGTCTGTAGATACTGGAAGGTCTCGGTTTGCCACGGTGCTGCTCGATGCTCCACTCACAAGATTGGTAACACCTCCAACAAGCTTTGAGGAAATATCGCTGCTCTTCGCTTCGAAAGTTTGAAGCAAAGATTTGGCTCCTTCTATACCTCTAGAAAAAGCTTTGTCCACTGCATCCTTAGCCTATTCAAATTAAAAACGTGTCTTGTTAGTTTTGCTGGGACGATAAAAAACATGTAAAAGTTTGTGACCAATACCGACCTGTGTAGACACACCAGACGCTTTGTCTGGTGCGGCTGCAGCCTCGGTCTTGACCGTTTCAACAGATGCTGCAACGGTTGTCTCGGCGTCAGTTAGAGTGCTCCTGGCGGTTTGGTTAACGGTTTTCTCAGCATCAGTGAGAGAAGCCGTGACGGATTCAGCGGTGCTTGTAACGGATTCTTTGGCTTCGCTGAGAGCCGAAGTTGCCTTCTCTAAGAATTGAGCCATTTTTTTTTGTGGTGGAATATTTTTGTCAGAGAGAAACAGAGACTTATATAATAAGTTAAGTAAGAAGAAGATTGAGAGGAATTTAGGAATGTGAAACGAAGTGAGCTGTTAAAGAGGGCTGTTTCAACGCCTCCAGCGAAACACTATAGACAGAATCTCCAAACGTGACTTCCTTTATCAACTCTTGATTTTGGTTATTAGCATCATTAGTTTTTATAATTAACAAAAGTCATCATGAGTATAATATGCTTATTGATGAGATATTTTGGGGTGTATTTTTTTCTTTGTAATAAGGTGAAATAATTGGGTTGCATTATCTATTCAAATGGGTCGATGATTGAATTGTCCTACATGTATTGTATTGCCAGCTTCTTAATTGACATTACCAACTATGAGACAGCTCCTTTTAATGCCCCCACACTCTTCTTTTTCTATAGATAAAAAGTTTGAATATTCGCTGCAAAGTTTGAAGCACAAACAACGGTTCATACACCATTAGTTGTGAATCTTGTGATTAGTGTGGTGTAATAAAATTGTAGTGAATAAGAAATTGAAAAGGTAGAACAAAAGTCAAGTTGTTATTAGTATTAAGATGAAATACATAAAATAAGGTTTTTGCAAAAAAGTTACTTGTAGTAGTCATTTTGTTCTAGGATTCTTACCTAATCAATCACTCCAAACGTTCAAGTTTCCGTAAATGATGGTACACATGTGTATCGCTCATTCAAAACACATCGAACACACTAAATCCAACATAATAAATAGATGAAGAAAATAAATTTTTAGGGCATTAAGAGTTCGAATGCCCGAGCTATCATGAACGATGGTAGAAATGAATATATTCTGATTTCGAGTGCACCGTAGACACAAACACACATCTCATCTAAAGCTTAAATCAAATTTTATAAGGAATTTCAACTCAAAATCAATTGGTAATAAGTGGTAACTCATAATCTATTGGCAAGAAAATAATTTAATGCTTCGAATACAATTTTTCTCTCCACGCTTCCAAACACAATCAAAATGAATTAGGGGATCGCTAATCTTTGAACTAATTGTTGTGGATCGCTAATCTCTAGTAAGAAGAAAGATTTTGTGGACACGCCATATCAAATTTTCAAATAAGATTTATTACCAATGTCTTTGCTCTCTAATATTTTGTGTATCCAGAATATATTAGTTTTTGTATGTGCCGATGTGATATATTTATATACACACTATAATGAAAGCCTACCTGGATCTTTTAAATTATAATGATTATATACAAGAATGAGATTTCTCATTTGATCGTGGGACCTTTGTTAGAAAAATACTACAAGCTGAAAGTGAAACAAACTGATACCAACATATCCAAATCCAACTACTCTTTTGAACTTTGTGCGATCCTATTAATGAACTCATTTTATGGAAAAATTATAAAATATACTAAAATTTTATGGATCAATTATGGGATTGGTACAATTAAGTCTATGTTTTTGTGAAAATAGGTACATCTCATATGGCTTATAGATTTAGGTATTTATATTTTCGTCGTTTGACGTTTTCACCCTTCACACCTTTCACAGTTTTCTAAAATTTTATTGCAAAATCTTTTTTCTTTTCCGATTTCATTGTTGCAGAGACGTTGACAACCTAATCTCATTAATAATTTTCATCATTTTCTCTATAAAAGTCCGATCAAACTGTAAAGAGAAGGGTTGGTGAGGCTGAGAAGCAAGAGAATGTGGTGAGATAAGATCGCGAATTTGAAACGAATTCTGGGTTTCGAGCTTGATTCAAATGAATTAGGTAAATCTAAGCTTATTTCTTAAATTTGAGAGATTGATAATGACGAGATTATCAAACGAATTCTGGGTTTCTCGAATCGAACGAATTTTGGGATTCAAACGAATTCTGATTGAGAGCTAATCTGCTCAATTGATTCAAACGAAAATTTTAAGAGCTAATTTCCTCAATTGATTTGATTATTTTTTTAATTGAAATCTTTGGGTTCCCTATAAATTATCTCCTTAGGGTTTAATATTATTCCATTAAAAAACTTTTAATTGATTTTTTGAGTTTATCAGAACCAACATTTAGATGCCGTGAGTTGTCGGAGAAGATGACTCAAGAAGATGGCTTTTGATTGAGTGAAATTGTAGGGCAGGGGTAATTTCGTCAACCCAACTCACCAAAGTACCTTTCCCCATAAGTCCATTGTAAAAATGTCCAATTTTTAGTTTTTGGGTTAGAAAATACTCATTCTCGTAATAGCCCCAAAATTTTATACCGAAAGTAGGAAAATAGATTTTAGAAATTAATAAAAAGAAATACACTAAAACCTAAAATAGAAACCCTCAACTCTAAATTCTCAATCGTGAAAATTAGCGTATAACTTTAACCCTAAAATCTAAATTTCTTTTTCTCTAATTGTTTTACTGATTATCATCAATCTAAATTTTTAATATGCCTTACTATAGTTTATAGGCCCATATAGTTTAATATGTAGCCCGTTAAAATTACATCCTTCGAGAATTCGTCATTCCACTTTTGCCCTCACTCACTTGTCTTCTTCAATTTCGCCGACGACGAATCCGACGTCAGTAACTTCCGACCGCAGTTTCCGAAACTCGTGATCGCTTTCTCTTTCGAAAATGTTGGCGTCGGTACGGGTGAATCAGCTGCAAAGACTTCTTCTCTCTGCTCGTCGATTATCTTCTTCACCAATAATACCTCCGTCGCGTTTACTTCACCAGCGGCTATTCTCGACTTCAGACACTGATGCTTCGGCTGCATCTTTTTCTTCTTCGCATCCGAAAATACAAACGCTTGAAGGCAAAGCTTCTAATAAAAGCCGAAGCACATCGTCAACAACATCTTTGAATGAAGATGAACTTGCCAAATTCTCTGCCATTGCTGATACCTGGTTCGTCTCCTTCGCTTTAAAATTCTGGTGATAGTTACTTAGCTATAATGCATGGTAGACCAGGCTTTTAATTTGAAGGAGAGGGAGTTTCATGTCTAGGAAACGATCAAAAGTTGGATGCTTTGAAATTATACTTGGCTTGTTATCTTTTGGATTGAGGTTGATCCTTTTTATAGTTGTTTGGAGAAGTTGGTTTTTATTCATGCAATTGAATCTTGGAATGTATTCATGGATGCTTAAAATATAGAGTCTTGAGTGTTGAGGGTTTTCACATGATTTCTCTGCTCTGTGTTCTTATATAAAGGTGGCATTCTGAAGGACCCTTTAAACCGTTGCATCAAATGAATCCAACTCGGTTGGCTTTCATCCGCTCGACCTTATGCAGGCACTTCAGGTGCATTTCTTGTGAATACTTTTGGTTTCCTTCTATCCTTCTCTGTTGGATTAATATATTTCTTTTCCAGTAAGGATCCGAGTTCTGCTAAGCCTTTTGAAGGACTGAAATTTATCGATATAGGTTGCGGTGGCGGACTACTTTCTGAGGTATTTTTTCATGAGTTCCTGCATACCTTAGTTGGCATATGATTCTTTTTATTCTACCTTTTATGAGACCAGTCTAGGCGCCTCTAGGGGCTAACAAGTAGATAATACTGGTAATAGTTTTGAGTTTGGTAATCTCTCCTTTTGGGCTTGTTGGTTGAGCGTTTGAGGGTTACACTTGGGGTTGACATTGTTGTTAGTTATAAAGAATATTTGGTGAGCGGTAGCTTGTTTTTTCTTTCTTTGAAGCCTCTAGCACGGATGGGAGCAACTGTCACAGGAGTTGATGCTGTTGATAAGAATGTCAAAATTGCTCGTCTTCACGCTGTAAGGTCTCTTACTTTAATTGCATATCATTAAATTTTTCAGATAACTTATACAGTGGCTGTATGGTTATGTTACATGCAATTGTGTGCTCCATATGGTGAAGTAGTTTTCTTGAATACCTATTTATTTGAACTGTACACTTCAGTCCTGTCAAGGTTGGCAACTTTCAGAATGCTTGAGCAGTTATGAACATGTTTTCACATTATGGCATAGGACTAAAGTTCATGAAACCCCTTCTCTATCTGACTTCTATTCTTTCTTTTATGTCAATAAAATGTCTCTGCAGGATATGGATCCAGTGACTTCAACGATTGAATACTTATGTACTACAGCAGGTATTATTTTTTAATCGTAGATGATGATCAATGAAAGTGACATGGAATCTTCTTCTACAGAAGCTGATTGTCTGTTACCTCTCCTTTGCATAAATATGAACTAAAATTTTCTTGTGCAGAAAAGCTAGCGGATGAAGGCAGGAAGTTTGATGCTGTTCTTTCTTTAGAGGTACCTTTTTCTGGTCCATCTATACTTCAGCAAGTCCCTTCGTCTTTGTCAAACTTCCTGATATTTATACTATTCCATGTCTCTCTTCTAATATATATGGCAAATTTTCTGATTTTTAATAATGAAGGTCATCGAGCATGTAGCAAACCCTGCAGAGTTCTGTAAGTCGTTGTCAGCATTGACTATCCCCAACGGGGCTACAGTACTTTCTACAATCAATCGCACTATGCGAGCATATGCATCAACCATTGTTGGAGCAGAGTACATTCTACGTTGGGTAATCTTTAGTTTCACACTTTATTTATCTTCTGTTAACACTTAAACATCATTTTTACTTCATGTGTTCTTGGTTACTCATTTTGTTGTTTGTATAATAAATCACCTTGCAGCTTCCTAAAGGCACACACCAGTGGTCAAGTTTTGTAACTCCTGAAGAAATGAGTATGATATTACAACGTGCTTCAGTCGATGTAAGCTAATCCCTCCCCATTCAATAACACTTATGTCAATTTCAATAAGTAATCTTAAGCCGACTGAAACAATACAAAAGTACGCATGCCTCGATGTGTGCAAGTGGTAATATGGCGAAAAGAATGTTTGTTCATATGATAGATTTTGCTGGAGGTGATAACTAGGAAACTATGGATTTGCAGGTGAAAGAGATAGCTGGATTTGTGTACAACCCAATAACAGGAAGATGGTTATTGTCAGATGATATTAGTGTCAACTATATTGCTTATGGGACGAAAAGGAAGGATCTTGGAGACATATAATCAATCGTTCCAAGTCGTGTTTCTCTGCATATCTGCTTCTGAGTTACAACTCTAGTTCATGCTTTAAAAACTAGGTACTCTGGAAGTTGCTTAGGACGAGGACAGTAGTTGTTTTGCAATAAGTGAGAAACATTCAAAGAATATTTGGTCTTCTGAATCACACTTCTGTCATCTGATAGAAGATTAATGTTTGTCGATATCTCGTTTTGTGGTAAATATGGCATAGTTCGGAGGACCAAAGCTTTTTGCTTCTTCTCAAGAACTTGAAAATTTTGCGAAATTGTTGTGTTTGGTTCAATATGGACTCCTTTCGACACAAAGCTGATATTACTATATATAAAAGGTATTACAAGATGCTAACTAAATGAATCAAATCATGAAGCCAAGAAACTTATTAATACCTGCCCTTACACAAACCAAGAAAATAAGGCCTTTTATTGTGGCAGTTTACAAAGTGAAACAATTACGAAATTGAAAAAGTAGTTTAAACTTAAGTAAAACCTTGCTTGTGAGCCAGAATTGTTTTATTTGTGTGTTTATTAAAACTGATTGCCAAGTTCTTGTTCCATGTTCTCCAGATCCCATATGGCAACTTTGCCATCCAATCCTATAAATAACAAACCGTTATGCGAGTAAATGAAACTGCTGGTTTGTTTTTTGAGAACTGAATCGGCTAATTCCATTTTGTATTAGTGACTGACCTGAAGTGCTGAATCGCATTACTTTAGGACTCCCTGCTTTGCTCAGAGACACAATGGAACTGCAATTTTCAGGTAACCTTCCATGTCAGGTTCTTAATAGACAATCGAAGTAAAAGAGTTAATGAGGCAGGTTTCTGGCAAATGATTTGGTAAAAGAAAAGTTAGCTTAAGAAATAATTACTTTATGCAGTTATCATGAACACCTCCACGTGATTCAGAAGCATCGTTGGCTGTTGTGGACTTTGATTGACTGCCGTAGAATTTTCCAAATGCTTCAGAAAACTGAAAAGATAACATAATGAAAAAAAGGATTAGACAAAACAGTACAAATAATGCAAGTGGAAAGTTCAAAGTAGTAAACCCAAGGAGAAAAAAGGAGCAACTACACTAACCCGAAAGATTACTACTATCTTAGAGGAACACTTCAGGAATAAGCTAAGTTCACTCATATTTTATTCAAGAAAGAAAACATGGTATGTACCTGCGAACTGTAACTGGAATTTGAAGATGCTGCTTTCTTCTCTCCGATGTATCTGATAAAGCTCCTGCAGACCATAAACAAAAACTTGTAAACAAGGCAATCATCGGTGTGTGGATGATTTCAGAAATAACTATCCGGCCTGAGAGCTAAGGAGAATTAATGAATTGAAGTATTTGATTGTCTGGAAATAGCTAAGAAAGAGAAAACTAAGAGTTACACACCATATTCCAGTATCATCTGAGGCAAATACCATCGGGTTGCTGTCATATCCCACGCCTATCACCATTTTCTCAGAAATAAACAGGACCTGAAGATAGCAAGTTCCCGATAATATATCAATTCAGGATATAACACATGAGAACACTTTCTCAAAAGAAAAAAAAGAGTGGATGCTGACCCACATCACGAAGAGGCAAATCTCGAAATGCAACGCTTTGGGCTAAAGGAGAAGGACCAACATCATCAACAAAGTAAATCATGGAGCTATGACCTATAAACAAGATTGCATGAACAAGGGAAGTGAGACGGAGTGTAGTAAAAATTATGCAACCAAGGTGAAGTTCCATTTTTATAATTCCAGTAGAGCTCAATGGACAAACATCTTAAGTTTTAAGGATATTCTGACCTACATAAGCTAAGGTGTTTCCACTTGGAGACCATTTAACACCAAATGCCCAAGAATATGAGAGATCAAGCTGAAGAATTTGCTGTTTCAACAGAAAAAAAGCTCCCTAACATTAGATAAGAGAGTGAGTAGAGGGAACATATATATGGCAGAAGTGGTATACTATTTACTAAAAGAAGGAAAGCCAGCCAAACGAGTCAAACCTCCCCAAATTTCGTTTCCGCTGGTGAGCCTGCTTTTGAATCCCTGTATCAGCCCATTGAAAGACAAATAAGAAACGGCCTCATGTTTGAAAAAATGTTTTAAAAGTAGACGTTCAAGTAATGAGCATACTTTGTGTCAACTCCTTTGATAAATGTTGAAAATACCCGACATTTTCCATCTGTTGATGTCGTTGCCAGAAGAACCTAATGCATAACAGACAATCAGAGAGCACAGCAACATAAAAAAGCATA
>Ga0041059_1002579_pt1 | contig 13346 bp, 10 predicted proteins | sample AraColnosormetaG_FD_56232 | JGI IMG/M metagenome (GOLD analysis project Ga0041059, IMG submission 56232) | Arabidopsis roots microbial communities from North Carolina, USA - Col MF nosort | ecosystem: Host-associated > Plants > Roots > Unclassified | place: USA: North Carolina | collected...
TTTTAAACCCAAACCAACTTCATATAAAAATTTGCAGAAATAAACTTAGTTTTTTTGGTTTTAATTTGTTTTAAACTTAGAATTTGCAGAAATAAACTTAGTTTTAATTTGTAATAGTGAGGATGAAAAAATGCATTAGACAAACTACGAATCCCTTTTACAAAAAGAAAATAGTACTATGCGGTGGATTATTATTCACCCCAAAAAGTTTATGTTAGTATTTTGTTGAACCGTCAAGATTCAAGAACAGTCATTGACAAAAAGATCATGATACTTCTCTTAATTTACATTATCTAATATATCATACTAAGAAACATGTGATGTAATTCCTTCCTAGGGTCAAACCCAAAACCAACTTAATTTATAATTACCGATTATAATTGGCAGAAATATCAACTTAGTTTTTCCTGGTTTAAAATTCCATTATTTGTATTTGAATAACTTATATTGTATATAGAACGAACAAAACCCGTTGGCACGTTAGACGACTTTTGTTATCTACAAACAATTATTCGTCCTAAAAATAAAACAATATAGTCTGCTATTGAAAACTCAAATATCAAGAGTTAAATTGTTCTAAAAAGCAAAAGAAAAAAACGAAAGAACTATTGAAGTTCTTTATTCTAAAAAGCCCAAAAAAAGAAAAAACCTTTTTCATTAATGTTTTGGTTCAATCCAAAACGTTACGTGTACAAAAGCTACAAAACGACGCCGTAGTGCGTTGAGATATGTGACCGTTAGCAACAAATAAAAATATGAATACAGAGACAAGACACCACTACAGCGTGAGAGAGCGAGTACAAAACATAACCTCCACTCGCAGCGCGTGAGACAAAACACCCCCTTCTCTCTTCTTCTTCCTCCTCCTCTCTCTATCTCTCTGCTGCATTTTTGTTCCCTTCATTATCAATCTCTCTCTCCCAAACAAAAAAAAAGCCTCACTTTTTACAAATGGGTTGTGCTCAATCTAGGGTTGATAACGAAGAAGCAGTAGCTAGATGCAAAGAACGACGAAACGTAATCAAAGAAGCAGTTTCCGCAAGCAAAGCATTCGCCGCCGGTCATTTCGCTTACGCTATTGCTTTGAAAAACACTGGTGCTGCTTTAAGTGACTATGGCCATGGCGAATCTGATCAAAAAGCTTTAGACGATGTGTTGTTAGATCAACAACATTACGAGAAACAGAGTCGTAACAATGTAGATCCGGCTTCTCCTCAGCCACCTCCTCCACCGCCTATTGAGAATCTTCCTCCTCCGCCTCCTCCTTTGCCTAAATTCTCTCCTTCTCCGATTAAACGTGCGATTAGTTTGCCTTCTATGGCGGTTAGAGGTCGAAAGGTTCAGACTTTAGATGGTATGGCGATTGAGGAAGAGGAAGAAGATGAAGAGGAGGAAGAGGAAGTTAAGGGTAGTGGTAGAGACACTGCTCAGGAGGAGGAGGAACCGAGAACGCCGGAGAATGTTGGGAAGAGTAATGGGAGGAAGAGATTGGAGAAAACAACGCCGGAGATTGTGAGTGCTTCTCCGGCAAATAGTATGGCTTGGGATTATTTTTTCATGGTGGAGAATATGCCTGGACCTAATTTAGATGATAGAGAGGTTAGGAATGGTTATGAGAATCAGAGTAGTCATTTTCAGTTTAATGAAGAGGATGATGAAGAAGAAGAGGAAGAGGAAAGATCTGGGATATATCGGAAGAAGTCTGGTTCTGGTAAAGTAGTTGAGGAGATGGAGCCTAAGACGCCGGAGAAAGTTGAAGAAGAAGAGGAGGAAGATGAGGAAGAGGATGAGGAAGAGGAAGAGGAGGAGGAAGAAGAAGTGGTGGTGGAGGTAAAGAAGAAGAAGAAAGGGAAAGCTAAGATTGAGCATTCGAGTACTGCTCCACCGGAGTTTCGGCGTGCGGTTGCTAAGACTAGTGCTGCTGCATCATCAAGTGTGAATTTGATGAAGATTCTTGATGAGATTGATGATAGATTCCTTAAGGCTTCAGAATGTGCTCAAGAGGTTTCTAAGATGCTTGAAGCTACAAGGTTACATTACCACTCGAATTTTGCAGATAACCGAGGTATTGAAACTCTTGTGATTGAAGCATTTGTGTGTGTGTTTTCTTGCTATTTGGTGAATCTTATTGGTGTGGTCTAGTCTATGATCAAAGTATTTATGTGTGTTTTTCTTGCAATGTGGTGAATCTTATTGAGTGTCACTGTCAAGACACGAATTTGATGTGCCCTAGCCAATCATCAAATTCAAAGCTTATTCTATTGTAGTTTGTCTTTGCTTTTCTCAGAGTTGTCTTACCAAAACTTAGGTTGCTGCTTTTTAAAGTGATTCATAATGTGTCTGTGATTGGATTGTTTAGAAAGTTTGAGTCTTTGTTTCTCTTATTGAAACAAGCAAAAAAAAGAAAACCAGAAGAGACAGTTTTTTCTTTTGTAGATTACATCAGGGTTTAGTGTATGCAAATATTCTTAAAGTATGAGTCTTTGATGCACTTTTTGGTCTGTGATTTAACTTTTATGAGAATCTAAGATGAACCTTAAACTTAATAGATTTGGTGGTTTTCTTATTTGCCCTTTTTCCGTTTAAAGCCATTAAAAAAAGTTCTTGATTTGACTAACTAACACTTTAACCTCTTTTTACTTGCTATTCCCTACCATTATCTTACCTAATCTGTTTCTATTGATTATGTTGAATGTTTCTTGGACAATTGTTGCTTTCTTGCTAATGAAATTTTTTGCTTCGCAGGATATGTTGATCATTCAGCTAGAGTAATGCGGGTTATAACTTGGAATAAATCGTTAAGAGGCATTTCGAATGGAGAAGGTGGAAAAGATGATCAAGAATCAGATGAGCATGAAACTCATGCTACGGTGTTGGATAAATTGTTAGCATGGGAGAAGAAACTCTATGATGAAGTGAAGGTACTTTTAACTTTTAAGCTGATCATTGCTATCAGAAGTGAATGATGTTTAGTTGAGTGCATTGTTTTGGTGGTGTAGCAAGGTGAGCTTATGAAGATAGAGTATCAGAAGAAGGTATCTTTACTCAACAGGCATAAGAAACGAGGTGCGAGTGCAGAGACCGTGGAGAAAACAAAGGCGGCTGTAAGTCATCTACACACAAGATATATTGTTGACATGCAATCCATGGATTCAACGGTTTCTGAAGTAAACCGTTTAAGGGATGATCAATTGTATCCAAGACTTGTTGCCTTAGTTGAAGGGTAAGTTCTTCTCCTTCTAATGATTCTCTGCAAAGCCTTTCTCTCTTTAACCAATTTTTTTGGCTCGTGGATATGCAGGATGGCGAAGATGTGGACAAACATGTGTATACACCACGACACCCAACTAGGTATTGTTGGAGAGCTAAAGGCCCTTGAAATCTCAACTTCTCTCAAAGAAACCACAAAACAGCATCACCATCAGACTCGCCAGTTCTGCACCGTCTTGGAAGAATGGCATGTTCAGTTCGATACACTTGTCACCCATCAGAAGCAGTACATTAACTCTCTCAACAACTGGCTGAAGCTAAATCTAATCCCCATCGAGAGTAGTCTTAAAGAGAAAGTTTCATCACCTCCAAGGCCTCAGCGCCCGCCAATCCAAGCTCTTCTCCACTCATGGCATGACCGTCTTGAGAAACTTCCCGATGAAGTCGCCAAATCAGCTATCTCCTCTTTCGCGGCAGTCATCAAAACCATCTTGCTGCACCAGGAAGAGGAGATGAAACTGAAAGAGAAATGCGAAGAAACACGAAGAGAGTTTATACGGAAGAAGCAAGGTTTTGAGGATTGGTATCAAAAACATTTGCAAAAGAGAGGGCCAACAGAGGAAGCTGAAGGCGGGGACGACGCAACAACAAGCTCCAGAGATCATGTCACAGAGAGGAGAATTGCTGTGGAGACACTGAAGAAAAGGCTTGAAGAAGAAGAAGAAGCTCACCAGAGACATTGTGTTCAGGTGAGGGAGAAATCTCTAAACAGTTTGAAGATCAGATTGCCTGAGATCTTCAGGGCACTGTCTGATTATGCTCACGCTTGTGCTGACTCATATGAGAAGCTCAGAATCATATCGCAGAGTCAGAAATCAAACGGTGGAGCCACTGAATCTTCTTGAACCAGTTTTAGTTCTATTTAACCTATGTAATATGTTGTATTATGATGGGAACATTAAGCATAGTTTTGTGACCAGATTCTGTAGTTATCTAGTATTGTTACTGAGTTGCCTGTGTTAATTAATTTATATCAACATAATGCCATTGCCCAAAATTACAACATGCTAAAAATTTAATAAAATTAAATGTCAGAAGTGGGATTTGAACCCACGCCCTCTTACGAGGACCAGAACTTGAGTCTGGCGCCTTAGACCACTCGGCCACCCTGACTCTTTACAATCATATTTTCACAATGAAATATCTATTTTAAACTACTTATAATCGAATACCTAAACTTTTTTTCTGAGAATATAGTTTACCATACATCAAAGATGGGGAGATACCACATAATAATTAATAAGAGTCAAATCTACACTGTTAGGAATGGAGTATATCATCATCATATATTATATCACCACACACCAAAAAAAGTCCTAAACCTTCTAATCAAAAAGCTTGGTCTCTCCACCAACAGACAAAACGATGTTTTGTTGTTCAAAAGCTTTTTACTATTTCTTCAACAACATTGAGGATTAAATTAACAGATGGCTGAGTTCCTGGTAACTCTTTGTCTCAACCTGTTTTTGGCACCAAACTCTTCCTTTGGCTCTGCGTCCTCCTTGCTTATCTCATTCTCTTTATCATCGTCATTGTGGATTTCAGCTGCTTCAACCTCTGTTGACTTATCGTTTGAGTCCAATGAGGCACTTTGTTGATCCCTTCCTTCTACCTCATCTCCATCGGTGTCCCTGATCAAGAAGAGAAGTGAATGATGGGGTTTTCTCATGCTAAAGCTTTCTCATCAAACCGACACAAAGCTGTCAGTAAATCAATTTACATCTCTTACTATGAATAGACAGAAAAGAATGAGCTATAGCATTAGCATGTTTAATCTCAAACCAATGGTACACATTAAAAAACGAGTCTACACATATCCGCCATTGAAAAGGGATCAACAGTGGTTTCATTATAGTTCATCAGATTATTTGAGAGTTGATTTACCCAAATGAAAATACTATCTCATATGTGCTAAATATTGGTGGATAGATGACTTGGATTAAGAAAGAAGTCAAGTTCTTACTCTGTTTCTTCCACGGCATCACTGATCATCTTGTCATACTCGTCTGGATAATAAGATATGCAAACTAATAAGCCACGCCAACAGGTAAATAATATATCAAACAAGCGGAAGAAACGCAAGAAAATATGACTATACCAAAGGTGTAAGTAGCAGGCATGTGGTTACGACAAGAACGAGTAGTTCGGAGAGGACGCGAGAAATTGACATTAACGACCATCTCTTCCTTCATTTTCTTTTTTATGGCCCTTTCTCTCTTCTGTTATTGCAATAAAAATTGAAACACCATAAAAAACATGATATAGCAGATATGTGCATAAACATAAAGAAGGAATTTGAGAGATACTTTATGATATTTCTCAACAACGGGTATAGCTTCTGTCTCAATCATCTGCCCAGTTGCAGCCAAAGAAGAAGCTTTGCTTGATGATAACTCTCTCTGCCATTACAGGACATACTTAATGAATGAAAAATAGTTCCACACATCTTAAAGAGGAGAAGCATAAACAACAATCAAAATCTTACAGCGACACTCTGAAATTCATCTAGATTGGTTGCTTCAGTTTCCCAGCTCAAACAAGATAAATCTGAGCCAGCATTCTTCTTTGAGATTCCATTGACTTCCCTATATAATCTGTAACCTTGGATATCATTACCATCAAACCTAGAACGAAATTAAAAAAAAAAAGATAAAAGTTGATCACATTCACACCAGATGTAGTAACATAGAAAGAAGTGATAGGACAAGTAAGTGTAACTACCAATAAGAAGTCTTCTTTCCATCTCCTCCTAGCTTCCTCTTGCGTAAACTAGAATCCCAGTCTCCTTCCTTGGTATTTTCTTGAATATACGAACGTGCATCATCTTGCTACACCATCCACCAATGGAAACAAGACGATGAGTAACAAATGCAACTAGTAATGATATAGTTTTTTCTTTCCATATGTGTAACCAAAGAGGCATGCATTAAAAATACACTTCAACAACTTAAATGAAGAGAAGAAAATTACTTGAACTCGAAGCTCACAAAGTGCCTTCAAAATCTTCAGGCGGTTAATAGAGTCAAGTCCTTGGTATTCAGATATTTCCTCCCTATTCATACATCAGAAGAGAAGAAAGTTGTTATCAATACCAACTCAACCTGAATAAATTCACATTATTTCACCACTTACCCTTTGTTAACAGTAATATGAATTTCACCCTTAGCAATCTGCAACAATGACATTACAGGAGTCAATAAAGAAAACCACAGAGAAGATATAAGCTAACAAAAGAGTTCAGTGTGGCCTTACCCATGGCCACCATGGAGCTAGTTTCTTACACAACACCGTGATCCATGCATTTGCATCGTCAAGCGTTTTATTCACCGGTGGTATCCCCTGTTGAAAAATTCACATCCAGAAGGTTTCTTATAAGGCAACAAACACATAAACTTGAGCTTGTTAGATACCATTAACAGCTGCAAGGTCAATAACAGAACAAAAATCAAAAACCTTCAAAAGTGCAATGTGAAGCTGAGCATTTGTAGTGTTGGACTCGATAAGACCCATCTCAATTTCTTCAGCTGTGAACTTCAATTTCTCCGAGACAAGTGGTCCAAAGACCTATCACAATTCACAACAACAAAAAACTCTTTAGCAAAATCACATGACCAACGATGCAAAATGTTTAATTTCCCATGAAATTGAAGCATGCAAGAAGCAAAAGCTCTAACAAATCCCTAGAATCTACTACATGAGAGAGAGAAAGAAAGAATATTCCGTTTACAACGAAGATTCATCTGAAAAAGGCAAAATCGAATCCTTTGGTATGTACGACTAAGAGGTTCATTACATTGAAGAAATTGAGAACCGAAGCAAGTTCCCAACGTCCACGCAAGTGCTTCACCGCCGAATCGGAGGAAGAATCGTTGTCTGAATCGGAGGAAAGAATCGTTAAGTCTTCGCAGAGTCGTTCTTCTTCCTTCTTCTGTTCCGGTTCTCCGGTGACCACCATCGTCCTCTGGCGGAGCGTTACCATTTTCGTCGGAGAGAGAAAGTGGAAGATGAATGGGTTTTTGTGGGAGTGGAAAATGTATAAAATTGGAGAATTTTTCTGGGGGAATTCTCCCGCCAAAAGAGGAAATGATTTTACTATTTACTAATTTACCCTACAACACCCTAGGGCTATTAATTTCCCTTTTTGTTCTTCCTTGTATTTTCTTATATTTCTATTTTAGTCCCTTTATTCTGGAAAAATTAGTAATTCGGCTTTTATTTCTTTTTGCTCTAGTTGGACACGACTTGAACACATAATTGATTCCTTATACTAAACTTACGGCCCAAAGAAATTCTATCATATACTACATAATTCTGACAAGTTGAGCAGATACTTATTCCATTTGTTATCTGTTTTTACGAGTTTTTCACTTGAATACGAATATATACTGCATACTGGATTCACACTTTGTGATAAAAGTTTCAGTAATAGCAATGTAAAGCTAATACGACCTTATATATGTGGATCCAAAACCAAACCAGTGAGAGTCTTTGTTGACATTTCTAATATTTCCTTTACCTGATATAGTTTCTTCATGAGCATCACCTGATACATGAGGAAGTGGATCAGGTAATAATGAATTTAGCAGTTTCATTGTTTAAGTGAAGCTGTGAAGAGGTTTAAAATCGAGTACTTGGATTTAGCCTCGGCTGTTGCTTAGCATGTCTAGAATAGTGTAAGCAGCTTTCTGAAACTGGTCTTTCTCTTCCTCGAGGATCCTTTTCTTCTCCATAGCAAAATCCTTTGATTTCTCAATCTCTTCCTTGATTCCAACCGAGTTTTGATCGATTTCACTGCAGGGAAGGCACTGGATCAGCACTCAGCAGAAATAGTCATTCGTTGTAGTAAACAGAAGATAAACAATACTTACTAAACCATCTTGAGCATATTCTCCATCCCCATCTGAACTTGCTGTGACATTTCTGCAATTGCGTTTGTTTTCAACACAGTCAGGAGATGGCTAAAGAAGTAGACACACAACACTGACTTGTAGTCTCAATCCATCAACTGATTCTAATCCATGAAACATATAATGATAAACCTTTAAAACGAGTTATGGTGTTTGCTAATATGCAATTGAACAAGCCAAAGAGTTAAAGGATAGTGTATCGAGAGCATACAGAATTCGCGAAATAGACACAACATTGACTTGTAATCTCAATCCACCCACTGGTGATCTAATCCATGAAACGTTTAACAAGGTTTACTAATTCAATTTGCATAAGCCAAAAGGTTAAAGAAGAGTGTATAGAGAGTATACAGAATCTGGATGACAAAATATAGCAACTCTGAGATACCAAAATTGATAAAACCAACGAAAATGCACATCTTTCACTCTAAGTATCACCTACAGATCTATTTGCGAGAGAAGCAACGAACAATGGCGGATTCTAATACACATCTCGATTCCACAGTTTTTTAAGCGAAATCAAGATTAGATGAAGCGATTAAGCCATTAAGTAAGCACAAATCTCGTTAAATACCAAATCATAAGAGCATTTGACTTCACAAACATGAAGAACTCACGCTTAATCCTGATTTCTAGGTCAGTCGAAATTCGAAATTGGATGAACAAGGATCAGAGGAAAAGGAGGAAAAAACAAACCGAAGACGAGAGACGTCAGATCCGAATCAGCTTGCTGACCAGGAGATTGATGAGCAACAAGCTGTGCATCACTCTGCGATGGTGATTCCGCCATTATCGCCGAGAGAGAGTCAGAGAGATTTCAAAAAGAGAGAGGTTTCGTATCTAAGCGAGGAAACGGATATATTTTTGAGACGTGTGCTTTTGGCCTTTAATAAGAGTCTCTAAACCTATTAATATATGCGAGCAGCTAAAATTTTTTATTCATACAAGTTCAAATTTTTTAGGGTTTTTAACAGATTAAACGAAACTTTTCAATAAAGCCGCAGAATTACAAAGGAGATGAATCACAATGGAAACTAACCAGACCATCAAACAACACCAAGGAAACATATAGACTAGTGAACAAGAGACGACTCAGAGAATATTGAAGAAGAGAGTGAGAAGAGATAGACTCGAGAGACCCAGTCCTCAAGTTAAGGATCCAATGACACTATTGGATCAAGTGAAAAGCTCTTAATTGCATTTGATAGCAAATCAACTTCAAAAAAAGCTTCAGCCTCTGGTTTGGCGAGTGTTGTATGATTTGCAGTTTGGGCATTTCTGAGCCACCACATGGTACTGTACCTCTGCTTTCTTCCCACAGTCGTTGCAGAGAATCTGAACCTGTTTTTGTCACCGTCAAAAAGACTTTTAGTTCTTGGTTAGGGGATAAGGTGTAACTAAGTAAGTTTTGTTCTCATACTGACCATTCTGTTCTGGTATGGTTCTGGCATTGGTGTAGCCGCAATCTCCATGTCAAACTTCTCCCACACTTTTGACATGTCGCATACAGATTTTGAGCAAAGTGGGCACGCATATCTGCAGGCATAGTTTGGAGTTGTCAGTTGATATATACAACAACATTTCAAAATGGAACACAAGCCCCTGAATTTTATAATGTACTTACTGGTAATGATCTCTCATTTCCTCCAAGCACTTCTGATGAATTGTGTGTCCACATGGTAAAACCGTCACATCGTTCCGTGATTCAAACAGAAACTGGAAGAAAACCAGCCAGGACAGTTTTTGTTAACAAAGGGACGCTCATGTTTACAGTGGAGAAGTAGAACAAAAACCAACAATAAGTAATACCTCAAAGCAAATGGGGCAGTCGTGATGCATTGCTCCTTCGACACAAGGGTGACCGTTCTTGAGGAGGATTGAATAACAACAGCCTGGTTTGAGAATCAGAGAGCTGGTTAGATTGTAAAAATCAACAAATATAGCGGTGCCCAATCGGAAAATTTGAGGTTATCTGAAATCTGATGCAGTAAATGGCTTACCACACTTGTAACAGTGAAAGAAATTTTCACGTCCTCCGATTCTGAAACGAAAAAGAGATTTTAGTTATGAACAAATATATATCGTGTGGATTAAATCAAACATGTTGTATGTTAAAGAGAAGTCCAAGAATGTACCTGCAAATTCCACACCCATCGCAGTGGTACTGTTTTTTAGACGTCTGGAAACAAGATAAGCAACATAATGGTTAACCATTAACAACAAAAAAAAGCCTGGAAAACTCAGGGCATGGTATATAGCATAAGAAAAAGGATATGGATACAACAAACAAGCTTAGCAATAAGTTCTCCTCAGAGACTTACATCATCATCGTAGAGCTTGCAGACTTTACAGAAGTACTTCCCCATGCACACTCCACAGTGGATACAAATTTGGCCCACCTGGTACCAGAGAAAATACAGAGTTACATCTCCAACAAAGTTAAGAAAATGTCTGATTACTAAACGCAGAAAAAATCCAGAGAAAGTGTAAGAGTTAAAACATACCTCTTGTTCAGTACCACAAAGTAAACAAATAACCTGTGAAGAAGAAGATAGAGGTCTTGTCAACTGGGAATTGAACATAAAATAATAACTCCGAGAAACCAAGATATATAGACTACTTTACCTGTTCAACTTGGTGGCGAGGAATATCATGCCTCTGCTTCTGATCTACATTTATGTTGTTCTGCTCCAAAGACATGATTGCAAGAGTAAGTATACAGATTTTGTGAAAACAGCGGTTACAAAAAGTAGTTTCCTGAAATCTATAACTTGAAAAAAGCCTCTACCTTCGCCTCATAATGACAGTGATGGCAACCAAAGATCTCATTACAGCAAGGAGCTCTAATGCAACACCTTCTTCTGTAATGTGGACATCTGCAAGAACATAGGGGTATTCATCCAAGAAACAAGCTCAAAGCTAAGAATATACAAATAGGGAGTAAAACCTACCCATACTCCATTAGTCCTCTATCAAGGACTTTGTTTGTTAATGACTCTGCTGCTACCCTTTCCAGAGTTGACGACTCAGATTCTTCATTGATTGAATGAGGGTGTGAATGTCTTGACATTTCACCCTTCTCTTGGTCAGACATCTGCAGTTGCTGAGCGAAATGGTTGAAATATACGTCTCCCATTACGAATTATCTGTCTGTGATATTGGCAGATACTGCTAGTTGATGGAAAGCTTATGAAACCTGCAAGTAAGAAAATATTTAGAAAATCTATTCCTCATTTCGCAAACATTATCAGTCACCTGAAAATCCAGCAAAAAAACTCGATGAACTGTTGCTTCCATCTACATTGCACCACACCAAGACAATCCATTTTTGAAACAGCTCCAATCAGCTTTCTCCAAGAGGAACAATCACCAAAACAAGAAGATCTACAAATACCCTGTTAAACAACTAAAAACAGCCCTCTTGGTTGATGGAGCTTTCATAGAGAAATAAAAGCTTAGCACATTGAGTGTTCACTTCAGTCCTTCAATCTTGGGAAATCTATCCAGTTTCAACCGGATATGACCAACCTATCGTAAAAGCAAGGCAAACACCATCAAACAAGGTTTGGGACTGACATAAAACTTGGGATAACCGGGTTTTAAAGAGATGGGTAAGTGTCCAAAGAGGATAGACCTACCTCCCACTGCCACTTTGCACCAGATCTCTTCAGTCAACATACGAATCAGAAATTTCTTTAAGGAAACAAAGGCTTGAAGGGTACTCCTAGTTAATGGACCCCCATCTTTAAAGCTGACCTGTTTTGGCTTGACCTAAATGGTAACCCCATAATCGAAGGAATAAAAATCTTCTGATGCCGTTACCCGGAAAAATTCTACTAGCAAGTTCACAAGATCCGCATGGAGCAAAAACTTCATCATGGACAACAACGAGATATGCTCTAAGGGAAACTCACTATGGAGACCATAGCTGAGATAAGCAGACTACAAACAAAGTGAGCATTCATGCCGCCTTCTTGAAGAATAACTAAGAGGAACCTCTGTTAATCCACCATAGATGAGATGACAAAAAAAAAGAACACTCTTGGCCAAATCAGAGATGATTAAAGAGTTTCATTATCAAGGGGAAATGCTTAGGTAGAATGAAGATTGCACAAGTTAAGGTTAAGAAAGAAAAAGCAACTACTTGGGATAGAAAAATAATCGATTTTTTCCACTAGATCAACAAGAAGGATGGTTTCTCAGTGACCTAGATTCCCATTGGTAAACAAGAAGATACAAGAACCAAGCTCTCAGACTCACCTTGAATCTGGCTTTAATCTCCCGAAACAGCACCTAAAAGCCCTCCTACAGATAGATACCAAAGACCCCCCTAAGAACCCTGCCACTCAAAGACTGCTTCATAGTCATCATATGTATCCTATTATTAGGTCAATTCAAGGGTCTAGATTACGGATTGTTTCTTCTCTTCTTCTTCTGAAATCTTCCAAAAAATTTCAATTAACTATACATAAACCTAATCGATCAAAGTAAAGTGTACGAACAAAAATCAACCACACATTCAGAAACACAGACATTACCAAGAAAAAAAAACCCCAAAGGATTTAAATCACGGAAACGTAAACGAGAAGATAAACGAACTTTCGATCCGACGATTCTTCACCGATCAGAATTTTCAGAGAGAGAGACGATAAATTCTCCGACGATAATTCTCGCTCGCTCCGAAGCAACAAGATGAAACTGACGACGAATAAAATGAAAGTTTTTTTTTTCTCTTGCAGGTGAGGAGATTTATATAAGTAAAAAAAAATGCGTGTGGGTTTCTTATAAAGGAAATGTTTCCACATACTTCGAATTTTGATTGTTTCTTTGGGTTAAGAAACGTCAACCAAATCTATATGTTTTAAGGGCTTGATTGGTTCTCCTTCTGCCACCTGCAAACGCAGCGTTTGCAGATGGTAGCGGTTATTAGCGGTTGGCACCAATCATAGAAACCGCTAGATACCGTTCGAAATTGCCAGATTTCAAAAGCTCCTTCCCGCAAGTATTTGCGGTTGCGGACGGTAGCGGTTAGGTTAAAAAAAAAAATTAATTAATTAAAATAATTATATCTTCCACCCAAACCCTATACTTATTCTTATCAGAAAACCCTAATCAATGAAACCCTATTCTCTCAATTATGGCATCCACCCAAACTGACAAAAATCAAAG
>Ga0041059_1002580_pt1 | contig 13344 bp, 11 predicted proteins | sample AraColnosormetaG_FD_56232 | JGI IMG/M metagenome (GOLD analysis project Ga0041059, IMG submission 56232) | Arabidopsis roots microbial communities from North Carolina, USA - Col MF nosort | ecosystem: Host-associated > Plants > Roots > Unclassified | place: USA: North Carolina | collected...
TCGATTTTTTTTTTTTTTTAGCCTTTGTGAATTGTAAATGACACATGCAAGAGTTTTCTTAACTCTTATGATTGTATGTGGTATTTGATATTAAATTTGTGTAACTTCATATAAAATGTAATTGTGCGAGAAAAGAAGAAGAATTAAAACACGAACACATTTGACTTAAAAAGCAAAAAAGAAAACAATTGTTGTGATACGTTGTGAAGAGCAAAATGAGTTCCGAAACCACAAACATTATCGCATGGAGCATCATCTTCTTGTTGGGTTTTGTATCATGGCGGATTAGCTTTATATTCCGAAAGAATGACAATTGTGGTTGTTGTGCTGATGTTTAGGTGAGTTAATAATTTCTTTTTTGGATTTCAAGATTAATATAATTAGGAATTTAGGATATGACGTAATATAGCAATGCATTTGAAGATACAGGTACTCGATTTTTTTTCCTTATTTGCGTGGGTCTCAGGGTCAATGAATACATAAGTAATGATTTCGAAGACACAAATATGATGATGGATGTGTGTACGTAGATGAGGCTGTGAAGATAAAACATTTATAAATAACAAAATAGTGTTTGTGAATTTTAATATCACATTAGAAAAAGAGAGGCAATGTTACATAATAAATCCAGTATAGCAAACTGTATATCTTTTACCCACTTAAGTTGTTTGTTTTCTTTTGTACAAACCAAAACATGAGTTATATCTTTTGCTATAACAATTGGTGTATTTCACCAAATTAAAATGAAAGTTGAACCAAAAAGAAGAAAGGAGAAACTGCACAAGAAGAACAAAACATCGAGTTCGATGTTGCCTCTCTTTTTCTCCCAGCCATAGCATAGACCTTAAGGAACTTCTGGGATGATCAGAGACAATGAATAACAAAGAAACAAAATGGAGGATCAATTAATGTCTCGTTGTAGCGGTGATGAATGAAATAGAATCTGGAAATCTCCGACGATTTTTTTGTTCTTCTTCGTCCTCTTTGCTTTTACTGGTGTGTTCTTGAAGGGACAGTACACCTGTACAGTTTCTTTTGGTATCTTCACCATTATATCAAGAAACTGAAAGCTGGGTTTTCTTCAAGTTCTTCAGCTGGTTTCATTTCCGCAAAGTCCTTCTCTTTCATTGAACTCGATAGATCATCAGCCGAGAAGGGAATGCTAAGCATGCGAAAAAAGGAAAGTTGGTTTTGATCCTAAGCAGTTAACAAAGCTTCTGCATAGCAGATATAGAGTGTGTAGATTTAGGGTTAATTTGTTACCTAGAATCTTCGTCTAACAAAAAGGCGCTGCTGTCTGCGTTGTTGGAATCCTCTGTCATAAGCACTCTCATGTTTGCAATCACCTGTTCATGAACATGAATATAGTAGAAGTGTTAAGAGCAGATAGAACAGGAGAAAGAGAGAAAACGAGAGCTATTTCTACAGAAAAGCATACATCTTGAGATACACTTCTTGTGTTGTAGCTGTCATCCCAGTACAATGTACATATCCTATAAAGTTGCTGGACACTAAGGATCTGCAAAATTGAACACAACATTCAGATTCTGATACAAATTCTTATGCAGAATATCCGTCTATTGTCGAATGAAAAGAGTCAGGCCGATGGAGGGACTCACAGGGCATAAATCATGGGCGATGTCATCGTACGAGATTCTGTACTTTTTATGGATGACCTGTTGGTAAATGCCAAATCAAGAGACAATCATAAGAACGCACAAACCTCTTACCACCAGATATAAGAAATAAGGAAAATAGAATAGTGGATTTTTTCTTATAATCAGACAAGAGTAAAAGAACATACCATGAATCCAACTGCTTGCCTGATGTGTTTCAGTTCATCCCAGGAAGAGCCAGCATACTGCAATTAAAGAGGACAGGTATAATGAGCCAAATTGTGCTGCGCATAAATTAATCAATTCAAAAATGTAGAAAGGGAGATTCACTAAGGGAATACTTCTTCTGTTGTTTCGTTGCACCATTCCTCTAACAATGCTAAACCAGATTTTACAAATTCTCCGTTGCTAAATGTACAACATTCTCGTCGCAAAAGAAGGCTACATAAAAAATGAACCCCGTTATATTAATGCCTTACATAGACATGCCTAGCTGATGATAGACCATAAATCAACTCTCACCTGTTAAATAATTGGACATTGATGAACGAGAATGTCTGAATAAATATATTTTGGATAAGTACCGGAGGAACCTGAAAAAGGAAAGAACTATAAGAATTCCAGACATTAACGAGAAAGAAAATGTGAATGGAGAATTTCCCATACAAAATTCTCCTGTAGTGTGCTTAGAATTGCGTTTAAGCCGTCATAAATCCCATTCCAGTGGTCTAGAGGAGAATTATTTCTCATTGTCTTTGAAGATCGAAACGATCGCAACGATCGTCCAGTTGATGTCCGCGGTGCCTAGAGAGGACCGTTCATGTCAGACCCCACAACATACCGAGAAAGAAAAGAAGACTGATAGTATTCAAGGTAAGACGAGAACAATGAATTTTTTTCTTAGCTGACCTGGATGCAAAGGGAAAGCAACGTTTGCAACTCGTTTTTCAGGTTATCTCGAATCATTCCAAATATCTTTTCTACGTATGCTGTAAGCTGCTGTTTAAAAAGTAAAGCTGGATCCTTGGCCACAACAGGGCGAATCACTGCAGCCGCTGCAGCTTCTGCTGCTGCAGAAGTCTCGGCAGAGGAAGGCGCTGAACGGAAACCCTGGTATAGTATTTTAAAGGATAATGCTTCAGAAAATTTTATTAATTTTGGAACAAATCATTATCATAGACTAACAAAGGCATATATACCATGGCCATTCTTCCAAACAAGGAAGTTGAAACAGGTGTTTTTTGCTGTGGAGTGGCACCGGGTTTCAGACTTTGTTGGATCATGAACAACAAGGTTGAAGTATTGGACAACCAATATGCCAAGTGCTCGTTGTCACCTTCATCCTGATAGTAATGATCGTAACAGCTCAATTGTGATTATCATATATATAATCTACCTCCACGACAAAAAAGAGGACAATATTCCATCCTTGGGTACCAATGTCTAATTATAACGACTTGACATGTAATTCAGTACCTTGATAGCAGAACCAATCATTTGAACAAGACGATCAAACACACTAGTCCTTTCAGCTTCAAAGGATTTCCAATGAAGGAGGCATTTGTATATTGTAAATGCAGCTACAGGCTTCCCCTGGTTGAATCCAATATTATTTACTACGCAGTTGATAAGAGCACCAATATTCTCCTATAGCAAGAAAAATATCTCTCTTCAATAAATAAAAAAAGGCACATCCGACAGATCAGAAAAAGCTAGAAGGGAGTAATTCAACTAAAAACCATACACGTTGACGATCCAGATGATATCTCCGAGTCTTTGCATCAGATTCTTGTTCTTGAGTTCTTGCCAGTGTTTCAATCTCAGATCCCTGCAGAGATGTATTTAAAAGACATACAAACAGATGGAACATAATTTAGGGAAAAAGAGATGGAAAAGCAAGACAGGACTTACATTGAACGGACTTTCTTTGCTGGAAAAGTGACCATTTTGTGAGCCCTACAAGAAGGAGAGTAACACTTTAATTATCATGATTGTGTAGCCATCCAAGAAATGATTTTGCTCAGATATACCTTAACTGGAGTCGGAGGGAGATGTCCTGATGCCTGGATGAGGGATTTCTGCCTCAATATTTTGTTTTCAGATTCCACATCTAAGATTTTTTCTTGAAGTCTGCAAGTGAAAAAGTGAAAAATACGCTTAATGTTGAGTGCCAAAGGGATCTTTGGTGAATTCATTAAGAGACCAAGAGATGTATGGTGGGTACTCGTGCACAGCAGTTTTCAAATTAACAATGGTAGTTTCAGCCTCTATAGCCTGCTTCAGTCTCTCCTCATTTATTTTGCTTCTCTCCTCGAATTTTTTCTCTGTTTCATCAATCTTCTGGTCCAATGAACTTACCAGGGACTGAAACCAAATGAGAAATAAAGGAAATGTGAAACCTTCCTTCAGATGTCACAGCTTTGACATCCTTAATAGACGCAGAGAAAGAAAAAAAAAAGAAAAGAAGAGAGCTAAGTTCCTACCTTGAGCTTTTCATTTTCACTAGTTAGCTTCTCCACTAGCTCTGTGTCAACTACAGGAACCTCCTGCAACACAGGAACAGTTTCTGCCATCTTTTTAGCAGCTTCCACTTCCTGTAAGTGCAAGGCTTTGGTTTCCTTGAATTGAAGTTGCATTTCCTCCAATGCTGATCGTAGTTTTGCATTTTCTTGTGTTTTACTTTCTTCCATGTCCGTCTAAATCGTTAAAGCCAGAGAAATAGTGACGGATATGTTAATTATCTGAATCCAGTAGAGAAGAGCTTTAAGAATGGAAATAATGCAAGGATAATAGGTAAACAGTCTTTACTAACTTACCCTCATGCGTTTCTCTAGCTGCAGTTTCCACGTGAGTTCTTCCACTTGCTTCTCAAGCTTACTCTTGGCAGCTTCAAGGACTCCCGTTTCCTTTGCAGCCTGCACGAAATATGAAGGCGTCATGGTTGCAATTATTCATATTTTGGGAAAAGCTAACATCTTCTGCCTAAATTTCGTAGACCCTCAAACGGCAAAGATAATTTCCAGCTTCTAGCAATTGCATCAAAAGAGCCAGCTCAACTTTAAAACCTCAGCCAATCGTTATGTAAGGACATATATTTCCATTATATAAGCTCATTTAAAACCCAACATTATCTGAACTGTTGCAATTGCCATATAGTATACTATGCTTAAAACGAGAACGAGGATACACACAAAGTGAAGAGAAGGCTCACCATCTTAAGCTTCCGCAGTTCTTTACGGGCTAACCTTGCTCTCCATGCACTTTGTGTTGTAATTGCTGCTTTCTTGAGCCTCTGGTAGTGCAACTGGGCCAGGAATTTGCGACAATGACTCTGTAATATACAAAGAGAACAGATTCAAAGTCATAAATTTCAAAAGCAATTCGTGACAAAGAAGAAAATCACATTACAATTAATAGATGGACCAAAAATAAAACAAGAAACATGTAGTCTTCACAACACTAGAAACGTGTACAGCACCTGAATCATAATTGCCGCCTTGTCCTGCCTTTGGAACCGGAGCCTGCCACGGGAAGCCATACCACGTATTCCTAATTGAATGGAAACAGCAGCAAAATATAATTCCTTGTAAGACTTCCGAGCAAGATGCATTCGTATGTCTCTCTGAATCTCCAAAACAGCTGCATCTCTGCGCAAGCCCTCAAAGATAAGCCGAGAAAGTTGACCTACAAATCACGTACAACAAAGCAGGGGATGAATAATTAGTAACATTTCAAGTTGCCTGAGTAGTAAACTATTGACTTTAAAGTACCTCTGCACACAGCCTGCATATTAGTTGCAACCTTGCGAAGCATAAGAAAAGTTTTGCGGGACAAGTAGGAACGGAATTTCCTCTGGATCCTGCTGGCTGCTCTGCCTAAGACCTCATTCCTCCGAGCATCTAAGTCAGCCATCTGTCCAGCCCTGAGGAAAACCTTCGTTTTACCAATCTGGAAAAACAAAGGCGCGTCATAAAAGGAGGAGCAATCAGACGCTTAACATAAGAGTTTTAAAGCTCGGCCACAATGCAAAGTATTCAACACATGGCGCTTCAAAAACGTACTTGGTATCCTTGGAGTGCAACTTTTTCAAGAAGTTTCTTGCAGGCGACATCATCAGTACTAGAAAGAGGCCAACCATCAGTACTAGAAAGAGGCCAACCAAAAGTTAGAACGTTTTCAATATCTAGGTAAGTTTCATAACTTTAAGTTGAAGAGAGGGAACCTCTTATCCAAAACTTCAGGAGCCAGGACACTAAATCTCTCGAGGAATTCTTCAAACTTTTTTCTTGTCGGAAATCCAGCACAGCTAATCCTGATTGCCTCCATCACGCCCTGAAAGATATACATATCTAGAATTTAAAACTTGCATGTAACTATGACAAGCACATTTATTAGAAAACTAAAATATGGAAATCCCACCCCACATCGTAACTGTTGCAAAACATTTTGGTTCTCAAAGATCAAAGGCTTCAGAAGGTTATTGGGCTTCACACAACGAATATAGTGAGGCTCAGTAGTACTCAGCGTTTCAAGCAATGTCACCAATTGTTGCTGCATTAAGTAAGAAAGTAGCTTCAGTAGTCATAAGATTAATTAGACAACAATTTGCATATAACTACTTCATTTACTGCACCTTAAATCGTGAACTAATCGAAGAGAACTTTGACTTTTTGTTAGCATCTTCCGCAAGAAGAGGAAAGAGGCTTGCAACAAAGGCACACCTCGAAGCATTTAGTAGAGTCTGATGCTCGGCAACAACATAATCTTTGTTCTTTTCCAGGAACTGTTCAGTCTGATAAGTGACCTGAATATATAATTTAGTACTTACATATTAGGGTATGAACAACAAGTTTTTTAGGGCATTATTGCATTATACTATTCAAACATCGAAGCAAGCGTATACTCACATCACCAGCATAGTGGCAAATTGTGAAGTCGGTACGAGACAATTTTGGCTTACTAAAGTGCTTGTGATCTTTGAACGTTTGATACATCTTTTCGGCAAATGTTTCATGCGTTGCTCTTGGGAACATGCTGCAAGATACAGGTATGAAATTTAGATATAAAAGGAGAACGAGACAATACGTGTTGAACAATATCAAATCAAGTTCTTAGTCATACCAAGCCTCATTCAGGAGAGAAATGATACCACCAGCTTTCTGAGACATGACAAAACAATAATGAATAGTACTTCAGTAAATAATACACAGCATAGCAGATATAACTTGGTGAAACTAACCTTTTCAATAAGGTCCAAAATTTCTTGATTATCTACGAATTCAATGTAGCTCCAATCAATTTCTTCTTTATTATATTCATCTTGTTCCATTTTGAAGACGTGCTGCCCGGAAAAAAATGTGGATCACTATTAGGGACAAATCAGGCTGAAGAATGGCAACCATCTGAAGATGAACAAACCTCAGACAAACCTGATTAAAATGTTGCTGAAGTTTCTCATTCGTCAAGTTGATGCAAAATTGCTCAAAACTGCAAAGTGCAATACAAAGCATTTTTCAAGGAAAACACAAGCAAAATCCATTTGATATATTCACTGCCCTTCCATTTCAAATATATAAATAAGAAAGGAGAGCAACATCTACGACCCTTTCCATTGCTTACTAAAACTAGAGATCCATAAAGAACCAACAAAGTAAACAAGAGGCTATCATGTGAAAATGCTGAACCTTATATTCTTATCAGGCTAAGTTCCATAGCATTTCTCTAAAGTGGTCCCATTCCCTTATCAAACAAAAGGCATACCGCTTAAGCACCTGTTTGTCTTAAAACTCTCAAACCCATATATATCCAGCACTCCAATCAAATACTCTGAGTCAGGATCTTGTCCAATTGAATCATTGATCTTGTTCACAATCCTGAAAGAGCAATAGAGCAAATTAAGAAAGTTTTATTAAAGTACGTATGCAAAGAAAGAGAAGCATTTAGGTACCCAAATTCTGAGTGTATTTAAGATTAGACATACCAATCAAACAATCTTGAGTACACAGTTTTTGCCAATGCATCTCTGCTGAGTGCCGCAGATTCTTGATCCAGACACTTCGTAATGGTTTCACCACGTGTCACAATTACACGTTTACAAAGAGAATCTTCAAGTGCCTGCTCATCGCACCTGACGAAATCCAAGGAGTCAGGAACTACTTCTTTATCCCATCTTCAATGAATCAGTTCCACGAAGATTTCACATTATAAATTCATAGATAATTTACTCACATGAAAAGCTCAGCCGCAGTCTTTAGATGGTAGTTGGACGTGTCATCTTTTGGGGCTGACGAGTCTGCTTCTTTCCCTTTACCAAATTCAACGTTACCCAGATGAAGAATAGCAGCCACAACTTGAAATATTGCTTCCTGACATAAAGTTATATCAAAAGACACTCATATGTCGATACCATAATATTTACCAAGGAAATGACCAAAAAACAAAAAGTTACCTGCTCCTCTGAATTTATCCCAACAACATCCATTGCCTTTCTAGTTTCACGATACTCCTTCGCATCATCCATTCTCTCCAACTCAATGCATTGAGATTGATTCAGGTAATGAAATTTTCTTGGATCGGCCAGTTTCCATTTTTTAATGTCCTGATTAAATAATAGAAGGACAGTACATCAGGGCAAGAATTTCTTTGACACATCCTTAATGGAAGACTGCAAAATTTTAATGATACCTCCAAATGAATTTTAATAAACGTGAACCAACAGATACAAGCAAATATGGTTATTAGTATTGAATTTTTAACATTGTTGAAAGTAAAGAGCAAAGTCTGATCCATAGCTATTTAAATACCAGATCAAATTCTGACGTCCCCAATGATAATAACGCATATAAGTTCTGGGAAGTACTTTAAAAGGAGATAGAGTCCATATGTACCTCAGGAGGTGCAGCACAGAGCATGTAAAAACAGTGATAGTTCCTCTCAGGATCTGAGACCTGGCAAACCCGTGATCTCTCTAACAAATAAGTCCTGATAGCAGCACCTGATATCCTTCCTCTTTGATCAAACTGAATCTCCACGAATTTACCAAATCGACTGCAACATTATAATGATCATGAACATGAATCAATAGGTATAAGGATATTCAGCACAAAGAGAGAAGAAAATATGTACGCACACACATATGCATATGTATAGGTACATTTATACTATATACACCTTGAATTGTTGTTCCTTACGGTCTTTGCATTTCCAAATGCTTCTAGAACAGGGTTGGACTGCATAAAAAAAACACCAACATATCTAAGAATCGACTTCACCGAAACTTGACTTTGACAATCCAGATGGTCATACTAAAAGGTATAACATGGATAACCTCCAAGACTTTCTTTTCGACTGTCCTTCCTTCAGAAACAGCTCGACCTCCCATGTCTGCCAGATATTGCATGAGCAATTTAGTAGTCTCAGTTTTCCCTGCTCCACTTTCACCACTTACCAGAATTGATTGACTAATGCCCTGATTTTTCATTTGTCTACCCCAGTGGAAACAAGCCAGAGAATGTCAAACAGGAAACAACCAGAACCAAAAGAAGAAGAAAATAAACACCAAAATTAAAAATGGCAGGCACCTGTAAGCTGCATCCGCAACTGCAAACGGATGGGGGCTCAATTCTCCAAAGCCTGCACCTTTATATTGTTGCATCATATGGTTGTTGTAAAGATGCGGTAGTCTTCTAAAAGGGTTTACAGCAATCAGAATATTCCCTGTATAAGTCTGGAAGAATAGATATATTAGCGCAAATGCATAACAAAGTGAAAGAAGATATAGACGTTCAAGAAGCTCCAGTGAGCAGAAGAAATTGACATATATCAGTAAAACTCATTTGTAATGAAATTCAATAGAATACTCACATATATCTCATTTATATCAAATCTTGATTTCATATTTTGGAGGACTCCTGGTTCATGTAAATATGCTAGCCTTGTCATATCATCCACTCCAGAAGCTGGAGCTTCAACATCTTTTGGGTAAGCACTTGAAACTTTAATAGCCACCTGAAATTTTCCAAGAATGTAACAAAGTCACTTAATTTGAACTTACTCCACGTATAAACAAACAAACAAACAAACGTAAAATTTCAAAATTGAGAAGTTGATGGGTAAATAATGATTCAAACTGGTAAAACATACCGTCTTCCCTGAAGTACATTTGACCTTAATATCACTTCCTTTAACCTCGATAACTTCACCGTCTATCCATGCCACTTCTGGATCTTCCACCCAAACGCAAGAGCCAACATTGACTGTAGTACAAGCCTGCAAAACCAACAATTCAGATACTTCTATTTTCACAGCTTTATTTCAACTTCTAAAACATAGTATGAGTATATTCCCTTTCAAACTAGTAACAAGCCATATCTGCTACAACAAGAAACTAAAAACAGTTCAAAACTAAAGTTACAATAAGAAGAATCCCTCTCCGAAAGAGGACCATTCTATACTCTAGGTACTACACTTGTGTCAAAGAACTAGAACCCCTAAATGGATGAACTTAGAACCTTGATCCCCAGATCAAAAGATTTAGAGGATCATATTCAAATGGTAAATTCATGTTCCAGCTCAAGCATTTTAGTAAAACCACATCAAAATCTGGTCAAACATGAATCAATGGAAAGTCTCACCATCCGATTTCTCCGATTTTACCTAAAAGTCTACATCTCCAAAGGATCTATCTGTGCATGAAAACAAATTTTCCATTCGAATAATCCAATTCTAAGATATAGATCATTGAGAAATCTCCGATAAAAGTCAAGCCACGGATCAGTCAACCATAGCTACTCATGAAAACAAACAAACAAACAATTTCAACGATACGAGAACACAATCGCCATAGAATCAAGACACTACGAAATTTAAAACTCCCTCTGGAATGTGAACGGAAATAAACCCAGGGGAAAAACAAATAACATACCATTTACCACCGGAGGAGGCTTATCAGATCAAAATCTATTAGCTCGATTATGGATCGAAACGCATGAGATTCCTCCGATAACAGATGATCCGTTCACAAACTCAAAGTTTGTACGTAACTTACGCCATGAAGCAGACGAACTCTGCAACTCCAAAATCCAGAAAATGATGATTCAAGAGCAAAACCAAACAAAAAAATGGCCAGAAATGCGATTGATTTCAATGGAAGCTTGAGAAGCTGAGAAATCTTCAAGCAAACAACAATTAATAAAATTCAAATTGGCTCCAGAAGAAATCCTAATTTAGTCGCGTTGGGTTATAGACGCTTTCTCCTTCTTTTTTGACTTCTCTAAGCATTAGTGATTTAGTCGTCGAGCTTTTACTGCAATTAAGGTAAGTAAGCGTTTATTTACCGTTCAATTCATAAGGTGGTGTCCTTAATGAGTTAACCTTATGAATATTGGGGCCCACAGTTTTAAAAATTTACCATTTCTTTTCTTACCTCTTAGATAGAAATAAATCTATGTCTATTTCCATAATTTTGTTTTATAAATATCTAGACTAAACCCTCGAAATCGATTTAAATCGAACATTCTTACAATTTAGAACGTTCACAGTGAGTGATCAACTATGATCAAAATTACAGGGGATAAATTCAAAAAATGGTCTCGCAAAACCCCATAAATTCACCGTGAATATTTCAGCCATTAGATTATAATGAATTTGTTCATTTTGGTTTTTGTAATGGAAAAATTATGGATAAAGTAGTATCTTACAGTGATTATATTGATATATGAACAAGTTTTAGTAAACAATGTAATCTTTGACCGTGTTGACAAAAATTGTGAACTTTAGAGTATAAGACTACACACAATGATCAAATGATTAAGCAACTAACTGCAAAGAACAAACCTTTTGTACTGGTCTATAATAAGCAACTAACTGCTTTGTATCTTTTACTTCGAGGGGGTGCATGCAAACAAAGAATTGGTACTGGTCTTATGAAAATTGTCACTTGTCCACATTCGAGGTAATAATGTTTGTTTTCACACAAAAGGACTTGAAAATATGTGACTGTAAGGTGAAGAGAACGGTCTACAATCACGTGTACGTATCCTAAGGAGAGACCTCGCTTGCTCAAGTGTTGTCCATTTACCATTGGACTGTTATTACCATTTTGCATCTTTTACCGGTTCACACGGCTGATCATCTCGCCGTCACTAAGTTTTCTGATAGACATAGCAAATGGGTTCCACATTATTAGCCAATGAGAGGCGACCCAACAATTATGATTTTGTCTTTCTAGTGTTTATTGTTTAACATCGGCAAGTTGGGCGTAGCTATCCACCTTTGACTTGGAGCAGTCAACGGCTGAGATTATCAGATTGGTGAAATCCTAGCCGTTGATCTTACGGACGCGATCAAGGTTGAAGCGTTCACAAATTGCTAGCATTTTAGTAGATTAGAATAACACCACTTCATCATCATATATGTTACTACTTTTTATAATAAGAAAAAAGTCAAACCTAACCAGAATATTATTTGATGCATACCACCATGTCTTTTATTTCATCTAATAAGTAGAAGAACATTCAAAATATATGAAAGTGGGCAATGGAGTAAAGTAGTGACTCAGAAAGGTTGACAAAGGAACACAGAGAGTGTCAAACCAGAAAGGGTACAAGTCTAGGATCTGTACGGTGAGGAAGACCCGTGCGAGCTCCCAAAGCCCGGCAGCTGCAACCAGCCTGCAAATACAAAGATCAGGATGGAAGTGATTTATGTATGTTCCATTTGGAAATGAATGATTTTTGGACTGAAGGTGACGGTTTGGTGAAGCTAGAAAAACATTGGGATCAATGGCCACTTATATGAGTCTCAAACTAGTGGCAAGTGGGAGGTCAAAACTAAACGATTAGTCTGGTTTTGGCTTAAGATTACAAAGCTCGGTTATGCAAACACAGTTACAAGATTCACATAATCTATAGGTTATGTTGAAGATTCATATACATTGGTGAAAACAAAACAAAGAGGTTCAGTTTAGAAGAGTTACCACTTGAGCAGCAAATGGTAACATTTTCTCTGGGGGCATGCCGGCGCATATGGCTACAGATCAAGGAAAACAAGTAGAGACAGGTCAGTTTTGGGTTTTGGGTTCTGATTTCTCAGAGCGTGTACAAGAATTTTTGCAAATTGTTTACCATATAGAACAGCTCCTATGAATGCATCGCCAGCACCAGTGGTGTCTACAAGCTCTTCTGGAGGAATTTTCTCCGCTGTTCCGAGAAACAATCTTCCGGTCATTGTTCCTACCCCGTTGGCCTTCAGCTTTGTTGTCTCCTGCAAGAGAAAATGTGTGTAAATGGTAGGTTTGTTTTCATACGGTGAAAATTTCTTTTAGGAGCTAGAACACATAAATACCGATGAAACACATGTTGGAAATGTTGTCGTTGAGTCTTTTCTATGCTTCAGTGTCTCCAACAAGCTTTCAATGTCTGTCTCTTGAGATTCAAATACTTCTGCTGAAGTCGACAGAGCCAGATGATGTTTATGAACCGGGGAAAGGATCATGTAGAAGTTTTGAATCCTAAAGAGAGAGATAAAGTCTTGGGTTTTGTACCTTTTGAAGCTCTTTGAACCATTAAGCACCCATGTTCACCTGAGGTCACGATCACAAATTTCAGTTTAGGCAATCTCAACAACATGGAAACAAGTGCACCAGGAGTTGAAGACACTTCTGTCCATGTCTGCAAGACGTGAGAGACTAAGAATATTCAGCCTCAAAGCAAAAAAAAAAAAAAAAAAC
>Ga0041059_1002581_pt1 | contig 13342 bp, 7 predicted proteins | sample AraColnosormetaG_FD_56232 | JGI IMG/M metagenome (GOLD analysis project Ga0041059, IMG submission 56232) | Arabidopsis roots microbial communities from North Carolina, USA - Col MF nosort | ecosystem: Host-associated > Plants > Roots > Unclassified | place: USA: North Carolina | collected 2013-09-02
TATATATATATATATATATATATATATATATATATATATATATATAAAGGATTCTTTTGAAACAAAAAAGTATGCATTTGCGGATTTGCCTTTAGTTACTTTTGTACGTGTTTTTCAATTCCAGTCACCTACCTCTCTATAATCTTTATTATTCTTTTTTTCTTTTTTTGGGCAAACCTCTCTATAGTCTATATGATGTATAAAAGGAATAAAGAAAACTACGGTATTCATTTTTCGAAATCGGTTTTTATTTTATTTGATTTGATTTGTTTCATGTGACCTTTATATATGAAATGAAATTATAAACAAAAAACTATGGTATTCAAGAAAAAAATGTAAAAAGGCCCAGAAAATCCAAAATAGATGGGCCCAACATTGGGTTGTAATGCATTGACAACTACTCGTGGACAAGTACACGTGAATACCATTTCCTTCCATACGTATAAAACCAAATTATTTTCCCAAATAGTATCCTCTTATTATTCTATTGGTCAAATCAAAAATAATGACCAATAGAATTATGTATTCTACTTTCATTTTTCAAATTTAATAGATTTTGATCTATCAATAGAGAAAAATGCATGGCGATGAAAATACATATTCCGGATCCAACCAAACAACATAGCTTTTTTATTAGACTATAAACAAGAAAATAAAATAGAAAGAGACTAGATTTAGAGAGAGAAATAATGATGATAGTGAAGCTGACACTTTCTGCAAGTTTCATAAGTATTTTATTCTTTTCTATATTTTTTCTGTAAAAATTAAAAAATTGCAATTGCTCGAAATTTTCATAATTTTTCGAGTTATGATGGATTCTTGTAGTTGAAGGCTTGAAGCATGACATTTGGTTAAACAAAAGCATAGCATTTTTGGACCATCATGATCTCTAGATTACTATTGAGGATAAGATTGTATCTTATGCGATAAGTTTGAATCCTAGTTGTATATGTTTAGGAATCGACATTTAAGGGTTTGGTGTTTATCTTGTGTTGATTCCCTCTTGTATAAATAGCAATGTTGAGTTCACTAATAAAGCAAGTCAGTTCGATATCTAATTCTACATGGTACAGAGCTAAAGATCTAGCAAAAAAAAAAAAACATCTAAATTTTTTCTTTTTTTTATCGATTGTTTCGATCTTTGTTTTTCTTGCGTGACAAGAAAACATGGCATCGATAGATGATGGTTCATCTACAACAAGGATGACGTCTTCCTCGTCTCCGGTGGTTACGATGGGCGTTTCTCCTTTACCTTATCAAGTTCTGAAAATCCAGGAACTACGATCTCATCTGTGGTGTTGAACGGTGACAATTACAACGAATGGTCTTCGGAGATGATAAACGCTCTCCAAGCTAAACGCAAAATAGGGTTCATCAACGGATCGATTCCAAAACCTTCAGCTAATGATCCTAATTTTGAGAATTGGATGGCAGTGAATTCAATGATAGTGGGTTGGATTCGTACGTCTATCGAACCTAAGGTGAAATCTACGGTTTCTTTCATCTCCGATTCACACCAACTTTGGGAAGATTTGAAGCAACGTTTCTCCGTGGGAAACAAAGTGAGAATTCATCAAATCAAAGCACAGATCGCACGATGTCAACAAGACGGCCAATCAGTTCTGGATTATTACGGTCAACTGTGCACTCTTTGGGAAGAATATCAAACCTACAAACCAGTGACTGTCTGCAAGTGTGGATTGTGCACATGTGGTGCTACTCGTGAACCGGCAAAAGAGAGAGAAGAGGAGAAGATTCACCAATTTGTTTTGGGTCTCGATGAATCACGGTTTGGAGGTCTCAGCACCCCTCTCATCGCCGTGGATCCTTTGCCCACTCTTGGTGAAATTTATTCTCGAGTAGTGAGAGAAGAGCAACGATTGGCTTCTGTCCAGGTTCGTGAACAACGACAAGATGCAGTTGGTTTTGTGGCTCGCAACGATCAGAGTTCCTTCCCATCCTCACGACCCGATATGCAAAACGGAGGCCGTTTAGACTCCTCTATCATTAAATCTCGGTCTGTGACTTGCTCACATTGTGGCCGTGTGGGTCATGAAAAGAAGGACTGCTGGCAGATTGTTGGATTTCCAGAGTGGTGGACTGATCGCAATGGAGGTGGTCGTGGATCTGGTTCCCGTGGAAGAGGTGGTCGTGGATCTGGTCGAGGAAGAGACCAATCTGTGACAGCTCATGCAACAAGCTCTAACCCGACCAGCCTTCCAGAATTCACACCAGCTCAGCTGCAAGCTCTCGCACAAATGATTAAAGGTCAACCTAACAACAGCAGCTCCGACAAATTATCTGGTAAGACAAATCTTGGCAATGTAATTCGTGATACTGGAGCATCTCATCATATGACCGGAACACTATCTCTGTTGTCTAACATGGTCTCCATACCACCTTGTGCGGTGGGTTTTGCGGACGGAAGCAACACAATGGCTATGAGTGTGGGAGTGTTATCTCTTTCCAATGATGTTGCGTTGGTTGACGTTCTTTATGTCCCAAATTTGACATGCACTTTAATCTCTGTTTCTAAAATTGTGAAACAAATAAAGTGCATTGCAACGTTTACTGATACGTATTGCGTTTTACAGGACCGTTTCACGAGGACTTTGATTGGAAGCGGTGAAGAGCGTGGTGGGGTTTATTATCTTACGGATGTCGCTACAGCAAAAATCCATACGGCAAAAATCTCCTCAGATCAAACTTTGTGGCATCAACGTTTAGGGCATCCCAGTTTCTCTGTTCTTTCATCTTTACCAAAGTTTTCTAGTACTTCAATTCCTGTTGGTTCTCGTTCTTGTGACGTATGCTTTCGAGCTAAACAAACAAGGGAGGTTTTTCCCCTTAGTATTAATAAATCAAGCGAGTGTTTCTCTTTGATTCATTGTGACGTTTGGGGTCCATATCGGGTTCCTTCATCTTGTGGTGCAGTTTATTTTTTAACGATAGTTGATGACTTTTCTCGAGCCGTTTGGACCTATCTACTACTAGCAAAATCTGAAGTGCGCTATGTACTCATGAATTTTATGGCTTACACTGAAAAACAATTTGGCAAGTCCGTCAAAACAGTGCAGAGTGACAATGGCACATAATTTATGTGTCTTGCTGCTTACTTTCGTGAACATGGGATCATTCATCAGACCTCTTGTGTTGGGACTCCTCAACAAAATGGTCGAGTAGAACGCAAGCATAGACATATCCTTAATGTGGCTAGGGCTCTATTGTTTCAAGCAAGCATGCCGGTCAAATTTTGGGGTGAAGCGGTACTAAGTGCTGCATATTTGATTAACCGGACTCCTTCATCTCTTCACAAAGGTATCTCGCCCTATGAAATTCTTCACGGTTGTAAACCAAATTATGATCAGCTCCGTGTGTTTGGATCAGCTTGTTACGTTCACCGCGTCACCCGTGATAAAGACAAATTTGGGAAACGAAGTCGTTTGTACGTTTTCGTTGGCTACCCTTTTGCTCAAAAAGGCTGGAAAGTGTTTGACATTGACAAGAATGAGTTTATCATTACTCGTGATGTCGTGTTTCAGGAAGACGTCTTCCCGTATGATGCTAAGGATGATCATTCTTCACTTGTACCTCCATCTCCTATAGTTTGCGATTCAGATTGGATGATCACACTGTCTCTCTCGAACAGGGGGAGTTCTGTCATCTTTGACTCCAACACTGAATTTGATGCCGGTGAGAACGTGATCTCTATTTCAACCCCGACGCTTCCCTCGGTTTTTGAACCGGAATCTGAATCTGCATCTGTACCAGTTTCTGAACCGGATTCGGAATCTGCATTTGTACCAGTTTCTGAACCAGAATCTGATTCTGCATCTGTACCAGTTTCTAAACCGGATTCTGATCAAATTGAAAAATCAGTCTCTAAACCAATTGTACCGGTTCATACGTCTATACCGGTCGTAACAGAACCTTCTCGTGTTGCTGACTCAAGCGCTGCTTCTCCGTTGTCTGTGACAAGGACTCCAGCTAAAACTAAGCTCAAATTTGTTCCCGTTTCCACACCAGCTCGGGCAACCAATCTGATTGTTCAATCAGAGACACCATCGCCTCCTCCACGTCAAGGTAAGCGAAAACTTATACAATCAGTTCGTTTGCAAGACTATGTCCTCTACAATACTACATGTTCTCCGATAAACCCCCACGCTCTCCCCGATTCTACTCAACAGTCCTCGTCAACAGTCCTAGGTAATTCGTTGGATTCCCTAACAAATTTTATTTCTGACGATCAATTCTCGTCAGGTCATCGTGCCTATTTGACAGCTATAACGAGTACTGTTGAGCCCAAACATTTTAAGGAAGCTGTTCATATTAAAGTTTGGAATGATGCTATGGTTAAGGAAGTTGACTCTCTTGAGATTAACAAAACATGGGATATTGTCGATTTACCAGCTGGAAAAGTGGCTATTGGGAGTCAATGGGTCTACAAAACAAAATACAATGCCGATGGTTCTATTGAACGTTACAAGGCTTGTCTTGTCGTTCTTGGGAACAAACAGGTAGCAGGCGAGGACTACAATGAAACTTTTGCTCCTGTTGTCAAAATGACAACGGTCCGTACTCTTCTTTGCCTTGTTGCTGCAAATCAATGGGAGGTGTTCCAAATGGATGTCAACAATGCTTTTCTTCACGGCGATCTTGAAGAAGAGGTTTACATGCAGCTGCCTCCGGGATTTCGTCATTCTCACCCTAACAAAGTGGCTCGACTTCGCAAATCGTTATATGGTCTGAAGCAAGCTCCTCGTTGTTGGTTCAAAAAGCTTTCCGATTCATTGCTCAAGTTTGGGTTTGTTCAGTCCTATGATGATTACTCTCTCTTCTCCTACACTAAAGAAAACATTGAGCTGCGTGTGTTGATTTATGTTGATGATCTTCTCATTTGTGGGAATGACGGTTACATGATACAAAAATTCAAGGACTATTTGAGTCGTTGCTTCTCTATGAAAGATTTGGGCAAGCTCAAATATTTTCTTGGTATTGAAGTTAGTCGGGGTCCTGATGGAATTTTTTTGTCACAACGCAAGTATGCGTCTGACATTGTCTCCGACAATGGGCTTCTTGGTACTAAACCGGCTGCAACTCCGTTGGAACAAAATCATAGGCTTGCAAGTGATGATGGTCCGCTCCTTGCTGATCCAAAGCCATATCGTCGCTTAGTTGGCCGTTTGATTTACCTCACTCATACACGCCCTGATTTGTGCTATTCAGTTCATGTTTTATCTCAGTTCATGCAGACTCCTAGGGAGGCTCATTGGGACGCGGCACTTCGTGTGGTTCGTTTCTTACAAGGTACTTCGGGACAAGGAATATTGCTTTCTGCAAACTCTGATCTTACCCTCACAGTTTTTTGTGACTCGGATTGGGCGTCTTGTCCTTTGACTAGGCGTTCCCTTAGTGCATTTGTTGTTTTACTTGGCGGTTCTCCCATTTCATGGAAAACCAAGAAACAAGACACAGTTTCTCACTCTTCCGCAGAAGCAGAATATCGTGCTATGGCCGCTGCACTTCGAGAGATTAAATGGCTTCGTCGGTTGTTAAAAGAATTAGGCATCGAACAGCATGCACCCACTCGTCTTTTCTGCGATAGCAAGGCTGCCATTCACATTGCTGCTAATCCGGTGTTTCACGAACGCACCAAACACATCGAATCAGATTGTCACTCGGTTCGGGATGCGGTTCGTGATGGTATCATTGAGACGCAACATGTTCGAACCACCGAACAGCTTGCTGACGTTTTAACGAAAGCCCTTGGTCGTCTACATTTTCTTGATTTAGTATCCAAGTTGGGTGTTCGGTCTCCTCCCACGCCAACGTGAGGGGGAGTATTGAGGATAAGATTGTATCTTATGCGATAAGTTTGAATCCTAGTTATGATATGTTTAGGAATGGACATTTAAGGGTTTGGTGTTTATCTTGTGTTGATTCCCTCTTGTATAAATAGCAATGTTAAGTTCATTAATAAAGCAAGTCAGTTCGATATCTAATTCTATAATTACTATATTTAGTGTTTCCTGGTTTTTTACTCACATCATTTATGTACGTACCATAAAACATTAAAACATTAAAGAGTTGGAAAATGATAACCTTTTGCTTGTCATCCATTTACTTATTTTTTTTCTTATAGATGATGTTCTTAAGAACCAATGCACTCGCCAATATTTTAACACCAGCTCCTACGTTCGGAAATCATAAATTTATTAAAGCTTTAACAACCAAAAAGAGAATAACAATTAGCAGTATTATATACTTCAATTATATTTATGTAAGTCGTGCTTGCATTTATGAATCTTCGATGGACCCATTACAATGCTAAAGCTATTAATTATTTATTGAGTTTCTTAAAGATGAAATTATTATGGGAGAACTGATCAACAGAGTAGATATAATTGATTACATATTGTCTTGCGTTAGTTAACTAAAAAAAAGTTTCGTGTAATCCCAACAAAAGTAAAATTCAAAAATTGTAAGAAAGAACAAATATAATCCAAGTTGTTGAAGAGATGGTCGAAGAAGAAGAAGAAAAAAAATTGTACGAAAGATAATCCATTTAATAATTTGATACTCTAATAAGGTATTAGCAGCAAAAGGACTAAATGAGCACAATGTCCGGGCTTACTTGTTTCAAAATGAATAATTTTGTATGTATCGAATTTATACGTTTGACATATGCAATTCGATCATGATGGTTTTTGACGAACTAACATTTAATTTGCTAAAACAAAAATTAATTTTTATTTTTTAAGATTAACCAGTGTTCTAAAAAACGGTTTAGGTGATCGTTTAGATCCTGATAAAGTGGTAGGCGCTCATGCGATGTTTAGACAACCGTCTACCCCACCTAAAATAGTATATACCTCATTTTAATATATTTTTCTAGTTTTCAACTAAGTTTATATTTATATAAATAGTTATAAATGTCTATATAATATTTAATATAGTTAAATGGATATTTTGTCTAATTTTTGTTTACGATTCAAAGTATTTATTTTTTTCTTTATAGATATTTTATATAATATTTATGTATAAAATTATATTTATAATATTTATATTATAAATGCTTTAACTACCTAAAATCGTGTAAGATCCGATTAAATGTTTTAGGGCTAAACTTTTGGATCATCATCCGTTTACTGTTAACGTTTTGTTGAACACTGAGATTAACAATAACATTATAAGAATGTAACTGTCCACTTTATTTTTAACTTATAAGGTCCTGCATTCTTTCTGGACATGTCAGAAATTCAGAATCTCTAATTTGACTTTACAATTTTAAACAATATTCTGATATTGATTCTCTAACATTGAATATCCCACAAATTCACTAAATATTAGATCCTAAAAAATAAAGTATTAGATAGAATCCAAAAAAAAATTCATACAAAATAATCGTCAAACACCCAAATCGTATTCATACAAAATACAAAATTAAAAAATTGAATTTTTTAAAAGATATGTGAACCCAAATTGTTCAACAAAACTATTTATATAATTCTCTCTTTTTTTGGGCAAACGTTTAGGGATGTCAATTTATGCCGACTCAATTCTGGTTAGGTGCTTTTTTATTTCCTGGTTTTTAAATTTGGTAATAATTCTGAGAGTGAAAGGAGTCTCCTTTTTGTCTCTTTCTGTCTCCGTTTTGAGTTTTTATCAGAAGACCAAAACACACATTTTACTTTACCGATTTGCTCTCTCAAATCTCAAATCTCATTCCTTGATTTCTCTTGGAGACAACGGATCCAAAACCGACGACACTCTCAAACCAAATCCATGGAGATTTTCCAGATTCCGATTCAGTTTCTCCTTCTCTAATCAATCTCATAAGGTAAAATTTTCACTTTTTCTTTCTGGGTTTCTTCTTCTCTTACTGTATCCGTCATTGTCTTAGTCAAATTTCGTCTCTTTATAACTTTTAGATTCGCCCACCAAGTGTTTGTTGAAATTCCTGAGAGAGAGATGAAGGATTTTCCTTCTTGCTTTGGTGAAAATGGAGTTCAAGTTGCGGATTCATCGTCTTCTTCGAACTCCGGTAAAAACGCTCAGAATTTGGTTACTTGTATCTACCAATGTCGAATTCGCGGAAGAAATTGTTTGATCACTGTGACATGGACTAAGAATCTGATGGGTCAAAGTGTAACAGTTGGTGTTGATGATTCTTGTAACCAAAGTCTTTGTAAAGTCGAGATTAAGCCGTGGCTGTTTACTAAACGGAAAGGGTCTAAGAGTTTAGAGGCGTATTCGTGTAATATCGATGTTTTTTGGGATCTTTCGTCTGCGAAATTCGGATCAGGTCCTGAAGCTTTGGGAGGATTCTATGTTGGTGTTGTTGTTGACAAAGAAATGGTTTTGCTTCTTGGTGATATGAAGAAAGAAGCTTTTAAGAAGACGAATGCTTCGCCTTCGTCTTTAGGTGCTGTGTTCATTGCTAAGAAAGAGCATGTTTTTGGTAAGAGAGTGTTTGCAACGAAAGCTCAGCTTTTTGCTGATGGGAAATTTCATGATCTGTTGATTGAGTGTGACACGAATGTCACCGATCCTTGTCTCGTTGTTCGTGTGGATGGTAAGACGTTGTTGCAGGTGAAGCGGCTTAAGTGGAAGTTTCGTGGCAACGATACGATAGTTGTTAATAAAATGACTGTGGAAGTTCTATGGGATGTTCATAGTTGGCTCTTTGGGTTGCCTACAACGGGAAACGCTGTGTTCATGTTCAGGACTTGTCAATCTACTGAGAAGAGCTTGTCTTTCTCACAGGACGTGACAACAACAAACTCCAAGTCTCATAGTTTTGGCTTTTCGTTGATTCTGTACGCTTGGAAGAGCGAGTAGAACAAAAGAGAGAGTTTCTGGGTGCTAACAAAAACCTTATAAGAGTTTGTTGATTCCTTATCGACATTTTTTTTGTTGATTCATGATTGGTTTCTGCAATATATATTTCCTTACACAATGCTGGAACCAGTTTGGTCTTGAGGAATGTGATCTCTGTATACATCTGTTACTTATGTTCTAGAAAGTGTTTCTTATGGTCTATTACCTAATTACACTGCTCTTTGATCTTGTAGCTTGTGAATGTTTAGATGCTTAGCAAACTATTGATTAGCTTCTTCTTTCTAATAACAGACTGCTCATAAAGATTGTTTATAGAAGAAGCATATAGAGATCGTGGGATTTGTACATGATGATTCCTATATTGCGAATCATTAAGTTGAATGTTTCTTAGCTTTGACATTTCGTTTCTTCGGACTTTACATTGGTCTACTTCTTTGGTCACACAAGACCGTAAAAGTTTTTGGTTTTCTATAGAGTTAAACTTCTAAAGGCTTAAAAGAGAATTTGGTATTGTGTCAGTTTTAAACATGAATTTGGATTTGATCATAAGATTTGTCTAAAGCCATAGTTTTTGAAATGTGAATTGCGATTAGTGGCAATATTACTGGAAAAGGCATAAAAATTGTCTCTGTCTAAGAGATTCTATTAATAACCACTTTTGAAAAAAAATTGAATTGTCAAGTCACGGAAACTTTCTGTAGAGAGCAGACAGCTTTATACAGTTACAGTATATAGTGTATACAGTAAAAAAAATCAAACTTCACGCTGTTTAGCTGAGAATCTCAGCAACTACTTGCCGTTTCATGCCTCTTGTCTGTTTTGGTCGGAAAAGTACACATGAGAAGACTCAAAGTGACGAAGAGTGTTTCTTTCTTCTGTTATTGCAACATTCTTTTGTGACATCATTTGTTTGCTTCTTCTGTTTCAGTTTCTTGTAATAGTAAAATAAAATCATGCCACGTCGTCCCCATCCAAACGGGCTTATTAAGCCCATTTTCGCAAACTATAAAAGTAAAAAACAATCAATGAATAAAATATGACTTTGCCTTTTTAGTTTTTTGTTCACCACTACTCAGCCACATTAGGGTTTTGAATAGCCAAATATCGCCGTTTCAGTCTCCTTTGAATCCCTAGGAAATTTTGTTATACCTTTGATCATTATTAGCTCTTCGTGGTGTTTATGTCATCTACTTTTTTATACAGCAAGCAACTTTCTAGTTTCTAACGACTATGAATTCTGAAGTCGAACGTCCATCGTTTTTGTCACTACCTGATGAAATCATCTTGAGCTGTTTAGCCCGCATATCGAGATCGTACTATCCGAAACTCTCCCTAGTTTGCAAGACCTTCCGCACTCTCCTCATATCTAATGAGCTCATTGTGGCGCGATTGCACCTCAAAACCCATGAAACCTTTTGTCATGTCTGCTTAAAGTTTCCTGATAAACCTAATCCGTCAATGTTCACCCTCTGGATAAAACCTGGTACAATCTTAACCAACCAACTTGAGAAGAACAAGAGGTCTACAAGAGATACTCGGTTGGTACAAATACCTTCTTCATATTATTATAATGTACCGTTTTACCTCGTTATGGTTGGTTCCGAAGTATACGGACTCAGCCAACGCAATGATCCGTCCTCCAACATGTTTGTCCGTAATAAGGGGGATATTTTTTTGTGTAAAGCCCCAAACATGACTGTAGCTCGAGCTAAAGCCAGTGCAGTTGTCTTCAATGGGAAAATATATGTGATGGGAGGTTGCATGGCTGATGAATCCGTGAATTGGGGTGAAGTTTTTGACATAAAGACTCAAACTTGGGAAGCTTTACCTGACCCTGGTCCTGAGTTCCGTTTTTCTTCAATTAGAAAAATAGATGTGTTCCAAGAAAAGCTTTACGTTAGAAGCAACGAGAAGAAAGACTCTGTTTATGATCCAAAAGAAGGTAAATGGAATGTTGGAGTAAAAGCACACATGCAAATATGCAATGTATGATAGATAATGTATGGTATCATTGTGATAAAAAGTGGTGCTGGTGGTATGACACAAGTCCTAAAGAATGGAGAGTGGTCAAAGGTTTAGACATGTTGAACAGGAATCTTGGTTGTGGTACGATTGAAATTGTTCACTATGGCGGAAAACTCTTAATCTTATGGGACAAGGTAGATCTTTCTCATGACAAAGATATTTGGTGTGCGGTGATTGCGCTTGAAAAACGTCATGGTAGTGATGAAGTTTGGGGAAACATTGAATGGGCTGATATTGTGCTGACGGTTCCTAGCTCATACGTTTTCGTGAATAGTCTAGAAACTGGTTTTTGATCAAATCTAATCATGTTTTTTGATTTGATTCTCAAAGGCTTTTTTCTTCTTTATTTTTTAGTGTATTGTTGCTTTTATACTTGTAATATTTGCAACATCACGAGAAATATTGAGTCGGCTAATATTGTGCTGACGGTTCCTAGCTCATATGTTTTCCTGAATAGTTTACCAAATAGGTTTTGATAAAATTTAACTATGTTTTTCTGTTTTGCCAATGCCTTATTTTTTGTTTGAATTCTGTAGTGTGTTTATGGTTAAACTAAATTGTTGGCAACATCACATCCAACTTCAAAATAACAGTTTTATATCGAAATGTGACTTAGTGGTAGGATTTGTATATGATGTGAATCAGTAAGTCAGATGTTTGATAGCTTTCATATTCCAATTCTTCGTCTTAATTTTGTCAGTTTCTTTAGTCACACAAAACCACATAAGTTTTTAGTTACCAGTTAATATTGGAGAGAGACTACAAAAGATAAATGCTATTGTGTGAGTTTTGAAATCTGAAGTTAAACATACCTTTTTTTTGTCCGTTATAGCATTCTCTAAAGAATAGCTCTTTTCTGTATTTGGTATTTAAAAAGATTTTGTACCAATTTCTAATAACATATGTATGATGTAACCTTGAGAAAAAGAAAATGATGTAAAATGTGATTACTAGAAAGGCCTATAAGATATGAGAGTTTCTATTCATAACAATGTATATCAGATGTGAACTTATGGAGTGCAAAGACCATCTGTTCTTCGAATGTGGCTACGCCAAAGAGATTTGGACAGGACTGAGCAGGAAGATCCTTGGACACAAGTTCACAACAACATGGAGTGCCATCCACATTACTCTTTTAGATATATCTTTGGGACTAATAAACATCTTCTTGCACTACAAGAAAACAAGCAAACGACGACTACGAAAGGCGACTAACAATGTAGTCGTCCTTTTTTGCGACTAACTTACGACTGATGGACGACGACATTACGACAACAGACAAATTGGTCGTTCCATAATCGTATTTTAGCGACTACAAGCTTTAGTCGGTACATAGTCATCCAAATACGACTATTTGACGACGACATTACTGGAAAAAATAAGTAGTCATATTTTGACGACTACATGTCCGACTTCATACATTAGTCGTAAAACCGGCGACGATAATACGACTATTTTTCCTTTGTCGTAAAATAGTCGCATAAGTGTCGTATAATACGGTTGGAAAACGTTTTTCGTGTTGCTGGGTAGGTACACCTAATTTCTGAGCGTCTACAATGTTTAGTCGTAAAATAGTCGTAAAAAATCCTCTATATAATCCACGACACTCTTCATTCTCATTCACCAACAAATCAAAACAACATCAAAAGAAAAAAAACGATTTCGAAGGAAAAAATATAAGTTTAGTTTATGCTATAATGGCGGGAAACTTCAATTATGACGGTGGTGGCGGTTTCTATCGAGATTGGATGTATAAGAGATTTGATGAAGTAACGGGAAATTTGTCAGCCGAATACGTCGTAGGAGTGGAGGAGTTCATGACATTCGCTAATAATCAGCCTATAGTACATAGTAGTCGAGGTAAATTTCATTGTCCTTGTAGTGTATGCAAGAATGAAAAACACATCATCTCGGGTAAAAGAGTTAGTAGTCATTTGTTTAGTCAAAGATTTATGCCTGATTATTATGTTTGGTATAAGCATGGAGAAGAATTGAATATGGATATAGGAACTAGTTACACGGATAGGACGTATTTTAGTTCGAATCATGAAGAAGTGGGTAATGTTGTAGAAAATGCATATGTGGATATGGTGAACGATGCATTAATTTTAACGTGGGGTTTGATGATAACTATCATCAGGATAGTTATCATCAGGATAGTAGTTATCAAAATGTGGAAGAACCGGTCCGTAATCATTCAAAGAAATTCTAGGACTTGTTAGAAGGTGCAAATACTCCATTGTACGATGGTTGTCGTGAAGTCAGTCGCAGTTATCCTTAGCATCTCGACTCATGCAGAACAAGGCGGATTATAATATGAGTGAAAAGTTGGTGGATTCCGTTTGCGAAATGTTTATAGTTTTTTTACCAAAAGAAAACCAGGCTACCAGTTCACATTACCAAACCGAAAAGTTGATGCGCAATTTAGGACTTCCATATCATACGATTGATGTTTGCTCGAACAATTGTATGCTTT
>Ga0041059_1002582_pt1 | contig 13342 bp, 9 predicted proteins | sample AraColnosormetaG_FD_56232 | JGI IMG/M metagenome (GOLD analysis project Ga0041059, IMG submission 56232) | Arabidopsis roots microbial communities from North Carolina, USA - Col MF nosort | ecosystem: Host-associated > Plants > Roots > Unclassified | place: USA: North Carolina | collected 2013-09-02
AAAAAAAAAAAAAAAGAGAATTAAAGATTTGAATTAGACAGACGTTGTCAACATTAAATATTCGTATTGGAAATCTAATCAAATGGGTCTGTCAAATCGTGGTATTAAATTAGATGAATAAAAAGTTTCCAAAAACAAAACATAGTACTAATTACAAACAAACAAAAAAACGAACTTAGCCAAAACTTAAAAATAAAAAGGTAGAGCAAAGAACAGGACTAAAACACTCACTAGTCTCTGCAACTTTATTTTTGTTCAAAATACGCTGCTTTTACTTTGCCCGTTTCATTGAAGCTCCTCTCTCTCCCTTTCTTTCTTTCTTTCTCTCTGTAGAATTTGTTAACTTTAACTTTCTCACTCTAAAATCTGCCCTCATTGTCTCGCCTCTGTCTACTTTCAAGAATTGATGTCTCTTCAACACTTTCTCTTATTTTAAGTCTCTCTCTCTTTGCTACATTTCCTTTTTTTCTGTCTCTGCCATTAAACCTTCTCTCAAGAACAAAAAAGAAAGAAAGCCCTCACATTGCTTTGTCCAAAGAGAGTCTTAGAATCTCAAACCTATCTCTTAGGGAGAAACCCTGATTCTATATTCTTACTTGCTTTCCTTTAAGTTTCTGTCTCGTCCAGAGGGACAAAGCCCCCCAATTCCAGTCAATTTCCTTTGTTTTTGATGGATTGAGTTTCTTTCTGTTGGAGAAAGAAAAAGAAAAGAGCTACACATACACTTGCAGAGAAGAAGCAACAATGAGAGAAGAGAAATCCAAGACTAATAAGGTTTCTTTATTCTCGAAATCTATTAACTTTATTTTTGCCCATCTTCATGGAATTTAAAAGCTGAACTCTTTTTTTTATTCTATGAATTTCTGAAATGAAGCTGGCATGGTCCAAGAAGATGGTAAGGAAATGGTTCAATATCAAAAGCAAAACAGAGGAGTTTCAAGCAGATGATCCTTCTTCTGCTGGTAATTTCTCTCTCTCTCTTTCTTTCTTTCTTTTAACTGATTTTTGTTTACTTGTTCTTGTTTTTATCCTCAAGCGTTATGTTTTGTCTCTTCTGAGATAATCTTAATTCAATTTAGTTCTGATGTTGATTTGTTAAACTGATTAAAGGAATTGAAGTAGAGCATAGAAGTAGCTTTTCAGCTGAGAAAGCACCTTCCACAATCAAGAATACCAAAACTGGTAAAAAGACTCATACATATTGTGACTTGTTNCATGTAAAACCAGATGAATCTTTCTTTTATGGTACTGATGATTTCACTGGGGTGTCACAGAGAAACTCAGTAAGAACTGGGAGCAGCAAGCTCGGCAAAGGAGAATGAATTATGAGAATCCTAGGATCATTGATGTCCAAAACTACAGGTATGTCTATATACACACACATACACATATGTTTCTTGTAAACTTTGTTTTTACTGAAATCTAGTGTTGATTACTTTGAGCAGCATCTTTGTGGCTACATGGAACGTAGCTGGACGCTCTCCTCCTTCAGACTTAAACCTTGATGAGTGGCTTCATTCATCAGCTCCTGCTGATATCTATGTACTCGGGTATGTATGTTTCAAAACACTTGACATTTTTAATGAGTTTCTTTGAGTTCTTTCATTCCCTCAATCTTTGCTATTTGGTCAAGTTCAGATTCCAAGAGATTGTTCCTCTTAATGCTGGAAATGTCCTTGGAGCTGAAGACAATGGACCTGCTCAGAAATGGCTCTCTCTTATCCGAAAAACGCTTAATAACCGACCAGGAACTAGCGGAACCAGCGGTTATCACACGCCTTCCCCTATCCCTGTGCCTATGGCAGAGCTTGATGCTGATTTCTCTGGATCTACAAGGCAAAAGAACTCTACTTTCTTCCACAGACGGTCTTTTCAGACCCCGAGTAGTACATGGAATGATCCTTCTATTCCTCAGCCAGGTCTTGACCGTCGTTTCAGCGTCTGTGACCGTGTCTTCTTCAGCCACAGGCCAAGTGATTTCGACCCGAGTTTCCGTGGTAGCAGCAGCAGTCATAGGCCTAGTGATTACTCTAGAAGGCCTAGTGATTATTCTAGAAGGCCTAGTGACTATTCCAGAAGGCCTAGTGATTATTCCAGAAGACCCAGTGATTCAAGACCGAGTGACTACTCTAGACCAAGTGATTACTACTCTAGACCGAGTGATTATTCACGGCCAAGTGACTTCTCAAGGTCTTCAGATGATGATAATGGTCTTGGGGATTCTCCAAGCACTGTCTTGTACTCACCAGGTTCTGCAGCAAACGAGAATGGATATAGGATCCCATGGAACTCTTCGCAGTATTGTTTAGTTGCTAGCAAACAAATGGTGGGTGTCTTCTTAACCATTTGGGTGAAAAGTGAGCTAAGAGAACACGTCAAGAACATGAAAGTATCTTGTGTTGGCAGGGGACTGATGGGTTATCTTGGAAATAAGGTTAGACTTTGTTCTTCATTATATAATGTTCTGTCCTATGAGTTAGAGCCACTTTGTTATTATAATGCTTTTGCCTCTATTGTTATTTGTAGGGATCAATCTCAATAAGCATGTTGCTCCATCAAACAAGCTTTTGCTTCGTTTGTACGCACTTGACTTCGGGACAAAAAGAAGGCGATGAGCTAAAGAGAAACTCTGATGTCATGGAGATACTGAAGAAAACGAGGTTTCCGCGCGTTAAGAGTTCAGAGGAAGAAAAGTCCCCTGAGAACATCCTTCAGCATGAGTAAGATTGATGAAACTTACTCCTCATACTTTGAAATTGGACTTCAAGAAACAGTTATGTTGGTTTTTTACAAGTTTTTTGATCTAATTCATCATTTATTTTTACCAGCCGGGTAATATGGCTTGGCGATCTAAACTACCGTATAGCACTGTCTTATCGATCTGCCAAAGCGCTTGTTGAGATGCAGAATTGGAGAGCTTTACTTGAAAATGACCAGGTTAGTTTGTAGATATACTTAGATCCTAATGGTGTGAAGAAATGGCGCAAGAAGTTCTTATGCGGAATATGTTTGCTTGCAGTTAAGAATTGAGCAAAAACGAGGCCATGTGTTTAAGGGATGGAATGAAGGAAAGATTTATTTCCCACCAACGTACAAGTACTCGAGGAACTCAGATAGATACTCTGGAGATGATTTGCATCCCAAGGAGAAACGTCGCACTCCTGCTTGGTAAGTTTCCTTATTTTAACAGCAAGAAAACAAGAACTTCTGCTGCTATATGAATCTTTCATCTGACATTTGGTTTTCTAAAAATAGGTGTGATAGGATATTGTGGTTTGGTGAAGGACTGCATCAGTTATCTTATGTAAGAGGAGAGTCACGGTTCTCTGATCATAGACCGGTCTACGGCATTTTCTGTGCAGAGGTTGAGTCAGCTCATAATAGGATAAAGCGAACAACGAGTTACTCCGCTTCACGGGTCCAAGCTGAAGAGCTCTTACCTTACTCCCGTGGATACACCGAGCTCAGCTTCTTCTAGAAACACACAAATTCCCATTTTTTCTGCTTTTTACGGTAACTTTTTCTTCATTTCTCTTTTCTTTTACATCTTAGGTTTAAACTTGTGATAAAATGCCAGAAACAGTTAGATTAATAGTCACCAAACCGACAGATTAGGACATAAGTAGATAAAAATGTTGAGTCACTGTGTCAGTGACTTGAGCTGGTCCAAAACCAAAGAAGTCCATAAGTATCTGTGGTCCTCGTGAGATTCAAATAGATCAAGTCTATATAGGGAGACCAGTCTACAAATTCTGCATTTATGTGCAAAGATGTAATCTCAACCAAGAAATGAGGCAACTCCTTCTCTTAGATCATTTAAGATCACCCAACTGATTTTGATTTCCCCGGAAATAAAAAGGACCCCAGTTGATCTTGCATCCGGATTAGGATAAGGAATCCAATATTGAAGCTTGATAAGATTGTCTACTGCATATTATCAAATCTTTGTCTCTTTTTGTTTGTTTGTCTTACTGCTTTAAACTCTGCAATGCATCGGCAATAAATCATAATATTTCAAACTTATTGGTTCTTAACTTTGTGCGGTCTTGAGAAATGTTTTCACTCATGGTAGAAATGGATTGGCTTTTGTCAGGTGAACAAAAGTTTTTTGGTTCTTTGAGAGTGATTGAGACATTCCATAGCCACTTTAACTCAAAGGGAACAGGTTGGTCAAAAAAAGCTTTTTCTTTAATAACATTTTCTGTTTCCGGTTCGGTTTTTAACTAATCGTACCGTTTAATTTCCGGTTTGCAGGCGTTGAATGTGTTTTGTTGTGAATTATAATTTTGGCCTCGGTTAACCAATTTTCACATACCGGCGGTTCTGAGGCATATCCGGTTCATAGCATGGTTTTTGCTAACTCTAGTGGATGTTACTTTTACAGCGACGTTATAAGGTAATAATTTCAGTTAATTATTGAATTTAATTGTTGCTTAGAAATTAATTACCAATCTTTTTCACTATTTGTGTAATGTAAAACACTTTTTTGTGTTAACAGGAATCAACTAACCCATTCAGAAACTGCCAAGTGGATAGATGGAAGTTCTTTGATTTTTTTTTTTGTTTAATTCTCATTCTTTTGATTTAACTTAGCATTAGGGAAATATCGTTTTCTTTTCGTTCTTATTTAGTACTGTGTCCCCTAGATAATCATATATTGTAATGCTTATTATATAAGGTTTTACGTAAAGAATATCTGAAAATATACAAAAAGAAATATTCAAATTTGCACTTTATTTATGAAAATTTCCAAAAAGGAAAAGTGAACTGATACCGCATTGTAATTATCGTTGGACTGAAAAAAGTTTGGGTTGCTTGACAACCTCAAAGGCAGCTAACTTCATATCTTTTGTTCTTTTTGACTATACAAATTCAATGTTTAATTTTACTTTTAATTTAAAATTTGTATTTTACTATTACTTAATCATTTTGTTAACAAAAACTACATATCAAAGATTCACTTAGGTGACATGTAGTTTTCAACAATTTTATTTTCCAACAAATTCAAAGATTCAAAGGGAATACAAAATTTCGTTAAGAACTTTTTCAAAAACCAAGATTTCGATTTGTGTATGTAGCTTTTGTATTAAAAAATAATAGTATATGAAAGAGACAGAGACTGGACCAGTAAACGTAGAAGGGAATGATTAAAAACTAAAAAAAGAGAGCCTGAAAGTGAAGAGAGTGTTTTGTGTAAATCATGCTTTGTCTTTTATCTGTTTCCTCATGCTTTGTCTTCTTCTTTCAGCTTTTTGTTGATCACATTCACAACAACGCTTTGTTAATTGTAATAAACAAACGAAGATTCTTGTAAAATTCGGAGCCATATGATTAATTACACAGACAATGATCAGTTGTGTTTTTTTCCAAGATAATTCCTTCCTATTTAAAAAAACATTTTACCACATAAAAAGAGAAGCTTTTGTTACAATAGAAGCAAAAGTGACGTGGATTATTCAAGTGTATTTAACCAGCTTGTTATAATAATCTCGTTTTAAAACATGTTCCTTTTTTTATTTTTCATATGATTTAACTTGGAAAATATGAGAATAAAATCCATCAGTTAAGAAAAAAGTAGATGGGTTTCACTACTATATATTCAATGATCAATATATCAGTCACTTATGAGTCATCCGAATAATAGTATACTTGCTTAATGTACGTTTCTCTGCTCTTTTGATGTTAAAACACATGAATTTACAAGTTTTTGGTAGTTTTAGTGGTTACATATCCCAATAGTTTTGAACTTTTGAATCTCATTTAGGATATGCAATAGGGCGTACCAAAATATAACTAAGCATTTGTGGATACAAGGTATCATAACTAGTTTAGCCAAAACAACTTTGTCATAACCAGTATAACCAAATACATGTACGACTAATAAAATCATACACAACAGAAGACTAGTGATCTATGATGTATACGAGTCAATGTAAAAGTAAAATTATGATTTTATCTTTATAAGGATATATAGTGTTTCTTTTGTATAAAAAATGTCAAAACATATTGTAATAGAAAAAAGAAAAGAAAGCTCGGATAAAGAACATAGATTTGACTGGTTGGTATAGGCTTTTGAGAGTGGGAAAGGATAGGCTAATGCTATCAGACTAACAGAAACAGCATGCCTCTTTTATTCAATTTTAACCAATTCCACACATTTTTTTGTTGAACTATACAACATTTATCTAATTTATTGTGTGTTTAGGTCTTTTAGTTTTTCTATATATATATTACAAGAAACAAAAGCCACGGGCTATGAAAAGACACTCAAGGAGGGCTAACATATTGTCACTTCAATCAGAAAGGAAATTCACAAACAAAATCTACAATTCTATTAAGATTCCTCTTGTTACCCAACTAGTTAGCAATTAGTACCAATTTCTATCTTTTTTTGTCTAGGTCTTACCACGAAATTTAATTTGCTAAATTAAAAAGTTCTTGATTCGGACATGCCGAATTAACCAAACAAGGAATACCACAATTAAATCGCCACATGGTGACTATTAGTGGTGTAACAACATCTACAAGGCCGTGAGCTTTTCAAGAAACACAATAATACTAAATACATATAGGATATAAACACATATTTGTAACATCATCATGTAAAACTTTAAATATCCATAAAATAAAAATATTTCATCATCAATGAACCTTCATTAAGACGCTGTATTTTCAATTATACCTAAACGCCAAATCCAATCATCTAAAATAAATCAGTTGATTTATAACTTCATGATTATAGATCACAATAATTATTTCTAGAATTTCGATGTGGATTAACATGTATCATGTATGATCTTATTTATTTGATTAAATATGCATCAGTCCAATTATAATTATTACGGCTCCAAAGGTCAATTCTTAGAATTACCGTTGTAATTAACAACGATTGGGCTTAACATATACCTCTTAGGCCCATAACATATACAAAACCCAAAAGGCCCAAATGTTTGATGCACGTGCTTTACTTGAGCGAATTAATTCCCAATTTCAGCAATTTTAATTTTTCTACGACTCTTCAGTCTTCACTCACTCTTTTCATGTTTCTTCTCCTTTGAAGCCTGCCTGCGTTAGTCTGGCTTCATTGCTTCTCCATTTCTTGGTGTGATCGAATCAAAGAGTGTAACCCATTTTGCTACTGATTCAGTACGTATGATCAATTCTCTCAATTTCAGTTAATCTCATGCTCAATTTCGTTTTCTGTGTTAGGGTTTTGGGTTTTTGTTATGCTCTGAGTCTAGTTCTCGCTACTCGAATTCCAATACAATCCTCTTAGCGTCATGTTGTGATCATTACATGCGTGTGGTTCAAAATGTGTAATTTGTTTATAATCGATATGTGTTGTGTTTATGTTACAGATTGTCATCATCATCAGCAATGAGTGTGAGTGGATACAAATCGGATGACGAATATTCTGTAATCGCAGACAAGGGAGAGATTGGATTTATAGACTATCAGAATGATGGATCTTCTGGTTGCTACAATCCATTTGATGAAGGTCCAGTTGTTGTTTCTGTTCCTTTCCCATTTAAGAAAGAGAAGCCTCAATCTGTAACTGTTGGAGAGACTTCTTTTGATTCCTTCACTGTCAAGAACACTATGGATGAGCCTGTTGATCTCTGGACTAAGATTTACGCATCTAACCCTGAGGATTCTTTTACTCTCTCGATATTGAAACCGCCTTCGAAAGATTCAGACTTGAAAGAGAGACAGTGTTTTTATGAAACTTTTACTCTGGAAGATAGGATGCTTGAGCCTGGTGACACTTTGACCATTTGGGTGTCTTGTAAGCCTAAGGACATTGGTTTACATACCACTGTTGTTACTGTTGACTGGGGAAGTGATAGGGTTGAGCGGGTTGTTTTCCTTTTGGCTGAGGATAAGATTTCGAGTTCTCTGACTTCTAACAGGCCTTACTCTAGAAGTAGAAGGGCTCCGAAGAAAGATTTTGCTGTGGATGATTATGTGAAGGGATCACGCCCTTCAAAGGTGGTTGAACGTAGTTTTAGAAATAGGCTTCCTCTGTATGAAATTCCAAAGGAGATTAGAGAGATGATCGAGAATAAGGAATTCCCTGATGATTTGAACGAAGGTCTTACAGCAAGGAACTATGCTAACTACTATAAAACTTTACTGATTATGGAAGAATTACAACTCGAGGTATCCTCATTGTTTCAGATTTTTGTTAATAACTCAATAAACCTCTTGTACCATGAATCATGTTTCTTGTAATTTTTTGGTTGTTTAGGAAGACATGCGAGCTTATGATATGGAGAATGTTTCAATGAAGAGAAGGGGTATCTATTTGTCCCTCGAAGTTCCTGGCCTTGCTGAGAGAAGACCTTCCCTTGTCCATGGAGACTTCATCTTTGTTAGACATGCATATGATGATGGAACTGACCACGCTTATCAGGTTTTGTTCTCGCTTTACTTTCTCATACTTTCAGATCACTTTCTGCTTCACAACTGCAAATATGTTTAATCATTTATCTTTTAGAGGATACAAAATTGAAATCAATTTCTCACAGGGCTTTGTACACCGCGTAGAGGCGGATGAAGTACATATGAAGTTTGCCTCTGAGTTCCACCAACGCCACACAGCTGGGAGTGTCTATAATGTGAGGTTCACATACAATCGAATCAACACTAGAAGGTTGTATCAGGCTGTTGATGCGGCAGAAATGTTGGATCCAAACTTCCTTTTCCCATCCTTGCACTCTGGGAAAAGGATGATAAAGACAAAACCCTTTGTGCCCATTTCACCAGCTCTTAATGCAGAGCAGATTTGTTCCATTGAAATGGTTCTTGGCTGCAAAGGAGCACCACCATATGTAATCCATGGACCTCCTGGTACTGGGAAAACCATGACATTGGTGGAGGCTATAGTTCAACTTTATACAACACAGAGAAATGCTCGGGTTCTTGTCTGTGCTCCCTCCAATAGTGCAGCTGATCACATTTTAGAGAAACTCCTTTGTTTAGAGGGAGTTCGCATCAAGGACAATGAGATTTTCAGGCTGAATGCAGCTACTCGTTCATATGAAGAAATTAAGCCTGAGATTATCCGCTTTTGCTTCTTTGATGAGTTAATTTTCAAGTGCCCCCCTCTCAAAGCTTTGACTCGTTACAAACTCGTTGTGTCAACATATATGAGTGCATCGCTTCTTAACGCGGAAGGTGTAAACCGTGGTCACTTCACTCATATTCTCTTAGATGAGGCTGGTCAAGCTTCAGAGCCTGAAAACATGATTGCTGTATCAAATCTCTGCTTGACAGAAACTGTGGTTGTGCTTGCTGGAGATCCAAGGCAATTGGGTCCGGTTATATACTCAAGAGATGCTGAGTCACTCGGCTTGGGGAAGTCATACTTGGAAAGATTGTTTGAGTGTGATTATTACTGCGAAGGGGATGAGAATTATGTAACAAAGCTAGTCAAGAACTACAGATGCCACCCAGAGATTCTTGATCTCCCGTCAAAGCTCTTCTATGATGGAGAACTGGTAGCTTCCAAAGAAGACACAGACTCTGTTCTTGCCTCGTTAAACTTCCTTCCAAACAAAGAATTTCCGATGGTTTTCTATGGGATCCAAGGATGCGATGAGAGGGAAGGTAACAATCCGTCCTGGTTCAACCGTATAGAGATCAGCAAAGTTATAGAGACAATCAAGAGATTAACAGCGAATGACTGTGTGCAAGAAGAGGATATCGGAGTTATAACTCCTTACAGGCAGCAAGTAATGAAGATCAAGGAGGTTCTTGACAGGTTAGATATGACTGAAGTCAAAGTTGGTAGTGTAGAGCAATTCCAAGGTCAAGAGAAACAGGTCATCATCATTTCAACTGTAAGATCTACTATCAAACACAACGAGTTCGATAGAGCCTATTGTCTGGGCTTCCTGAGCAATCCAAGGAGGTTTAATGTCGCCATAACCCGTGCAATCTCTCTGCTAGTGATCATCGGAAACCCACATATCATATGCAAGGTACCACTTACTTAGTTGTTCTGGATAAAGACATAATGCGTTGACATCATTCCCAATCTCTCAACTAATAAAACGTATTATATGAAACAGGACATGAACTGGAACAAGCTTTTGTGGCGATGTGTGGATAACAATGCTTACCAAGGATGCGGTTTACCAGAGCAGGAGGAGTTTGTGGAGGAACCATTCAAGCAAGAAGGAAGCAGCAATGGGCCTCAATACCCTCCAGAAGCTGAGTGGAACAACAGTGGAGAGCTCAACAATGGTGGTGCGAATGAGAATGGTGAATGGTCTGATGGGTGGAACAACAATGGCGGCACAAAGGAAAAAAATGAATGGTCTGATGGATGGAACAGCAATGGTGGTGGGACAAAGAAGAAAGATGAATGGTCTGATGGGTGGGACAACAATGGCGGCACAAACGGGATCAATCAAGAAGGAAGCAGCAACGCTCCCCAAGACCCTCAAGAAGCCGAGTGGAACGATAGTGGCGAGGTCAAGAATGGTGGCACAAAGGAGAAAGATGTCAGGTCTGATGGGTGGAACAACAATGGCGGAAAAAATGAAAAAGAAGAATGTTGTGATGGTTGGAAAGACGGCGGCAGTGGTGAAGAGATCAAGAATGGTGGTAAGTTTGAAACCAGAGGTGATTTTGTAGCCAAGGAAGAAGATGAGTGGTCTGATGGGTGGAAGTAAATTAAAAAAAAAGTAGAGTAATAAGGGTTAATTGTAGGTGGATGGACAAAAGGCTATTTTGGATTTGTTCATATTTTCTTTCTATCTCTCAACCTTTGGTTTTTGCAGAGTCTCGTTTTTAAATGCATGATTTGGTGTGTATAAAATTAAGGAAACTGTTTTATTAATAGGGCTATCAAATACAACAAAACTCTAAAACATTATTTTAACAAGAATCAGGTAAAATATGAACGTAAAGAACGTCTTTTATAGTATGGTATTGCTCTTTAATTAGATGAATTTGATAATCGTAAAGGCGAAAGCAAATAGAAGATACGAAAGCTTGAGAGAGTGCGAAGAGGAAGGCGACGACGAGGGTGGAGGTGGAGCAAACCCCATTGGATCTCCTCCGTTGCCCGATCCGCTGAGATCCTTGTCTACTTGTCAATAAACTCGAAAATATTAGTAACAAATTATGTTACTAAAATACATTCTTAGGAATTTATATGGTTTACCATTAGGAGTTTGCGAAGTTGTCGGAGAAGTGGGCGGACGGAAAGAAGCAGACCCTGCGAGTTATGTGACGTCAACAAACCCGAAAATCTTTTAGAAACAAATTCTGAACAAAATGTTTTGGAGTTAGAACTAGAAGTTGCAGTAAAAAGTTCGCGAGTACCTTCAGGATCAGAAGTTTGCGAATCTGTAGGAGAAGTGGTCGGACCGAAAGACGCAGGACCTGTGAGTTATGAACTATACATTAGCTTTTGTTGGTAACAATAAAAAGTAACAAGCTTAAGTATAATTGTAAAGAGTCTATCAATAAAATTATCAAAAACATAAGTACCTGGAGTAGGGAGAGGTGCTGCAGAAGCTGCAAAGTTTCACAAATATTTTAATGAGATACGAAATAAAGAAAATTCAATTGAAAAACTAGAAAAAAATGTCCATTAATGTCGATATATAGATATCTAACGAAAAAAACAAAGTAGGACTCAAATTATATTTTAAAAAACAGAATAATAATATAGAAGTTAGATAGATACCTTTGCATTGAACGGGGACACCAGGAATGCCACATGCACGAGGGAGAGAGATGGCTAAAGTTCGGTTTATAGGAATACTGATTGGAACACCTGCGGTTACTATCAGACACAAACAGTCCATACCGGTTCCGGTTAACGATTTAAGAGCCCCACAACAATCTGAGGTCGGAAAACTACCACCTCCCGTTAGAAAACTCGTGCAACCTGTAACGCTAGAGAGCATAGATGGTGAACATGGTGTATTGATTTGAGCAAGAATCGATGTTGGAGAATTTGATGATAGTAGAGAGAAGATTAAGGCTGCTGAGATTAAGAAACTATTGGAGTTCATTTTTGTGTTTAGACTAGGGGTTGAGAGAATTTGATAAATTGATCAAATATTGTCTTGGTTTGGGTTCTGTGTAAATGAAATAGTTATGGTGATATGTCTTGTTGTATATATGTGTGCATGATATATAGTGGAAAAGGATATTAAGGTAATTTCTCGAATTTGGCTTTGACTTTGACTTTTGGTACTCAACTACCTTAACTAACTTTTACCAAAGAAAGCTAGTTTTTGAATTTGATTCTTTTTTTGGATATAATTTAAATGAGTTTGGTTAAGCAAAAACACTCAAAACATAAAATTATGGAACAAGATGTAGTTATGAAATTAATAGGATTTATAATTGACAGGAAAAATGGTGTCATATATATGTAGCAAAAGAAAGAAATAATAATCGTGAAAAGTAGTATCTATTTTATGTAGTATCTATTTTTGTATCAGATAAACTGTGGCGTGACGAAAATAAACGATTAAACCATAACGTGATTAAAGTTAACGGGATAACGTGTCACCAGAATTTAGTTTCGTAATCCTTGGACAAAGAAAGTAATATCTGAAGAACTTTAGCAAGTAGCAATACTAATTCGTTGAACTATAATCAAGATGCCACGTTCAAGCATTTATGTTGGTAGGTGTTTCCAACAAAACTTTAGTTAATTTTTCAAGTTGATATACAACAATTCATAAAGTTAGGCTACTTACTTAGCTTAGGAGTTAGGATGAGAATGAGACCTCAAAAAAAGAAAACTTAGTATGAAGCGAGAAGAAAAATCATTTGGGATTTGTTTTATTAGGCAAACAAAGTTTTATGTCAATTCAAAGTATCCCAAAATTTAATAAAATTAAATCGAGTTAGGATATACTAATCTTATACCTTGAGACTTCATTTTCCAATATAAATTCCGAAAAAACCGTGCCAATTACATTGATTTGAGAGATTACCTTAACTAGAAAACAATTCACATGAAACTATTATCATTTGGAGTTGGAGTTTGTTGATATTCACTGGGTTGGCTTTTAACCAATGATTATTTCTTGTTATGGTATTACCTATCAAGTAGTAGCTAGATCCATGGATATAAATTGATAATATTAGTCAATAGTCATTGTCACAAATATAGAAGGAACTCGTGATGTGTTTATGGACAAGCTAAGTCGCAAGGAATCATTAATAACGCGTGACGTTTCCTTAAAACAATGTCGTTAGAGAAAACAATTCTATAGATGTGGATTTTGCATAAACATTAAATGTGCTGACTGGAGTTGTGAATTGTGAATGTATGTATGTACGTTGTTTTTTTTTTTTTTTTTTTTTT
>Ga0041059_1002583_pt1 | contig 13327 bp, 10 predicted proteins | sample AraColnosormetaG_FD_56232 | JGI IMG/M metagenome (GOLD analysis project Ga0041059, IMG submission 56232) | Arabidopsis roots microbial communities from North Carolina, USA - Col MF nosort | ecosystem: Host-associated > Plants > Roots > Unclassified | place: USA: North Carolina | collected...
AAAAAAAAAAAAAAAAAATGTTGATTTATGATTTTCAGTTTGATCATGGGCTTGATGTTTGTTGCGAAGCCCAAGTCCATTCATATATGAGTTGCGTTTAACAAATTAAACATCCTTCAACTTACAACAAAAACAATTAGTCGTCTGGTGGTTACCGTGACAATTGATCCCCATTGAAAGCCGGGTTCGACACGGGGGACGCGAGGCTGTGAGGAAACTTGCGCTTAAATGATGGATTTGGGTTCATCACCATCGTCTGAAATATTGACGAGTTAGTGCGCATCTGAGCTTCTTTTTTTTTTCCTGATTTTTTGGCTTGTTTATTTTCTAAACTAAAAGATATATATTTATGTAATAATGGAAATGTACCAGAAGTGGATAACGTTTCTAGCTGAAAATTCATCATCTTCTAGTGGTTTCTTTGTTTCCCTTTTTATATATTGAATTCTGGTCTTCAATTAAAATATCCTCATCAAGAAGTTTGATGATAAATATCAAGGCTAAAACGGATGAAGAGTATGAAAAGAAAGATATTGGATTAGAATTGGATGATCCAATATTGGATTAGTTAGATCTTCATTTGCTCTAGCGTTTAGTAATTGTTTAAACTTGGGTCTAACAGTATAACAAATTTTCCATACTCAAAAACTAATTGACAGTAAGTATATTGGTTAGTGTTATGTTTTTTTTTTCTTACACTTCAAAAGCGACATCTTTATAACATCTCTATCGGTTGAAAAACTTAAAATAATATCTCATCAATATAATATCAATAATTTTAATATAATTTAGTTATATAATTAAAATTTAATTTAAAATGAAAATTGAACCACTAAAAAGACAAGTGTCTCAAGAGTCTCTTTAGAGTTTATCAAATGAGAATTGATTATCTCTCTTTTTGTTTTTGTTTTTGTTTTTTCCCTTTTAATGGACAAAAACCATTGATGAAAATGTTTTACGTGCCTCCAAATTGATGGTTTTTATTGGCCCATTTCGAAACGAATCCCATGTAGGACTGACAATAAACTCTACTTTGATCACTTAACTTCTGATTTGTAAACTGCTCATAGATTTATTTTCTCCTAAAATGATGAGTCTAGCTAGTAATAGAAAAAACAAACATAAATGTACATGAACATGAACATGATTAAAAAAAAGTCGATAGATTAAAAAAATTGGATGGATAATATATATCATAACACAAAGCATCAAATATATAGTTGAAAGATCATATGAAGTTTTTAGTTTTGAACTACGTTCATATTAATAAATCTGATCTTATCGTCAATATACTGAATTCAAAATCATGTTTCAGTTAATTGAAAATTTATTCATGCATAAGAAAAAAAAAAGTTTAGTATAAGGTGTTGGGAAAAATATTTGTTCACTCCCAAAAATGAAAAATGAGAAGCCAGAAACTAGATATAGGTATTTGTTTGAGTAAAAATATAAATGCTTATAGAGTTCTAGTCCTTGTTGAAAAGAAAAGAAAAACATCTTAAGCTTCAAAGAAATGGTGAACTTAAATATCTCATTTGATAACATTTGCCAATACATTGATAAAGAAGATAAAATTAAAATTGCGAAAAAAACAATGTCCGAAGAAGCTATATATCTTCTCTTATTCCTTTTTTTTTCTTTCTTTCCTTCTGATGATGGGGTTTAAAGTGAAAAGTCCAAGCTAATCTCTCTGCATAAGCCTTGGGACTTCGCAAAGAAAACAAACCCTGAAAATACTTAAAACTCAAACCGAAGCAGCCAGTTATGATTTATAGAGATGAAAAATATAACACCAGTTCTTGAGAAACTTGCTTGAAAACGTCTACAACTCCAAGACCATTTCCCAGTAACTGATTCTCACAACTCGGATTTACCTGTTTCATCACATAAAAAAAAAGAACCATGGTAAATAATAGATGTCACCACATATCATATGATAAAAATGGTTATATGTATAAGATACCTGTGCTTGGATCACGTAGGTGCTCCAGAAAACATTAGAGGAGACATTAGCAAACAAAACCTCCATGTTGTACTTCTCAAACAAGTAACAAACAGAAGTGAAAACCCCTGGTTTGTGTTTAGGGACACACAAATTGAAGAAAGCTTCATTCCCACAGATAGTCAGCACCACGTTACGTGAGGACCAAGTATCGAAATTCACGATCGGATCATTACAAGGGTAAGGCAGGTTCGCAGCAGCGGCACTGGAAGAAGATACCTGATCGGCCAAGAAAGCTGCGCGAGGGTAAGAATCTGTTGCGGTGGCGTCTATGGGATGGTTTGATATTGGTGTGAGGAGAGCTGTTGGAGAAGAGGATGATGATGGAGCATAAGCAAAAGTTGTAGTAGGAGTTGTGTTTGTTGAGGCAGAAGAATACTGAAGCTTCTCAAGCTTTTGCATTTCAAGTTTTTGCAAAGTTTGTTCAAGGGATTTGATTGAACTCACTGCTTCATCTACAATTGTTGATTTGTCTGCCTGTCGATCATATCATACATAAAATATTAGAATATATGATTCTATATAACGTAAGAAATCCGACACATAAATGTACATATCAGTTCATATATTATTTATTATATGTAGTGCTTTAAAACCGGAGCCTTTTTACCATGTGTAATCGGTGGATTCAAATAGGACTCCTGTTTTTTTTATAAATTAGATGTATTAGCTAAGATCTATATTAGATCTATATCCTATAATCCTATAAGAAAATTATCAAATATACATTTCATAAAAATTTACTAAGTTAACTATAATATATACATAACTGATAACACCCACAAGAAAAAATTATGAAAAGAGGAAGAAGAAATGTGAGAAAGACAAGCAAGTAAAGAGAAATCGAAAGCATGGCGACCTTGCCAAATCACACCAAATTTAAGTGACATAGTTATATTAATTAAAAGCGCAAAGATGTGAAACAAAACCTGAAAAGGAACAAGCGTAAGCATGATATCTTAAAACATGTCAATCGGCAAAAGAATGAAACATAAGAGAATCTTATGCTAACTTAACATATATAAAAACTATGTTATAAAATTGTTCTGATTGGTAATAAACAGAATGACGGTATAAAAAATAGAAGAAGAAATCTACAGATCTAAATAAAATTGATGAGTTTATAACCTGTCGTTTCACCAAAAATAAGTCATTCTTTTGCATTTGGATAAGCCTAGACCATTCTCTGAATGCAAATGTTATTTTCAGGATGAAATTGGATTTTTTTTAGTTATATGTATATGCATATCTGTAATTTTATATGATTGGTAATTCATACAGATAATCGTGTTATAAACACACAATTTTCGCATATAAATTACCGGTTAAAAACGATGGTAATTAATATATGAATTTCATGCTAAATAAGAAAAAATCCTTCAATTAAAGCATACACTCTTATTATTGAATCATACCTTAGGAGGAAGTTGGGGAAGCAAAGCATGTAATTTAGAAAACATGTCCCTCATCTTCTTTCTCCTTTCTCTTTCGGTCCATATATGTATTTCATGATCAGGTGATTCTTCTTCATGGTTTTTATCATTTCTTTTCGTTCTCTTTTTTCCCTTTTTAACCGTCGTAGTCTGGATCTCTGGCGACGGATGAGACGGATGTGATGGAAGCGGTTCTTTCTCGATTCTTTTGCAACCACCTCCGGAATCATCAGAATTGGATATGCCCCACATAAAACCCTCTTGCCCCAACTCTTGAGCATTAGTCATATTGAATTGAATGCTCATTTTACCCTTTTTGCTTTGTTGTGTTTATTGTGATTTTATGAATGACTTATATAAAGAGAGAGAGAGAGAGAAAGAAAAGATGGTGAAAAAGAAATAGGAGAAGATAGAGATTTATAAAGAGCTAAGTAAGCTCACAGCAAAACCCCAAAATACAATCATAAGACAAGGCCGTTACTAAGACATCAAAATCAAAAAGGGTATTTGGTTACTTTTCTTTCTTTCTTTCATGAAGTTCTTAGGGGATTTTTTTCTTCTTAAATATAATATTTAAGAATTGTTTATAAGACCAAAATTTCATTGTTGATAAGTAATTAAACGAGTGGTCGTAAATTCATACGCGTTTTCTCTATTTTCATTTAAATATCTCTTTTAAATAGGTAAATAATTAAGATAATTAGTCTCTAATTTAATGCGATCTTATCTTTCTATGAAAATTCAACTTTATATAATGTATATTATTGAAAATAGGTAGGTAAGTAATTCACTATATAGTAAATATAACCATAATAAGTCAAAATAAAATTGTACTACTTCATAATTATAGAATGTACTAATATTCTCTAAAACGTGATAAACTCGTTATTTTCTTCTGTCAAACTTTCTGCATTATTATATTTCCATTCGTAGTTAATAGGGTGTTATTCAATTATGGATTTAAAGTGAGTTTCTAAGTTTTATAATCAATAAGATTTGAAATTTAATATTATTTTTAAGAATTTATTGTGTGAATTTCAAAACTCTTTATTATACCTTAGATTAAAATGAATTCATATCTTTTCATATAACATCATGAAATTTCCACCAATAACCTGTAAATGTTTTAATGAATTTTTTTCTTCGTTATTTCAATTTTAAGACCATTGTGAATTCAACAAATTTAGACCTGATATCATTTTTCAAAATGACTCTTTTTAAACAAAATTGATGATTAATTTTCATAATTAAAACATATTTTTCTCACCAAATTTTACAAGATGCAAAATGATTTTCTTAAAATATATATAAAGGTCTCAAAGGATTTTTAAAATGTGATAATACTACATCTGAACATCGTTAAAAATCATGTTGAACGGGTAACTATAAATCATGTAGTTTAAAGATATACTCGTGAGTAAATCTAGTTTTTATGTATATTATTCAGTTTTGTAGTGATACATTCATGTAAGAATTCTTACTTAACAAACTAATTAATATCTGTAATTTAATTATTCGAGTGTTGAATAAGTGTAATTTGAACTTTTTGTTAAGATATGATTTGTAGTACCAAACCATTCCGTCTACTACCGATCTATCAACAGTACTACTCTTGGTAATGGAAGGTTTGTTGTTTTAGAAAGCTAATCAACTTTGTCAAAGTGTACTACAATTTTTTTTGTTTTTTATAAAAATTTCGTTGTTACTCTCTATAATACACTTAACTGTGAAATTCATGAGAGCTCTCAAAAATTAAGTGTATTAACGTCCAAGAGAACTATTTTGAAAAAAAAAAATAACGTACAAATACTTCTTACGCATATAAACAAAATTGAACCTAATTGATTAAGATTTTCGTATTATGCCACCACACCCTGATTTGTCTCTAGCGTATTTAGTTCTCAACGTTCGAATCATTTATGTAACACAGTAAAAAACAAAAAAGAATATTGAACAGTTTAGGCAATTAGAATAACAGTTGTATTATTCAACTTTTATATATGAATTGTTTCTTTACAAAAAAACGTTTAAAAAATATATATTGCATATATTACTAATTTTTTTGTTAACCCTATTAATATTTATTTTCATCGGAAAAAACGGTTTTTACTGAAATCTGTATATAACATTTAAATTCAATGAAATCTGTATGTCTTTTTTTTTCTTTTCGAAAATATGTATGTGTCTTATAATAAGAAATATGTATGTATCTTATAAAAAGAACTCTGTATCTGAAATGAAGAATAATTTAAAAACAAAGAATATTCCAAATTTTAAAATTCGTTACAACGTAACACAAATTTTAGTATCTTTACTAATTAATATTTTATGTGATCTCTCGTTTGAACAATATAAGTTCTTTATCAGAGAAGTTGTTACTCCAATTTTAAAAAGAACAAAAGTTGTAATTATGACCCTTAATTAACTTGTGATTATCTTAACTGTCTAATAAGTATAGGGTGGTAAAAGTGAGCGTTATCTTTATGGTTTTCAGTGCATGTAATCATTGATCGCCAGAGATTTGAAGTGTCTCTTTCTTCTTTCTTTTTCTCGTAAAAACAAACTTTTAAAATTAAATTAAATTGTCTGAATCCGTTCATATTCAATTACGAGTTTTTGAACTTATTCCTTACCTAATGAAAGACTGGATTTTTAATATTTTATTACATACATAAGACAAAACTGGGAATTTTAGAGTTGGGTAACGTGGCAATCATTCACACACCACAATTGAGTCTAATTTTGGATTTTAGCAATGGAAATGGGGAAAAAATCCATGAAGATTAAGTTTTGCTAAATTGTAAAAATTAAAAGCTATTATAAGTAATTTCCCCATTTCTTTTTTCCATTAGAGCCTTCCATGTTCTTTTTATGTTGAGGAAATATGCATGTATGTATTTTATAAAGATACAATATTTATTTATATTATTTTATAAATACATATATTATGTATAAAGATATTAAGAGAAAATAGAATAAATAACACCTTAACGAAAAAAAAAGGAACATCATCAATTTTGCTGATTTTTTTTATTTGTACAACCACTGTTGCTCAGTTTTCTTCTAAGATTTTGAAGACAATGTTTTTTACTTGTAATAATATTTATCTTTTTATTTATCAACTGATGTTACCATTTACCAAAAATAAATCTATAGTACAAAAACATTAAAATATTTGAACAAAACTATATGCATCATATAATTAGTTTGGGAAAAAAATTTTGTTCTAAACGTTACTTGTTTCTTTGAAAAAAAAAAAGAAAAAAAAAATTTGCTCGTTTCTAAATACTGGTAGCAGAATGTCAAAATGATAATGATATTAATTGGGACGATCAGTTCATATATACAAAGGTTTTGTTTTGCCATACATGACTTCAACTGCTCTTCTGCTAAAATGGATAACATGAAAAGCATTTAGGCCCGTATAAGTAATAAGATGATATCATATACAGTAAAAACTCCATAAATTAATAACGTTGGAATAATTCATCTGTTAATTTATAGAAATATTTACGCAAAATATAATATTATATTATTTCTTAATTTTTTTTTTACTTCAATTTTTTTATACTTTGTTGTTTGCATATTTCATTATGTTAAAAAAAAAATTATTTTTCTTTAGATTTTGAGAATCACATTCAAGAATTTGAAGTTATGATTAACAATTTTGGTTATCGAAATAGAATTGATATCAATATCCTACTCGATTATTCGGGTGAAAATAAAGCATGTTTAGAAGTTTATAGTTTAAAAGAAATTATAGCTTTTGTTTGTAATGTTGGTAAAGAAGTTGAAGACGATAATGTAGAATTTTTGGAAATAGTGACACGTAAGGAAGCAATTATCGCATCTACAATTTTTCACAATTTTTGGATGTAGATCGAGAAGACAACACCAAGAGTTTTTGATGTAATAAGAAAAATTAGAGATGAACTTCAACGAGATTCGAACTTTTAGAAAAGACAAACAACATTAGACTTATTTTATATTAGATTATTTTAGAATGTATGCTTAAGATTTATGATATTATTGAGACCATATTTTTACATAGAGATTTAAAAATATATATATATATATATATTTTATGATTTTAGTTAATTTTTATATTGGTCCAATTTAGGACTGGCAAAATTAATTAGTTTAAAGAGTTTATTAATTTATCGAATTTCTAGTGTATGTTAGACAATTGCAATTCTAACTCAATTCAAATCAATAGAGGAAAGGAGATGTTAATAGTTTCGACTATACGGCTGTTTCCAACGATTCCCAAGATGCAAAGGAGATTGATCCTCTGCCACCAGGTTTGGTCTTCTTGAATGTAGGAGACAACGAAAGCTTTTTTACAAACAATTTGAAGATAGCGAGGGTTTTGATGTGAACTAGGATAGTTTTAACTACGTGTTATCTGTTGTTAACTTTGACTGGAAACCATCTATAGATGATAAACAGAGCAATGAAGAGCTGCTCAAATTCTCATAGAAACAGCCATCAAAGAACACGATGAAGAATATGGAACAAAACTCGAGTATGTCAATTGTCAAGTATGTGAATGCAAATATTACTACATGCATGGGTCTTATGAATTATGTAACACTTTCGGCTAGAGACCTTATCTCATCAAAACCAAGAGCTTAAACTTTACCAAGCAAAGGCCAAGTTTCGTGATGAGATATAGGTTGTTATGGTCAGGCCAAGGCCAATTCAGTAACTAAGTCGATAAGGTTATTCCAAGGCCCGTTTGATTTCTCCCAGTCTGTTTTCGGAAGCAAGAATAATTTCCTAGAAAAGCCCTGTAAACTTATTGTTACATTGATCATTCGAAGCTTTTAAACCAAATTTTATACCCAAAAGTCGAAACTCTAGACAAAAGCCAAACAATACCCTATCAAATGAGCAGTGTAGGTAAAAAAAGGTGAGAGTAACGATACAAAACTTCCCAAAGTATTAAGAAAATCAAAAACACAGAAGGAAAATGTTAAAACTCTCGCCCAAAACAAAAACTCAAAAATCCAAAACTTTCAAGAACAACTCTGTTTCTGATTCTCCAAAAGAACAAAATAAACACTTTTACAGTGTATATAAACTGAGCTCTTTCAGATATAACTTAGAACTCTCAAGGTACGATGTTGTCTCCAAGAGACAGAGAAGCTAACTGATCAGCTGCACCACCCGCTTGCTGCTGTGCTACACTCCTCAGAACATCCATTGCTTCTGTAACTTTAGCTTTAAGTGCCTCTGGTGATTCCAGCAAGTGAAGTACTTCGGTTTGGTCCATTTCAAGAAGCATTCCCGTGACTTTAGCTGCGGATTCTGGCTCCAGCTGCTCCACAAGCGGGTATAGATTCTCACCAAGCATCTGTATAACGAAGAAACATAACAGGTTTAAGAAAGACACATTTTTCTTAGTTGTTTCCGAGCTGTTAGAAACAAATCATTTGACTTTACCGTTCTCTGTTGCTCTGGAGCTGCATTCGCAAGCCGTGTAGCCAAAGCTACAATAGGAACAGGTTGAGAAGTAGGCGAGTCACGATGATGCACACCACCACCACTTGAGACGTCATATGGAACAGAAAGCATGTTTTGAGTAGGACCAGGCATTGTGTTTACATCTCGCTGAGGATACCGATACATTCGACCTCTTGGATGCATCTGTAGAGAAACAGATTGATGCAAAATGTAAGCATGCTATCGATTTTAAACATGTGGAGAAAGTCTTGGGCCTAAAGCAAAACTTAACCTGCTGCTGCATCATAGGAGAAGGTTGTTGTGGTTGTGGAAGAGCTCCTCTTCTACCACCACCAGGTCGCTGCTGCTGCTGTTGCTGCTGTTGCTGTTGCTGGCCTTGTTGCATCATAGGCATGAAGAAGTTTGGCATTGGAGACCCACCAGGTCTCATACCCGGTACAAGCTGTTGTTGATATCCGAATCCAGGCTGTTCGATACCCAGTTGGAGAAGAAAGTTATAAAGATTGGTCTCAAATGTTTTATGCTTAAAGCTTTGAGCTTTACCTGAGGAATCATAGCAGGAGGCCCTTGACCATAGAAGAGTTGCTGACCCATTGGTGGACCACCTGGTGGATACATTTGCATCCTAGGACCAACCGCAGGTGGCATATTGACCGGCCTCATCTGTGAAAATTGAGCCTAAAATGCCAGAGAGGTCAAATTAAGCACGATAAGCATGGGATTAGGATAATCCTTTTCAAGGATAACAACATGGGTAAATTAACCAGACCTGTAACCTAGCTTTGCGGTCTTCTTTCCGCTGCGCAAGAGCAACATATAGAGGTTTGGTAACGATCATTTTTCCATTCATCTCTGTAATCTGAAACATTGAAAAGAAGACAGTGTTAAGCATCAAGATCCTTCCAGAGAATAGGAGATCACCAAAATTTGACATGTCTTCTTTATATTCTAGTCACTTACAGCTCTAGTTGCTTCCTCAGGAGTTGAAAATGCGACAAATCCAGATCCTCTACTCACTCCACTGGGGTCACGCATCACCTGTCACGTTCAAATGTAATACATTTTAATGCAAATCTGCTGAAGATAGTAACAAGCAGCGCTTTTTATTGTATCAGTCACGGACCTTGCATGATGTAATAGTTCCAAAGGGAGCAAAATGTTCTCTGAGCTTATCATCTGTGACGCTCTCATCCAAGTTCTTAACATATAAGTTCGACCCCTGAGACTTGTCTGCAGCCTCCTTCAAACTTTGCTCAAACTTTTGTTTGAGTTCAGTTTCCCTCTCGGACTTCTTTTGGGCCTTCCCAACAAACCACTCCTTGTCGTCAAAGGTCTTTCCATTTAGAGCGTCAACAGCTCTGGCTGCATCATCAGAATTCTCAAAATTGACAAATCCAAAGCCTTTAGACTTTCCTTCACCATCTCTCATGATAACACAACTAGTAGTCACTCCGAACTCTCCAAAAACTTTGTTAAGCTCTTCATCACTCAAGGACTCGGAGAGATTTTTGACATAAACATTAGTGAACTTAACTTTCTCACCCGAAGGATCTCTCTGCAGCTTGTGAACAAAGGGTCCAACATAAACTTGCTTATCGTTAAGAAGCATTCCATTCAGTTTATCAATGGCTCCCTGAGCTGCTTCATCAGTGTCGTACTGCACAAACCCATAGCCTTTCGACTGACCAGAGGGATCAACGGCCACTTTGCAAGATAGAATGGGACCAAAGGCTGAAAATGTCTCGTGAAGTGCTTTGTGATCAATTGATTTGTCAAGATTCTGAGACACAGATAATAAACCATGTCAATAAACAAACAAACTTTGAGATAGGATATTAAACAAGCCAAGGTTTCTTTCCATCTCTGCATAGAAGTTCAAACTTGGACAATAGGAAAAAGAGATTTAATATATGTACCTTAATAAATATATTACCAACTCCGCTCTTACGGAGACTTGGATCACGAACAGAATACATAACTCTTATAGCCCTTCCATTAAGAGCCATGAAATTCAGCTCATTCAGTGCCCTGGAAGCTGTCACCAATCAGAAATATTAACATCAACATAACTCAAATCATTCATTTCTGTAAGAAGAATAACATTGAGTCTACTCATAACATTGAGGTCATAACTCTAACTCTATGACCTCAAAAGAAAACTATCCTCCCTAACAGCCAAATACCCTGAAAGCCCACAATGTTACCAAATGTAACCACTTTCCAAATTAACCTGAAAGCTTTCACCTTTTTTATAGAAAGCTCCCAAATTTAGATTAGCATTTGATATAACACATCAGTCCATACCCCAAATTCAGATGAGCTACAACGACTAAGTTACCAAATCAGATAAGCCTTAAGAAAGTTACCATCTTGAGGAGTTGCATAGTTAACGTAGCCATAGCCTAGAGATCTCCGAGTCGTCATGTCTCTGCAGACACGGACAGAAACCACCTGACCCGCTTGGGTAAACGCCTCAAACAGCTGTGAATCCGTCACGGTCGCATCCAGATCACCGACATATAAAGACGTCGTCCCTTGCTGCGCAGCTCCGGCAGCCGCCGCCGCAGCTCCAGCCGCAGCCGCCGCAGCTTCAGCCGCAGCAGCACCGGGAACAGCTACACCACCATTGGCATTTTGACCCTGATGCTGAATCTGAGCCATTTTTCGAGATATCAATCCGAATTACCTATCTATCTATCTTCTTCTCCTCTCCAAATCAGCTCAAATCAAAAGATAAAGCAGAGATTTTTAGGAGATGAATCCTCAACGCCGGAGAATAAAAATTGAGTCTTTGAATCGGAAGAAGGAAGGAAAATGGGGAAGTAACCGACGGCGAGAGTTGCAGCGTTGAGCTTAGATAAAAGGGTCAGAGGAAGTGACCTTATCAGAGAGAAGCTCAAATGAAAAAAAACTGCAAAGAGGAAAGACAACTTGGAGGTTTCAGTGTTTATATATGGAAGGTTTCACCAAACCCTAAAAGCTTTGATGGTAATTTGAGAAATCTCAGCCGTTGGATTTACACTGTAGTGTGTCTTGTTGTGGGTCACACACTTGTATAAAATATGCGTTGGGAAATATCTTACCATTTTATTTTATTTTATTGGGCAAAAGTATTTGTGCTCAAAAATATATAACCGTATTCAGACTAATGAGGAGTAATTACTAATGAGATTAGAAAAACAAGAATCAGTGTAAGTGTAGTGATGTTTTATTTAAGAAAATTTGTTAAAATTATTAGTATGTACTGTAGTAAATTTTCTGCAAGGTAAATTAGAAAGTGAAGTGATTTTTGTATAAAAAGGATAAAATATGAAATAGCTGTAGTAACTGTCAAAAAAAAATATGTTCGTTCAGACATATTTAATTATTATTAGTAAATACCATTGAATGACCATGCAAATTTATGAAAATAGCTAAGAAGTTGTAAAGTTTTTGATTAATTTGCAAAAAATATAAAATGGTGCTCTTTTTCTAAAAGAACACATAAAATTTTAAATAACATGCAGTTATCTAACAATTTGGTTATCTATCTCTCCACATACATGTGAATATGTGATGTAATGCATGAAACTAAAAACATGGGGGACTTTTTAAAAAACCTTTTCTAGCTTGCGTTATGAGAAAAGTTTTAAGAAGTTTCGAAATCGTTATGTTGCAACTTCATACCTCAGTCAAGGATAATAGAGGCTAAAGATAGTAGATAATTAAAAATGGGCCAACAAATCTTGTGAACCAGTTTCTTGATGTCTTGGAAAATTATGGACCGAAATTCTAGCCTGTATTGGGCCCAATCTTGCATAATTTAAAATTAGTCGATCGAACATAACTCTTTTTGCCTTTCTAACTGTTTTTAGTATCTCTTCAGCGTGAAATGTGTAATAACAATATCATCTCTTCTATTTTCAGTCAGAAGAAATTGAAACATGGTATACCGAAATCAGTTTATGCTAATTCAGAAGGTAAATTTTTTTAACAGATTGGTAACGACCGTTATTTTTGGCTTTAGAAGGTTTGACTTTAAAAATTTGAGGTACAAAGAATTTAGCTGTAAAGACTTTGGCTGTTAAAATCAGATTGGTAAAACAAAGTTGTAGAAGCTGTGACTGTTATTTTTTATTAGTAACAATAAAACTTTATTACTGATTTTTAAAAATATATATTATTCATTCATTTTTAAAAGACCAAACATTGCATTATTTATATTTATTGTTTCATGCACTTAATATCCAAACACTTAATATCCAAACACATTAATAATTAAAATACTCATCTTGAATGATTCTTATGGCTAAATTTTTTTCTCAAAACTGTTTTGAATGATTTTTTTGACTTATCATAAAATCAACAAATTTATTAATGATAATGAAATGACATCTAACTTTATTAGTGTTGATGATAAAAAATAAAATTATTATTAGTGAAATGG
>Ga0041059_1002584_pt1 | contig 13320 bp, 10 predicted proteins | sample AraColnosormetaG_FD_56232 | JGI IMG/M metagenome (GOLD analysis project Ga0041059, IMG submission 56232) | Arabidopsis roots microbial communities from North Carolina, USA - Col MF nosort | ecosystem: Host-associated > Plants > Roots > Unclassified | place: USA: North Carolina | collected...
CAACTATTTAAAACAAAAATTTGTTTGACAAACTAAAATACAATTGCAATCCCGTAAAACATTTATTTTCATTATATATTTAAATTAGCGGTGTACTGCGGTTTTTTTTACGGGACGGATTTGGCGAAACGGGTTTGGAAGGACGTTACTTAATAATAACACTAAACTATAAAATAAAAATAATTTATAAATAAATATAATTTGCAAACTTTTATATATACTGATTTTAAAAAATAAATTGTTTTCGCGGTGTACCGCGGGTTAAAATCGAGTATTGTAGAACTAGAGTTCAATCAATGTGTTGCTGCTACAAAAGTAATACTAGAAAACAGAAGGGACAAATTAATGATTTGGGATCCAGATTTGTCCCGATTTCAGAAGCTTCGTTGGTCTCCTGAGCTGACGACAGCGAGCTTCGACGATTGTGGGCCAAATTACTTTTTCCCAAAAAAAGAACCCAAAAATGTCCATATCAGCAATTAGCTAGCCACGTCATATATTTGACAGTTGGATAATATTCAGTTAGCTTATATTACAAAACACTGCCAAATGGCCTTGCCTCATTGGTCATCGCCATTACATTAATGGTTTTGAAATCCGTTGACTTTTGAGCAAAGACTATTTTGGTCAAACATTGTTTTGCATTTCTTTTCAGTTTTCACGCATGATCCATCTTATCTCATCTTTGACATTTTCGTCCAACAAATGCAAGTCTTGATTTTTGTTTTCTTCCTTCATTACACAACATAAAAAGTCTCAAATAACAAGACCGACTTGACGAGTTGAGAAACAAGTATGAAGAAAGAAACTCAAAACCTCCAATGTATCCCACTAGTGATCTCTGTCTTATCTCTGTTTGGCGTCTCATCAGCAAGAAAACCTCCATATCTGTGTAACAGAGTCTGCGGAGGAATATCAATTCCTTTCCCTTTCGGTATCGGTGGAAAAGAATGCTATCTAAACCCGTGGTACGAGGTTGTATGTAACACCACAACCTCTGTTCCGTTCCTCTCGAGGATCAACAGAGAATTGGTGAACATCTATCTTCCAGATCCTACTGAGTACTACTCTAACGGAGTTGTTCACATCAAAGGTCCCGTAACTTCCTCAGGGTGTTCTACCGGAACATCTCAACCACTTACACCGCAGCCTTTAAACGTTGCAGGCCAAGGCAGTCCCTATTTCCTCACGGACAAGAACCTCCTCATGGCCGTTGGTTGCAACGTCAAGGCCGTTATGATGGATGTCAAATCGCAGATCATCGGTTGCGAGTCAAGTTGCGACGAGAGAAACAGTAGCAGCCAAGTTGTAAGAAACAAAATCTGCAGTGGTAATAAATGTTGCCAGACGAGGATACCGGAAGGGCAGCCGCAAGTAATTGGAGTCAACATAGAGATCCCTGAAAACAAAAACACAACAGAAGGAGGATGCAAAGTTGCATTTTTGACGAGCAACAAATATTCGAGTTTGAATGTTACAGAGCCAGAAGAGTTTCATAGTGATGGATACGCGGTGGTTGAGCTTGGATGGTACTTTGATACTTCGGATTCTCGTGTTTTAAGCCCCATAGGTTGTATGAATGTGTCAGATGCATCACAAGATGGCGGGTATGGTTCCGAGACGATTTGCGTTTGCTCGTACGGCTACTTCTCTGGATTCAGCTATAGGAGTTGCTATTGTAACTCCATGGGTTACGCAGGGAATCCATTCCTTCCAGGTGGATGTGTAGGTAAGAGATGCGTGTTTTTCTTTCTGTATCCATTAATGAATTCAATCAAGTCTTCTATCACTGATTATGAATCAAATTCGTGTAGACATAGATGAATGTAAACTAGAAATAGGACGCAAAAGGTGCAAAGACCAAAGTTGTGTGAATAAGCCCGGTTGGTTTACGTGTGAGCCAAAGAAACCAGGGCAGATCAAGCCAGTGTTCCAAGGTAAAAGTCAATTTGATTTTATCTTGAATGTTGTGTTGAAGATATTATTGTTTTGTTCTGTAATGTACATATTGTTTCTTTTGGTGGTGCAGGTGTTCTTATAGGTTCGGCACTGTTGCTTTTCGCCTTTGGAATTTTCGGGTTGTACAAGTTCATCAAGAAGCAGAGGAGGAGCAGTCGAATGAGAGTGTTCTTCAGGCGTAATGGAGGGATGCTGTTAAAACAACAGTTAGCTAGAAAAGAAGGCAATGTAGAGATGTCAAAGATATTTAGCTCGAACGAGTTGGAGAAAGCTACTGATAACTTTAACACGAATAGGGTTCTTGGGCAAGGAGGTCAAGGTACTGTTTACAAAGGTATGCTCGTTGATGGTAGAATCGTCGCAGTGAAAAGGTCGAAAGCCATGGATGAAGACAAGGTAGAAGAGTTTATCAATGAAGTTGTTGTTCTAGCGCAGATCAACCATAGAAACATTGTTAAACTCTTGGGATGTTGCCTTGAGACGGAAGTTCCAGTCCTGGTTTATGAGTTTGTTCCGAACGGTGACTTATGCAAGCGTCTTCGAGATGAATGTGATGATTACATCATGACATGGGAAGTGCGCCTTCACATTGCAATAGAGATTGCAGGAGCACTTTCGTACCTACACTCGGCTGCATCTTTTCCTATATACCACAGAGATATCAAGACTACCAACATACTACTGGATGAGAAATATCAGGTTAAGGTGTCTGATTTCGGAACTTCAAGATCGGTGACCATAGATCAAACTCACTTGACAACTCAAGTTGCAGGTACTTTTGGGTACGTGGATCCAGAGTACTTTCAATCAAGTAAGTTTACGGATAAAAGTGATGTGTACAGTTTTGGAGTTGTCCTCGTGGAGCTCATTACCGGAAAAAACCCGTCCTCCCGTGTCCAGTCTGAAGAAAACAGGGGATTTGCAGCTCATTTTGTTGCAGCCGTGAAAGAGAACAGATTTCTTGACATAGTTGATGAACGGATCAAAGATGAATGCAACCTGGACCAAGTGATGGCAGTGGCAAAACTCGCTAAAAGATGTTTAAACCGAAAAGGGAAGAAGAGGCCAAACATGAGAGAAGTTTCAGTTGAGCTGGAGAGGATTCGTTCATCATCTTATAAGTCAGAGATTCATAATGATGATGATGATGATGATGATGATGATGATGAGGATGATCAAGCCATGGAACTCAACATTGAAGAGACTTGGGATGTTGGTATGACTGCTCCAGCCTCTATGTTTAATAACGGATCCCCTGCGTCTGATGTTGAGCCTCTGGTTCCTCTACGAACATGGTAGTATACCCTCATCTGATGAAAAAATGTTATGTTTCGATTATGAATTTCTAGCTTTTCACCATGTAACAATAATAAGTAACGTTTCTAGTCTGTACATGTGATTATATGTGTTTCATAAGTCTGTACCCACAGTCATCTCTATGTATTCGACGTTCAAAAGAAAGAATGTTTTAGTCATAAACAGTATCAGGTTTAAGCTTTCACCGATAACACTCTCCAAGGATTTCAGTTTCCCTTAGGAGGTACCTTGGACATGTGTTCTAATTGACACATTGCCTTTCTCTTTGGAGATTCAACGCCAGCAAACTTGGACGGCTTTAAACTCCGATATCCTCTGCTTGAAAACCTTCTTTCCTACGCTACCACTTCAGTGGGCAAGATTTGTTCAATGTTTAACAGAATAAAAAGTCAAAACCAAGAATGTCAACATCATCTATCCATTATCCATGTGATCGGCTGATTGCCACTACCTTGGATTACATTTTATTTGACTGGTCATAGATTCGTTGTTTAGGTCAACTTCTGTTTTGTATCCTGAATCCTGAACGAACATGCCAACATGGTGACGATGGTCAAATGAGTATAATGTGGTGGTCTACTTTCATATGGTCATCAGAAAAAAGGTTAAATTTTTATAATCCAACGTGAACTCATTAAACTTAAATTAGAATCCTTCAGGCATTGACATTGACCAAACTTAATTTGTTTTATAATTCCTTATGCCAACATGGTGACGAACTGACGATGGTCAAATGAGTATAATGTCATTGGTCTACTTTCACATGGTCATGAGCAAAATATTGGATTTGTATATTCAACGTTCAATCATTAACTTAAATTATAATCCCTCAGGCATTGACATTGACCATAGTCTTAGTAGTGTTTACTAATTTTTAGGTGCTTTGTAACTTGCTTCACGCTTCTTTCTAAACCTCTATTGACTTTTACCTTAACATCAGATCGGGCAGGTCCTTAACATGTAGAAAAGCTGATTGAGATTGATCAGATCAAGGACCAAAGTAAAAATACAAGAATTATGAAGACTAAAACTTACCGGTTTGTATGTCTTGTAGCTTCTGTCTTAACTCTGCAGCTCATGAATGGCTCATCAGCAGCAACACCACCGCCACCTCCAAACAGTAAGAATTCTTCAACTTCGTGTAACAGAACCTGTGGAGGAATCTCGATTCCGTTCCCATTTGGAATCGGTGGGAAGGATTGTTATCTCAACGGTTGGTACGAGGTTGTCTGCAACGCCACCACTTCCGGGTCGTCCGGCACAACTGTTCCATTCCTGTCGAGAATCAACAGGGAAGTGGTGAACATCTCTCTTCCAGAAGGTAATAATGAACAATACGGAGTGGTTCACATCAAAGGTCCTGTGACTTCGTTAGGTTGTTCAAGTAATACTAGTCAAGTACCCCAAAAGTCGCTACCGGATTTAAACGTCACGGGCAAGGGCAGCCCATATTTCATCACCGACGAGAACCGCCTCGTGGCTGTGGGTTGCGGTACTAAGGCGTTGATGACGGATATAGAATCAGAGATCTTGGGTTGTGAATCTAGCTGCAAAGATAGCAAGAGTAGTCAAGAAGTAACAAACTTGTTATGTGACGGTTACAAATGTTGCCAGGCGAGGATACCGGTGGAACGTCCACAAGCAGTAGGTGTCAATATAGAGAGCTCAGGAGGAGATGGATGCAAGGTTGCCTTCTTGTCTAGCAAGAGGTATTCCCCGTCAAATGTTACTATACCAGAACAGTTCCATGCTGGTGGCTACGTGGTGGTAGAGCTAGGTTGGTACTTTGCTACTACGGATTCACGCTTTAGGAACCCCTTGGGTTGTATAAATCTGACATATTCGGGATCTTACTTATCCGGTGATAGTTGCCTTTGCGAGTATGGTTACTTTTCCGAAATGAGTTATAGGAACTGCTATTGCTCCCTTGGCTTCACAGGGAATCCATACCTTAGAGGAGGTTGCATTGGTAAGTGTTTGTTTCCTCTTCTTTTTTCGTTGAGAATAAATCAGATCATTAATACTGATAATTGATATATATGCAGACAATGATGATTGCAAAGGACCTAATATCTGTGAAGAAGGCACTTGTGTGAACGTGCCTGGAGGCTATAGATGCGATCCCAAGCCCAAGATAATCAAGCCGGCCAAACCCCTCGTGCTACAAGGTGAGTTCCAATGGCACCTTGCATCTACCATCCTTTAAGGTAGAGCAGAAAACAGTGTTATTTATGTTTTTTCTTGTTATTGCAGGGGTTCTTTTAGGTTTAATGGGACTATTGTTCTTAGTTGTTGGGACGCTTGGGTTGATTATATTTATAAAAAAGAGAAGGAGGATCATCAGTAGCAGGAAGTTCTTCAAACGTAATGGAGGCTTGTTGTTAAAACAACAACTAACTACTACAAATGACGGTAATGTAGACATGTCAAGGCTATTTAGCTCAGAAGAGTTGAAGAAAGCCACCGATAACTTTAGCGTGAAGAGGGTGCTTGGGAAAGGCAGTCAAGGAACTGTGTATAAGGGGATGATGGTGGATGGCAAGATCATTGCGGTTAAAAGATCAAAAGTTGTCGATGAAGATAAGCTCGAAAAGTTCATCAATGAGATCATCCTTCTTTCACAGATTAACCATAGGAATATTGTGAAACTAATAGGATGTTGCTTGGAAACAGAGGTTCCGATCTTGGTTTACGAATATATTCCCAATGGAGATATGTTCAAGCGCCTTCATGATGAATCCGACGATTATGCGATGACTTGGGAAGTGCGTCTTCGCATAGCCATAGAGATCGCGGGAGCTCTAACATACATGCACTCAGCTGCATCATTTCCAATATACCACAGAGATATCAAGACTACCAATATCCTATTGGATGAAAAATACGGAGCTAAGGTTTCTGATTTCGGAACATCAAGATCGGTAACCATTGATCAAACTCACCTGACAACAATGGTTGCAGGAACTTTTGGGTACATGGATCCAGAGTACTTCCTATCAAGCCAATATACTGACAAGAGCGATGTTTATAGTTTCGGGGTTGTCCTGGTAGAGCTCATAACTGGAGAAAAACCGTTGTCCCGAATTCGTTCTGAGGAAGGAAGGGGGTTGGCAACTCATTTCCTCGAGGCCATGAAAGAAAACAGAGTGATTGACATCATTGATATTCGGATCAAAGAAGAAAGCAAGCTTGACCAACTGATGGCAGTGGCGAAACTCGCTCGAAAGTGTCTTAGCCGGAAAGGGATTAAAAGACCAAACATGAGAGAGGCTTCACTCGAGCTGGAGAGGATCCGTTCATCACCTGAAGATTTAGAGGCCCATATTGAAAATGATGATGAAGAGGACCAAGTCATGGAGATCAGCAGAGAATGATTCTGGAAGCGTGTACAAGAATATTTCAGCCTTTATGTAATGTATATGGTGACAAGAAAATCAATAAGATCACTCGGCAGCAAGTCATCCATCTTTAGCCACAAAGTGTATTTGAAATTCGAAGTTAACATGTACTTTTGAAAATGAAGTGTGGACTTTTGGTGTGACTTGAATGTATTATTTGATGACTGGAAAAACTTACTTGTCTAGGAGTCAACGATGTGTCAGAAAATGTTTGACTTCAAGCATTATGGTTTCAGTTTCAGAGTCTCGACCTGTGTAGGTAGTAGAAGTTATATCCCGCTGCTATCATCATTCCGCTGGTAAGAATTCCCAAATATACAGAAACGCATGAGCTCTAATAAGAGCGCCTAATAGAGGCTTGACATACAACCGGAGGTGACGATCCGACTCAAAACAGTGCACATGTATACTCTCATCTCATCTGATGAAATAAAGTTATCTTTCAATTATGAATCTCTGGTTTTATTTCACCATGTAATAATACACACAAATTGCATTATAGAATAAAGAAGAAAAAGAATGTTTTAGTACAAGAACAATAAATGTGGGGGTTTCAAACTTTCACCGATAGATAAACAGTCTAGAAGAATTTAAGTTTCCCTTTGGAGAGAGCTTGAACAAGTTGTAATTGACACATTGCCTTGTCTTTCCCGGTCAAGCCATAGCAGGACGAGTGCCTAGCGCCTAAAGTGACTGCAAAGTAAAGATAAACAGTACAGAGGAAAGCCAAAAGAGCCAAAGCTGTTAAGAGATATTGATGCCTCTGAATAAGAGTCGACCAGCTACCCAACTCGTCCCACTGCTTCTTTAGACATTGTTGTCTCCTTGACGGTGAAGATACAAGCCCATCAAGAACCATGGCTTTATAATACCAATTAACCTGCAAAAATTGACACACAAGTCGTTTTAACACAATTTTACAAGAAACATAAACATGCTATGAAAAGGAGATCATCACAATCAGATTGAATGTAACATTTGGGAGATCACTTTTCCATCATAAACCATCATAAATGTCAATGAGAAACAAGAATTCGAGACACATATCGCTGTTTTGATTGGTTGTGGAAACGACATTAGTCATAATTATAATTACAAAAGAGCTTGGATCGTATACGAAAGATGAAAATGAAAGCAACAAATTGCCAACAATAACGTCATTCTCAATCAATCATCAATCACAATACACAACAACAACAACTCGCGATCGATGCACATTGGATAATCGAGGGAAACAGATCCGAAGTAGGTGAAAGATTATTAGAAAACGAACCGGTGAGAATCGGTTTAGAGATCTGGAGAAGAAAAAGCTAGATTCCAGCTCCGTCGACAACCCCCGAAATCTTCAGCAGTGTTGTTGCGATATGGAGAGAGAGAGAGAGATGGATCTCCTCCGTAGATTGATGATGGCTCGAGCTGGGCCGATTTGCCGGATACGCCGTACGCGGCTTATTATGTCCGTTACATAAAACGGGAATTTAGGGATTTTATATACAAAACAATAAAAAGATAAAAAATAGGAAAGAAGATATATAAAGAGGACAAAAAAATGATGATGCGTTGTTTGTTAGCTTCCACTCCTTTGTGTTTTGAAGATGATGGGCATGTTGTTAGAATCCGATGATGAGTGATGACATTTACCTAGGACTATGATCTGACTCTTGCAGCTTCCAGAGGGCATTTACGAATACGTATTAAGATAAACTTTTTTAATCATTAACGAGAAGACAACTCATGTTCTAGTAATCACGATAATGTTTAGTACTTTTGTATATTGTATTTGTATGACAGTATGAGGTGTTCAATATTTTGGTTTGCTTCCAACTAAACTAAAAGTCTAAAATACATTGTTTTAGTTGCACTGAAATCCTAATAGACTGAGTTGCCGTTGCCGTGAATCACTTTAGCCGGTTAGCATTTAGCATCCAAACCAAAACTATTTACCCCCAATAGCCTAGAGTTTTTTTTTTATAACTTTTTTCTTTTTCTTTGTAAGGAGACTTGCAAGGTTTTAGTAGAGGTCTATCTTAATCAAAAGCCCATGCATGATAAACAGAAGGAGAAATTAAAATAATTTGGGCCATTAGTGGGCCAAACATGAAAACTTGGTATTGATGGTTTACTAGTTCCTTTGTAAGTTGGTCAAAAGTCCGAAATCAGGAGCGAGATAATAAAGAAACAACGAGTTGTTTTACTTTTCAAGGAGAGGATAGCTCAAGGTTTTTGATCGATCGCAAGGTATTTTGATTCTCTCTTTCTCAAGCGATTTTCGTTTTCCTTCTTTTGTTCCAGAGGTCAAATTCAATCCCTAAAGCTAGGTTTCTCGGGTGAAGCTTTAGATCGGGAGCTATGATTTCATCTCGAATTTGGGGATAAATTTCAGCTTATTTTAACCAATTTCAATTGATTCCAAATAATTCTGTTTATCTCTGAGCAAAATTGATTAATTTTCGATTCGGTCTTTAAAAAGCTGCTTTTCTTACCGTCTCCATCCGAAATTAGTTTTTTTTGTTTGTTTGATGATTTGTGTTTTGATGATTTGTGTTTGCGTTTTGGTTGATACTAGCAGCTGAATATTGAATCCAACCTTTAATCTGAGAGGAGAAAGAAGATGTTTGCAGCTTCTTGTCTCGCATCGTGTTGTGCTGCTTGTGCCTGCGATGCTTGCCGTACTGTGGTTTCTGGGATCAGCAGACGTTCTGCTAGAATTGCTTACTGTGGTCTCTTTGCACTTTCCTTAATCGTTTCATGGATTCTCCGTGAAGTTGCTGCTCCTCTCATGGAGAAGCTCCCTTGTAAGTTTTTTTGTTATTATACTTCTCGTGAGATTATTTTGGTGTATGCAACTAATCATTGACATTGTGTGCAGGGATTAACCATTTTCACAAGACACCTGATCGTGAATGGTTTGAGACTGATGCTGTGTTGCGTGTCAGCTTAGGGAATTTCTTGTTTTTCTCTATTCTATCGGTTATGATGATCGGTGTGAAAAATCAGAAAGACCCTCGTGATGGTATACACCATGGTGGTTGGATGATGAAAATAATCTGTTGGTGCATTTTAGTCATCTTTATGTTCTTCCTTCCAAATGAAATCATCAGTTTCTATGGTAAGTTTCTGTTTATCATTGCAAAGTGATTAGTGAATCGATTAACTTGGAACTAATGGGAATCAATTTTACATCTTGCAGAGTCGATGTCAAAGTTTGGTGCTGGATTTTTCCTGCTTGTTCAAGTTGTACTTCTTTTGGATTTTGTTCATGGATGGAATGACACATGGGTTGGCTACGACGAGCAGTTCTGGTTAGTAAATATATTTGCAATTAAATCATGTGACTTCATTATCCCACTACTAATCTAAGTACTTGACTTTTATATATAGGTATGCTGCTTTGCTCGTTGTTTCTCTTGTATGTTACTTGGCAACATTCGTCTTCTCTGGGTTTCTCTTCCACTGGTTTACTCCATCTGGACATGATTGTGGACTCAACACCTTCTTCATTATCATGACTTTGATATTTGTATTCGTCTTTGCCATTGTAGTTTTGCATCCTACTGTAAGTTTTGACTGAAACCTTATATTTCTCTTATCTGAGATCTTATTTGATTCCCAATTTCAGGCTCACTGAAGTCAAATTAACCTATTCTTTTGCAGGTCGGTGGAAGCATTTTACCAGCATCGGTTATATCTCTGTACTGCATGTACCTCTGTTACAGTGGACTTGCAAGTGAACCCCGGGATTACGAGTGCAATGGTCTCCACAATCACTCTAAAGCTGTTTCAACAGGCACAATGACCATTGGCTTACTCACAACTGTTCTCTCGGTTGTTTATTCTGCTGTTCGTGCTGGTTCTTCCACTACTCTTCTCTCCCCTCCTGATTCTCCTCGCGCAGGTATGTTTCTGACAAAAAAAACCTTCTCCTATACTTTGCCTCCTTATATTGCAAGATAAGGATTCATTCGGAAACTCGAATCAAACCTGAACTGAAACATATATTCTAAATCCCTATATTGAAACCTTGTTGTGTGAGTGTTTGAGAGTTGCTTCTAAGTATCATAACGTATTTCCTTTCAATGAAAATTTTCAGAGAAGCCTCTGCTTCCGATAGACGGGAAAGCAGAAGAGAAGGAAGAGAAAGAGAATAAAAAACCAGTTTCATACTCATACGCATTCTTCCACATCATCTTCTCCCTTGCGAGCATGTACTCTGCAATGCTCCTAACCGGCTGGTCAACTTCAGTTGGTGAAAGTGGTAAGCTGGTGGATGTCGGGTGGCCTTCAGTGTGGGTCCGTGTTGTGACCAGCTGGGCCACTGCTGGTCTCTTCATCTGGTCCCTTGTTGCTCCCATTCTCTTCCCCGACCGTGAGTTCTGAGCTAATGCATCTACTTGAGATTCTGAATAACTTTTCATGAATCTTCAATTTGTAAAAAAATATTCGATCTTTCTACTATAATAGAACATCGTGTGCTTAATCACGAATGGCCTTTGTTGGCCCTTCTGTAATATGAAGATGATATAAATAAATTCCTTTCTCGTAATTTTCATCTGTCTCGACTTCTCCACAATTGCGTTTTGCCCGATTCGCGTTTGTGTTTTGTTTGGTCAAAACGGTGGCGCAAGGCTGGTATGAATGAATTCTGATTAAATTATCATATGTTAAACGTACCGATCATTGTTATGATTATTATACTGGTAAGGTAGTAAACCGGAAATTAAAAAAATTGCACTGGATTGATTAATGTTTTATCCGGGTAAATTTTAGAAAGAAGGGTGTGTCACGTGCGATGCACGTGGAGCTCTTGCCGCGTTTTAAAACGCTATGTTGTTGACAGCGACTGTTTGATAAAGTCGGCATTGTTGTACAGTGATTGAAAATCAAAAAGCTCTTTTAGGTCACTCTCTATTTTTCGCTCCCTCGCCGGACTTTGCTGACGCCGCCGGTTATATCTTCTAGTCTCATTCGTCGACATGAAGCTCACTGTTAAGACTCTCAAGGGTAGCCATTTTGAGATTAGGGTTCTTCCCACCGACACGGTTAGTCCTTCTCCTTTTCCGCTTCCTTGGTCCGTACCTACGTGTAATACTGTATTAGGAAATCAGTAGATTTAGATATCTTCTGAAGATGAGAGATGCTGCTATACCAATCTGGGTTATGAAACATGTGACTTGTTGAACAGCTTTCTAGAAATGCTAGATTTAGAATTTTGAGTTTTTTTTTTTCCGATGAAATGGATGGGTTGAGTGAGTGTATTTGTCTATGAGTTCTTACATGGTTATATCCTGGAATTTTTCTACTTTGCTTTGAAGATAATGGCGGTGAAGAAGAATATTGAAGATTCACAAAGCAAAGACAACTATCCTTGTGGGCAGCAATTACTGATTCACAATGGAAAGGTTTTGAAAGATGAAACTACCTTGGTGGAGAACAAGGTTACCGAGGAGGGTTTTCTTGTCGTGATGCTTAGCAAGGTACCTATCTGATTTCTTTTATGATCCTAGATAGTGCTTAGTGTGAGTCACTCTAAGCAACCTGGATTTATATATCCTTCTTAGTCCCATTAGATATAGTGGCTGTGTTTTCTATGACTAATGATCGCAATAGCAGAAACTCATATTGATAAAACTTTGTTTTTGTTATAAGCAATACATATTTCTAGTGGAAGCTTAGATGATAGGTGAATAAATAACAAATTAAGAAACGCTACAAGGGAACCTATGTGCTTGTGCTGACAACATCTTTGCTTTTTTTTTTTTGCAATGGATAGAGCAAAACTGCAAGTTCAGCTGGTCCCTCTTCTACTCAGGTAAGCTTATTTCTTAGTTTCTCATGTTTGTGCACATCACTTGGTCAGTTCAGTATTCCTCGTTGAAGAACTTTCTTTCTATCTCACAGCCTACTTCTACCACGACATCTACCATATCTTCAACCACGGTAATTTTCTTACATTGTTTGGGAATTGTGCAGTCCACATTTTGTTTCCTTGGTTCATTTAACACAAGTTTCTATCAATCAACCAGCTTGCAGCTCCGTCGACAACCCAGTCTATTGCTGTGCCGGCTTCAAATTCTACTCCCGTTCAAGAACAACCAACGTAAATTTTATTCTTGAACAAGAGGCTTTATTGGGAATTTTTGTTTTTCAGTAATCAAGTTCTATATTCTCTATGATCTCCACACCATTGCAGGGCACAAAGTGACACCTATGGTCAAGCTGCTTCAACTTTAGTTAGTGGCAGTAGTATTGAGCAAATGGTTCAACAAATAATGGAAATGGGAGGAGGCAGTTGGGACAAAGAAACGGTTACTCGTGCACTTCGTGCAGCATATAACAACCCTGAGAGAGCAGTGGATTATCTATATTCTGTATGCCCCTTCTCTGTAACAGTGTTCTGTGAATATTTGAAGGGATTGAAACTGCTGATGTCTATTTTAATTTTCAGGGAATTCCTGAAACAGTAACCATTCCAGCAACTAATTTATCTGGAGTAGGATCTGGTAGAGAACTTACTGCTCCTCCTCCCTCTGGAGGCCCTAATTCATCTCCTCTGGATTTGTTTCCCCAGGTATGAGCATGGTACTTTTGATTCATTGGAAAGAGTTTATAGAAGTTGAGTTCCCATTGCAAGGCACGGTTTTTTTTT
>Ga0041059_1002585_pt1 | contig 13320 bp, 12 predicted proteins | sample AraColnosormetaG_FD_56232 | JGI IMG/M metagenome (GOLD analysis project Ga0041059, IMG submission 56232) | Arabidopsis roots microbial communities from North Carolina, USA - Col MF nosort | ecosystem: Host-associated > Plants > Roots > Unclassified | place: USA: North Carolina | collected...
AAAAAAAAAAAATCTAATTACAAGAATAAGAGCTTCACAAGAAAGGAGCAGTCAGGAGATTGTTTCAAGAGACGCAGAAAGATGCTGTCTAGTCTGCAGAAATACCCAAAGCTCCTCTCTAACACGGCAACCTAAACTGATTGAAAGCAAAAGCAACACCTGCGTATTAGTTACAATCTGTATACAAGCTCTATGCACGTATACAAAAGGGCATGGAAACGATTTATAGAGTTATAGTATGGAAATAACAACCTTCTAAATTTCACAATTTTCTTTTGTTTCCTTGGGATGCTTCAACAACCCTCTCACCAACAGTACTACTAGATCCAGAGTTGGGTGCATTCCCCAAAGCAAGTGAATCTGCAGGTCCTTCTTCCTTTTGAGCTTTCTGCTTAGTTAAGTGAGTCTCTCGTATGCTGCATTTAGGAAAATTCCCTTTTTCTTCAGTTCCCATCTTCGAAGAAGCGGGTGATTCTGGTCCTTCCATTCGCTTTGCCGCCAACATATCAAAAGGCCTATGAAAGAGCAAATGAGCCACAGTTCTGTCTGTGGGGTTGGTCACTGCTTCTGTATCTGGCATCCCAGCATATCTGTAAATATCAAATACAAAAGCTAGTTATGTAAACCACAATTTGATTGATAGTGATGATGAACTCGGTAGCATTTATTAAAAAGGTTAACCCCCATTTACGAAAAAGTATGCTTGTAGTTTTACTAGTTTACATTGTCTAAGTACGAAGTTAACCATATTGAATAATACGCATAAATTTGCTTACCTATATCTGGATTCTTCTCTGGGAATGACTTCCTGGTCATCCTGGCTAGTCTTGTTACTGTGGGATGTATCACTAGTGTAATGTCTCTGAGCTGCACTACCAGCCAACCGGAATAAGCTATCCCGTATACAAGTCCGTGTTCCCATATCCAACTGCAGGTCAATAAAGAGTATTAGTTTACTCCCAACACAAACATAACAAGTCAATCAACCATTTGAGTACCTTTGCTACAACATCCTGAAGCCGATAAAGAACTGCGAATTCTGCTGAATTATCAACAGCAGCAGCAAATTTGCCAGAATCATCTTGTTCCAAAGATGAACTAGGATCAAAGGAAGGCATTGCAGTTAGCCCTTGGAGATTAGTTTTGTCGACAAGCTGGAGTGGAATATCTTGGAGACAGTTTTGAGTAATGGATTGATCTGCTACAGGCACCTGATGAGAAAATTGCTGCTGTTGTCTCTGAATGGCAAGCATTGCCTGCATTTGCTGTCTGCGTCTAAGTTTTTCTAGTTTTTCCTGTGGTGTCATTGTTGAAGGCCGTGCAGAGGCATCTGTTGCCATGTTTACTGAGGTAGCAGTAGCAGGATTGTAGGAAGGATGCATCAACTGATTCCTAACATCAGGATGTTGGACGGCCGAAATTACAGGCACACTAGAATATGGATTTGCAAGATTACCAAAAGCAGAATTAGCCATGTATTGGTTTGGCATATGTGAATAGTGTGATGTCCCAGACCCCTCAGACTCACTCAGGAGATTAACAGCCATCAGAGACGATTGTGGCGGTGCCAACTGATTTACACATTTTCCAGCTGAATTACTAAATGGAATCCTCTGACCGTACAGCTCTTGAAAGGGCCTTGCCTCAGAAGTCCCAGGCATTTTCGAAAACTTCATCATTTTATTTTGTTGATATGGCTGGTCAGAAAAAGGAAAATGAAACGAAAAAGGCTCAGTGGAGCTGTACAAATGAGAATGCATAAGAATTTGACGACATAGTTCATGCTACAGATCCACATTGGCAGAAACTAGGTACATACTTTCATTCAATTTATCATAAACGTGTGAGCAATAACCAGCAGTCTGCTACGCATAGTACCTGGTCCTCAACTGAGGGTTGACCCTTATGCTCACGATATTGGTCAGCCTTAAGAGTTACACGTACACTTGGGACACTTTGGGATGACAGACCATTGGCTTTTCCAGTCAATGGAAATTGCTGGTTCTCTTGTTGCTCAAACTCAGTTCTAATATCCAATCCTAGATCTTGAGAGTCCAACATTGATGATAATGATTTTGGGCTATTGGATACATCTTTAGAAGATGACCATAACTCATCACCACCGCTGAGACTGCCATCACCAAATATAGGGACATCATTGCTGCAAAACCATCACTTGTGAGGATATTGTGTTAGAGGCCAATGTGCATGAAACAAATTGGACACAAGAAATAAGGAGCTAGTATTTTTTTCATTATTACACCTTTCCACCATATTCACATCTGGTATCTTATAGTTCTAAGACGAAATCAAGTCAGTAAATAACACATTTTATACATGGTAGAAAAGGAGTATGTCATTGAAAAGTTACCGCCTAGCACAGTGAGGATGAGAAGTCGTTTTACCTGAACATTCGATCAAGATCATCAAAACTACCAATGTTGGCCCAGCTGTAGTCATCAAAATCACCTTGCTCTTTACTCTCATCAGAGCTATGAAAAATATCAGGGCCTTTCCCAAGTTCAGACGTTTTCTCTGGTAAAAACAGAGTGAGCACACAACTTTTAAAATGATTAGATTGGAAAGAACGTACCCAAGTAAAACATGACTGTTTCAAGAGAAACGCACCACCTCTTGTTGAATCATATCTGACTGGCTCAGCTAAGCATTTTGAAAGTTCAGTCGCACTCAAATCTTGATCAACCTTTGTAGCATTAGTTAGCGACGTGTCAGGCCATGAGCTCATACAGAAATCTGGCTGAGGAAGCCCCTCATCAACATTATGGCTCGAACTGCTCCCCAAATTTTTATCATGGAGGTCAATTTTAGTCCCAGTTATCTTTTGCTCAGCTGTCTTAGATTCCTCAATCTGTTCCTTTTTGTTAAGTTGTTCACTTCTGACTTTAAAAGGCACAATATGGTCGCCTGTCTCAGCATCATCACCCCATATCATATTAGTAAGCTGAAAAGTAGGTTAAGACCATAAAACAAGTAGGGATCAGGCACAAAGCAAGTATTAACAACAAGCCACCAAAACTAAAATATTTAAGAACCAATGATACTAGAGACTGATAAATTACAGGATGAGTGATTCAAAACCTGATCGTTAACCAAATCCATAAGAAAACAGAATTATACTGATTCCACATAAAAATTCGTATATATAGCAACAGAAGAAACTTACCTCTTCTTCTTCCCAATCAAACATGACTGGAGAAACAAAATCGAATCACAGACCCAAAATCAAGCTCCCTGATTGCTCCACACATCGCCAGCTCCACAACGAAAAAAATCCAGGAAAAAACAACAAGATCAACAAATCGGATAACGTAAATCCACACACAATAATAAAGTGGAAAAAACGATAAATAAAAGAATATTAAACTGAAAAAGCAACAAGCTTTGAAAAACCTTGATTCAGCAGAATCCTCCTTCGTGCTCAAAGGATATGGGAAGAGAAAGGAGTTACAGTGGAAAAAAGAAAAAAGAGTTTTTTTTTGTATGAAATGGTCACGTGCCAAACGAGTGGCTGAGAGAGAACGGGTTGCCACGTCAGACGAGAAGGCCGTATCTAAACATGTGGCTGAGAGTAAACACGACTTGATTCCATGACAGCTCATTTTGACTTTCCCTGGCTGTGGTCTTTTGTTGACGTTTTTTTAATATTTTCATGTTATATCGGATTAGTGTTCGAGAAAAGAAGAGACACACAATTGGGTAAATATGTTTTTAAAAGAGTGGAACCAGTGTTCAACTTTTAGATTTGGTGGGGTTTGAGTTCATAGCGACCACAATTTTTATCTTATATGTTTTAACTAATTTAGCTTTCATTGATATCCACTTTTTCAAAAGTATTTGCTTGGATCAGTTTATTGAAAAGGAACTAATGCGTTATCCTGAACAGTTCATAACGAAACAGTGGATATAAATGGTTGCAATTGATATATATTTTTTAATAAGTGTGTTTATTTTTCAATTATAATGAAATCGTTTTCGTCCTTGATGACTAGGTTGAAAATTTTCAGACCTTGTTAATAGGCTTTGTGCCTCGATTGTTTATGCGTTTGTTTATCTTGTGTTTGTACTTTGTATTTCGAGATTAAAACGAATTGTTGGTAGGGGTTACTCTTGTTTCAGAAATGATCACGAGTTACGTTAGACACATATTAAGCAGTAAACATTGTTGCTAGCTTGTGATAGATCATAGATAGAGTGAGTCTGAGACAAAAGCAAATTAGTGTATATATCAAAAATAGAAATGTGCTACAAACCCGTTATTGCTGACTTGATAAATTTGTACTTGTTACATGCGCAAGATTTTAGTGATCTACAATCATGAAAGACGCTAGAGAATATGTTTCTAAGAAACTGGTACAAGAAAAAAATTATGTTGTATACAAAATAAAATAAAAATATTAACATAAAAAAGAGTGATGATCTTGTCTTTTAAATCTACCAATTTAGCCACTAAACAAATTCCTTTCGTTCATCAAAGTCCACAAATTCACTGAAAGTAATGATTCCAAGCATTTTTTCCCACCAATTCAACAATTTTTAAGTACAACACTTTAGTGATTCTAATTTACAAAAATAACATTTTGTTGTAAAACAAATTTAGTAGTACTAGAAATTTCCTTTTCAGGGAGATGCAAAAATTCAATTATCACACTGCTATTTTGGTCGAGGTGTAATAAAAAAACAAGGAGACAATTGCGGCGTGGAGGCTTTCTGTTTACATGCAGCACAAGAAGGGCCACATGACATGACATCATGTGACTCTGTTTCCCATAGTCAGAGAAAAGAAAAAATATGACGCCAGAAAGCTTGTTAGCGTCGGCGTCGATCAACATAGGACTCGCCGTCGTTGCACTCTGGCTCTTCTCCGTCCTCAAGAAGCAGCCCCGTAACGCCGTCGTATACTATGCTCGCCGCCTCTCCGATCGCCACCACCACCGTCCTCTGTCTCTACACTCATCCCTTTGCCTCCCTCGTTTCCTTCCTTCCGTTGCGTGGATCCCACGCGCCTTCCGTGTCCCCGAGGACGAGATCCTCAGCCGCCACGGCCTTGATGCTCTCGTCCTCATCAGGCTCTTCAAATTCGGGTAAGGAAGATTTGGTCTTATCTCGCATATAAACACGATTATCAGATTCTTTGAACTATGTGCAGAATTAGATTCTTCCTGATGTGTTCGTTACTTGGAGCATCACTACTTCTTCCGGTTGATTATTACAATGAGTCAGATTTACCGACACGAAGAGAGTATTCAATGGATGCTTTCACAATATCAAATATCACACGAGGTTCTAACAAGTAAGCCGTTTCCTTTTTATGTCTTAATTAATTTTGCATCATCTCTCTTAGAGTTGTGTTTCTTGATATCTTGTCTTAATTTTCCTAGGTTATGGGTGCATTTCTCATGCTTGTGGTGCATATCATTCTATGCATTGTTTTTGTTGCATAAGGTAAGCTTTTACTCTTGTCTATCAGTGACGGATTTTTTTTTGTTATAGAATAGGTTTATTTACTGGATCTTCTCCATCTAGGAATATAAGGAGATTCTTGTGATAAGGCTTCAACAAATGAAAGAACTTAGACATCGTGCTGATCAGTTCACTGTTCTTGTCCGCCAAGTTCCTCTCTGCCCTGAGCATAACACTCGTGGCTGCGCCGTTGATCACTTTTTCTCTAAGCATCATCGCTTTAGTTATCATTCACATCAGATGTTGTATGACGGGAGAGATCTTGAATACCTTTTGGTAAGGTTTGAAACTTTGTGGTGGTATCATCTTTGCAGTTTTTCCTTCAATACGTGATGGTAGGATCCTTTATGTAGGGGAAGCAGAAGAAGCTTAAGAAAGAGCTAGAAGACAAGAGACACACAGAAATACTTTCAAATGGATCACAAGAACACAAGCAAATATCCACATCTGAAGAAAAACTTCGAGAAATTACTCATATGATTTACCACCTTCAAAGTGAAACTATGCTCAGAGAGAAGGTACTCTTTATTGAGGTCAGAGTTAAACAAATATATGTGTTTTTTTCTTACATAGACGTAAATTTCAATGAAGGAGTTACCTGTTGCGTTTGTCACCTTCAAATCCCGAAGAAATGCCGCGTTGGCAGCTCAAACACAGCAGCACTCAAATCCTCTAGAACTGATAACTGAAATGGCTCCTGAACCAAGAGATGTATCCTGGAGAAATCTTGCTATTCCACAAAAGATTTTGCCTCTCAACAAGATCGGAGTCATCCTTGCAGCAGCACTTCTTACAATCTTCTTTGCTATTCCGGTCACAGCTGTCCAGGGAATTGCAAAGTATGAGAAGCTTAAGAAATGGTTTCCTCCAGCCATGGCTATTGAATTCATGTAAGGTTTCTCTTCTCCTTGCCTATTACTTTTCTCATAACGTAGCATATTATTGTTTTTCTCTTGATTCCAAAACAATAAGATAAGTTTGTTATTTGCAACAGACCAGGGCTTAGCTCAGTTGTGACAGGTTACCTCCCAAGTGCTATACTCAAAGGTTTCATGTACATTATTCCTTTCGCTATGCTTGGACTGGCCTATCTCGGCGGCTCTATTTCCAACAGTAAAGAGGAGATAAAAGCTTGCAACATGGTCTTCTATTTTCTAATGGGAAATGTTTTCTTCTTGAGTCTTATCTCTGGTTCCTTGCTTGATGAAATAGGAGAATATCTCACTCATCCTAGAGACATTCCTAGTCACCTTGCTGCTGCTGTTTCAGCCCAGGTTAAGGCCTATTATACACTCTTCAAATCTATCTCAATCCAAAACCAAATTTATTCTCAAAATAGTAACTTATATTTCACTTTCTTTTCTATATATAGGCAGAGTTTTTTATGACATACATCTTGACAGATGGGCTGTCTGGATTTTCTTTGGAGATTCTTCAATTGGGACTTATACTATTTGATATCATAAGATCATACACTTATGGAAGAGGAAAAGAGAGAACTCCTTACCTCTTTTCATTTCCATATTTTAGAGTTATCCCCACAGTTTCCTTATCGATAATGATCGGTATGATTTATGCGGTGGTTGCGCCATTGATGCTCCCTTTCCTAGTTGGTTATTTCTGCCTTGGATACATTGTCTACTTCAATCAGGTCCAGATTCTCTTATAACCTCTTTCACACATACTACTTTTGCATTATATTAACCCTGGTTTCTGTCAGATGGAGGATGTTTACGAGACTACATATGATACTTGCGGTCGATTCTGGCCATTCATTCATCATTATATATTTGTCTCAATAATACTAATGCAAATCACAATGGTGGGTCTTTTTGGACTTAAATCAAAGCCATCTGCAGCAATTGCTACAGTACCTCTCATATTGATCACTATAGCTTATAACGAATACTGCAAGATCCGCTTCCTCCCATCATTTAAACATTTCCCTATACAGGTACTTATCAACTTTCCTGAGGAAATGATGGATAGATTCAGGGGATTCTTTGTTTTTTTAAATCTACATAAGTGTTTTTGTGGTGTAGACAGCAGTTGAAATAGACGAAGAAGATGAAAAGAATGGGGAGATGGAAACACATTATGTTGATGCTGCAACGGCGTATAACCGGCATCAACCTTGCTTAGAGCGTGTAAGCTCAGCGGAATCACCAACAAACTTAAGCCAACCATTGCTTGGGACAGACTCCATTTGAGTCTAAAGGTGAACTGGTTTGAAAACCTTGTCTTCTTAGTCAGGGATTTTGAAGCTCCTCCACGCACGCACGTCCTCATGTGTTGTCACTTTAGATCAGTGAAGGCTATATATGGCCAAAATGCTTATAGAGAGAATGCTGAATGCTTCTTTTTTTAGGTTGTTTACTGTTTTTTCATTAGTTAGGGTTATTACATGGTTTTGTTTTTAAAAAACTATTGTATATGAAACATTAGTCACAAAAGTGGAAAACAACTCAGAGAGAATTTATCAGATTATGTTTTATTTCTACTTCTCCTCCACTTCCTCTAGTGCTGTTTCCTCTAGTGGAGTTGTAACCATCTCAATTTCTATCTAGGAATATTGATATGTTACAATCTTGTAGAACAAATTTTGATAGGCCAGTGATTGTAGCCACAAGCACTGATATGATTGGTAAACCAGACTACAGTGGGTGGGAAGAAACACTGTTATAAGCTCAAGGACATGATAAGCTTGCAAAGGGAAATTATACGGCTGGGAGATATTACAAGCTTATAACCAGCCCATCATGTATGTTCTTCAACCCTACAATATACTTCTTTTCTTCATCCCATTTTCCGCATATCATTTCACATTTTTTCTCTAGATGCTTGATCTTTTCCTCGTGACCATAATCAGTCCTTGTCTCTATCCCTCTTTCTCTTTCAAGCTTTTTGATTACCTTTGTCAGAAGCTGTTGGAAAACAAAGATCATTTGCTTAGTTTCAAGTTTTAAGAAAGGAGACAACAAATGTCTTGTAAAGGAAGAAATGACCATGATTTTGCTTACTTTTATTTCCATCTCTATAGAAATTGTCAAGTTGTCCTGACTAGTTGGGTTGTTAACAAGTTCACCATTGGCAACGGCTTTATCCTTCAACTTCTCCGTGTCTTTAAATCTCCTCAGCAGATTATGTACTGTTTTGCTGTTGCTACTTTTTGGAATTTTACTTTGACTGTAGTCGAACTGATTTATTTGTAATAATGGTTTAAGTATAAAGGCCATTCTACGATATAAACTAAAGACTAGTCAAGTAACAGTAGTAGTACCTCCCAGCTTATTTTCGTGAAATGAATTGTTTCTTGACCAAGGTCATTGTTTTCCAGGTGTTGTTGTTGTCTTTCTCCTATCAGTTGAAGTATCCTCTTTTCTTGGGTCAAGCTTTTACAACCGTGCTGCATCGACACTCGCTTGCACTAAACCGGCATGGTGCATCAAAACACATGCAAAACAGATGTAATATGATTTCCATACTGAAGAATGAGATTTCCTTCACCTATATATCCTAGGCTAGGTTCTTATAGAAACTTATCTATATGTTATTTCCGTTAGTAGAACAGAAGACACTTATTGTCTGGTCATTTAAGGCAAGATGCTGATTAGTCTCTTTTCTAAATCCTTATAACCCTGTTTGTACTGTGAAAACACAAAATGTTCTTGATTAGTTGTGAGGACTTACGTGATCAGGCTTTTCTACTCCTCTCTGTGTTTCTTCTGCTTTTTTCAATTTGTCAAGATTATTCTGCAGTTGCTCTCGCAGATTGTTGTAATATTTGATACAGTTTCCAGCCTGTCGACTGCGATACGTAGAATGCTTTGCTTCAATGTAGAACCTATACCTGTTTGACTGCCCAAAAAATTCATTATGATAATATATAAGCTTTTAAAAACAGTACAAGTACTCATTGTTCTGTTATATATAGATATGCTTACTCGGATTTCATTGTAATTCTCGTAGGTATGTTGATAATCCCTCTCGAGCTTTTTCAGTCGCTTCTCTGCTTTGGAAACTGACATGTGCACAACTGGATCAGCATCAGGTGACAACTTGTCGCGGTAAAGTTTCCCTAAACCCATTTCATCATAGTTGCCTACAATACCAATAGACTTGGATATTTCGTTGACACCGTTGAGCTGAGTGGAAGCTTCCATGCCACTGATTGCAAGAATTTCCAAAGCTGCTCCTAAGTATCATTTGAAGGAATTGCTCATTTTGTGTTCTTATAGGAACGGAAAAAGCATAGCTTGAATGAAGCAACCTATCACGATTGATTATCCAAACTCGTGCACCCCACGCCAAGTAAGTCAATGGCTCATCCTTGAAGATATCTTCTTTTGTATATTATGGTTAATTATAATTAGGAATCTATCTCTGTTTGCTAGCGATACGATGATGTCTTTATTAAAAAAACATTGGAAATAATCAAATCCTCGAGGCATAAAATGCTTGAATTCATTGTGCTGATATGAAAGAGAGAAAGTATAGTTTTGAGTGTTTGACCAAAAGCCACATCACCGAAGTCAATGGCTTTTGGTCAAAATGGTTTCGAATATAAGCTACTTTGTTTATAAGACAACCCATGGATGCATCAGATACAAGGAAATTATTAATTTGATAGTCTTAAGTGTATTCTTAAGTGTTTATAAGCTACTTTGGGGACTTGGTCTTGAAAATCACCCTCAAAATTCCTTTCAACAATCCAATGGTGATGAACCGAAAAACTTTGTAGAAATTAATCGATTGAAACAACATTTCATATTGGATTTAGTGTGATTATATGAAAAGAGAAAGTCATAGTTTTGACCAAAGCAGCTTCTGATTTTGCATCCCAATCCAGAAAGCTTTTAAGTCTATTCTGGTGTTATATGGCTACTTCTTTATTAGAATTTCTTTGTTCATAGACAAATGATCCAATGGCGAGAAATGGTGAAGTCTATTTGAGAATGATTTGGTTGCTTATATTAATGGAAATATTGTAAAATGCATCTTATAAAGCTGTATCATAACATGAATCATCAGTGTGATTTACAACATGATAGCTTAACATGTTTGTTCTTCAGTTACATCATCCATACATATATAGGCATCTTGCTTTCTATTCCTTGGAATAGAACTTTGCATGTTATTGAACTGATAGAGGTACATCTCTGAAGTTACCTTTTCGGCAGCCTTTTCTCTGTGAAGCAGTTTTGTTCATATCCCTGAAATTTTTCTCCAAATCGAGCAAGTATTTCTTTTCTGCATCACGTCTCTCAACTATGCATTTACATTTTTCCCGTAAAACCCTTATTTTTTCTATGTATCCTTTTTCATTTTTTCTTGCAAAATGTATTCTGTCTTGCAAAATATTCTCTAACTCTATTTTCTCTTTCTCTAACTCTCTGTGTACATTCGTCACAATCTAGAGGAAAACAGACATCATCACATTTCTTAGTTTTAAGAAATAAGCCCATGAGTAAAGAGGAGAAATTTGCTGTATTACCTTTATTAAGTCACTTGTAGAATTTTTCATATTGTCCAGACTCGTGAGGTTGCCCATTAGTGCACCATTGGAAATAGCTTTTTCTGTCAACTTCTGTGTCTCATTAACTCTCCTCAACAGATCGTGTACAGATTTCTTGTTGCTATTCTGTGGAACTATTCTTTGAATGCAAATGAACTGATTTTATCATAAGATGGAGAAGTAAATATTTAAAACCTCATTTACAATAATTAGTTAAGAGGCTTTCAGTAGGAGTAGAGTTGAGTGGTACCTCCCAATTAATTCTTTTGACATCAATTGTTTCTTGACACAGACCATCAGTGTATTGCTCTTTGGTTTCTGCTTTCAGCTTCTGAAGTACCATATTTTCTTGTGCCAAGCTTTTACAACCGTGCGTCAAGAAGAATTGCTTACCCTAAACAAGTATGGTTCACATAAATAATACATAATATGATTTACTGAACTATGATCAGTGCTTCAATTATATATCCTAAGTTGCTAGAAAAACTGGTCTATGGGAACATACGTTTGTTGGTGTTTCTCTTCCTCTTTGTGATGCTTCTTCTGTATTCAGCTTGTCAAGAACATTCTGCAGTTGCTCTACTACATTTTCGATGTGATCGATACAGTAGCCAACCCAGCGACTGTGATGTCCTGGACGTTGAAAAGCAATGTAGTACATATACCTGTCTGACTGTCCATAAAGAACTGGCCCTATAAGTTTCTAACAACTTTACAAATATTCACTATTTTGTTTTATGTATTGATGCTTACTTGTAGTTCTGTGTACTTCTCGTAGGTGTGTTGATAATCTTGCTCGAGCTTTTCCAATCGCTTCTTTGCTTCTGCAAATGATGAACGCCCAAATGAGCCAGGGCATGGTGAAACCATGTTGCAGGAAAGTTTCTCGGAGCCCTTTTTACTATAGTTGCATCCCATACCAACTGAGATGGATATTGTTTTGAAATTAGAAGTTTCCTGACCATCGGCTTTGAGATTTTCCATAGCTTCTTCTGAGTGTTATATGTATTTTAGCAAGCAAGTTTTTACATGGAAGCCTTGTTCTCTTGTGTTGTTATATAGAGAGAAAAAACATTGTTAACATAATAAAATAAAAACTCTCAGAGCTGATTATGCAAACCCTTGCACCCCACTCCAAGAAAGTCAATGGCTCGTCTCCAAAAGAATCTTCTTTTGTGTATTCTTTCTTTTTGGTTATTAATTATAGTTTGACCATCTGTCTCTTCTATATATTATCATCTACTTGAGGCATAAAATACAAAGAAATGTTTGTCATGATAATTAGAGCTTATTGTGATTAAACAATGAAATGTGAATGATTGGGATTTTGACAAGTCTTCAATCTAACAGATTGTCACGAACAGGTTGTGGTCACATTAAGTTAAGAGTAATGCTTCCTTAGATCAGTCTTACTTACTACAATGGCGACTAATAGTCATATAGGCTGCTCAACAACCTTAGCACGTTCTTGCTGCTGCAAAGCCTCAAATTCCCCTCCTCTTTTATCCTGTATCTGCTTGATTGATTCTTAGAAAACTCTGTGTTTTATTTTTGAATATGTGTATCAGTAGGTATCTAGGTAATACAGAATGTCAAGTTTGTATGTTTTTTTTTTCCGGAAATAACTTACCTCTTCTCTGTTCTGTTCATGTTGAATCTTTGTTCTCGGTCTCACGATTATGCTCTGCAGTTTTACGCAGATTCTCACTCATAATTTCCATAGAGCCATACTCTTTCAGTATTGTGTGATCTTGTTCTGTAACCAGATCAGCTGTTGATTGGTCTCAGAGATCTGCCTCAGCTACTTAACAACCATTTCTTGGTAAGATTTCATCTCAAATTCCAGCCTCGTTTGGCCTAATGAGTAATACATAAATACATATGATGCATTCACAAGAACCAAAAAAACTCTAAATCCCATTGAAAGGACTAGAAATGTTAATGATGGGTTAAAACCCACTCGGTACCCAAAACCCACATAAAATTTTAAGCCCATAGATCTATTTTTTCTGGAAAAAAAAACATAGGTTTAAAATGGGCTGGGTACCCAAATAAATAAAACCCATATGGGTTTACCTCATTGGGTAATGGGTACCCACGGGTTTTTTTCAGTCCTTTTTCAGGTGAATCAACATTTTCTCGTCAAAAAAGATTTCACATTTTTCCGTCAAAACCGCGATTTAACATTTACCGCCAAAAAAGACATTCAATATTTTCCCGCTAAAAAAGACATTCAACATTTTTCCGCCAAAAACGACAATCAACATTTTCCCGCCAAAACGCAATTCAACATTTTCCCGCCAAAAACGACATTCAATATTTTC
>Ga0041059_1002586_pt1 | contig 13317 bp, 3 predicted proteins | sample AraColnosormetaG_FD_56232 | JGI IMG/M metagenome (GOLD analysis project Ga0041059, IMG submission 56232) | Arabidopsis roots microbial communities from North Carolina, USA - Col MF nosort | ecosystem: Host-associated > Plants > Roots > Unclassified | place: USA: North Carolina | collected 2013-09-02
GTATAATTGTAATTTTGCACTCGTCTTCAACCTCTGCAACCCTAATTTTGCAGCCGCTTGTTAACTCATTAACATCCGAAACTCCTCGCCGCCGACTACTCTTCTTTATCTCCGCCATTTGAGTATGAACAATAATTCAAGAAACCAGAAAATCCTCTTTTTGTTATCCTTTATCACGAGCTCGATCGAAATTTCCTCAACTTAAGCAACGAATAGAACTCGCACAGAGCCTCAATCGAACTTTCACTTTCGATCGGAGTTTGTGTTTCGTCGGAATTGTTATTCGTCTTCGACAAACAGTTTTTGATTTTCTTTGGTTGTTAGAAAGTTAATAACGTATTTTTGATTTAATTTTAAATTTAAATTTTGGTAATCAGAAAAATAAAGAAACGAAACTGAACCGCCTCCTTTCATTTCTCGTTCCAGGGCAAATTTGTCCATTTTTGGCTGAATGGCTAAAATCTGGTTGGGCGAGCCCACTTTGTCTCTTTGTGAAAGAAAAAGTCAGAAAGGTGTCAACGGTGAAAATTTCTTTTTTTTAAACGGGAAAAATGTCGTTTTATACGTGAACTTTCAAAAAGTGGACATTCAATACGTGAACTTTGCGGTCGGCCAAATAAAACATGATAAAAACGTTGACCCGCCATTTAACACAAATCAAAATGTTGACCAGGCCAAAATCCCGAGACGTTAACTGGCATTAACAGATCTGATAACCGCCGTAAGCAGACGTTAATTGTTTCTGTTAAAGTCGAAAACGACGTCGTTTCACGAAACAATAAAATCCCCAATTCAATTTTGAAATCCCTAATTCTATCATCTTCTTCACTCTTCTTCCATAGCTAATTGAAATCCCAAATTCTTCTATCTTCCATATCTTCTTCTATCATTTTCTTTAAGTTTGATTTCGAAATCTCTAATTTTATCATCTTCTTCCATTGTTTGATTTCGAAATCCTAATTCTTCCATCTTCATCCATCTTTCTAGCTCCGTCGATTACCAAGTATCTCCTCCATGTGAATATACTTATACCAAAAGTGGTCCACGTGAGGAAGAATCTTCACAGCTCAATCCCAAACGTTCCTCGCATGGTTGACGTCTTTGTTCCATAGCTTCATTAAGCAACCATGGATGATAAAAGATGATATGAAAGCTATGGAAGTTTGATTAAGTTAGAAGATGGACGAATTAGGGATTGAAGATGGAAGAAGATGATAGAATTAGGGATTTTAAAATTGAATTGGGGATTTTGCTGTTTCATTTTATATGAAACGACGTCGTTTTCGATTTTAACAGAAACAATTAACGTAATTAACGTCTGCTTACGGCGGGTATCAGATCTGTTAATGCCAGTTAACGTTTCGGGAATTTTGGCCTAGTCAACATTTTGATTTGTGTTAAATAGCGGGTCAACGTTTTTATCATATTTTATTTGACTAATGTCAAAGTTCACATATTGAATATCCACTTTTTAAAAGTTCATGTATAAAACGACATTTTTATAAACTTGACGAAGAATCTATCTACCTCCAAGATTTGTTATTAACGGAACTTGATAAGACGTTGGCGTGTAAATTTTTTCATAATATTGTGGTACCGATGAAATTCAAAAAGCTGTCACTGAACGGTGATTAATATCGTAATAAATAACTAATAAATTGTCGAACGATTCTTTTTTTCTTTAGTAATGTTGATAGGCTTATAGCTAATCGCCTAATCCCCTACGTGTGAACACTAGAAATAGCCTGAAGAGACAAGTTTACTAGTACTATGCCATTGAAATGCGTGACATTTACAGTGATACAAAATTACTATTGCTTTCCTTTGTTAGTTTAGCAACTAAAATTTAATTAAATGGCTTCTGACAGGAGTATATTTAAAGGCTTAAATTTGATTTGTGACAATTTAAAGTCCTTTATGATTTGTGAAAAATTTTGGATTCTTTTTTAACCAAGTGATTAAAACTTATCTATATCAACAATGGTCTTTTATAACTCTCTTGCTTTTGTGTTTAGGTACATTTAACGAAAGATAAAGAAACAAAAAGTGACGAAGAAGGGTTTAATTGCAACACTTGATACTTTATGGTTTAAAATACATCCCAAATTTAGTGAGTGATTTGTAGTTTGACAAATTTCGAAGAAGGGTTTCATTGTAACATTTGATAGTTTAGGGTTTAAATCAAATCTCAAATTTAGTAAGGTAGGTTTACATAAACAAAACCAAGAAGTTGTGTTTTGTTTTGCAATTTTCTCAAAGACAAGAGTACGAGACTCGTCGACGTCTTTCTTCCTCAACTTCGACAAAAGAAAATAGGATTATTTCAGACCATAAGTCATTGTCTCCGCCTACAAAATCGGCGATTATTAATCACATTGTCTTCTTCTATGTTTGATCCACTTTAATCTCTTCATAAACATCATTTTTCCTCTAAAAGCTTTTTCCTTTACTCATCTTTTCTCTTCTGATCAAAATTGTGAATAATGGGCACCAATCAGACTCAGATCTCCGATGAATATGTTACCGGTAACAGTTCCGGTGTAGGTGGGGGAATCTCTGATGTATACGGTGAAGATAGTGCCACGTTGGATCAACTTGTCACTCCTTGGGTTACCTCTGTCGCAAGGTACGATCATAATATCTTTTTCAGGGATTTTCTATTCAAGATTCGCAAAATATTTCATAATTTCTTGATTTGGAATCTTCTGTTAAAATGAAATTGATTTATTTGTTATAACTTGCAAACCAAGAAATCTTGGATCTTTCTATTCTTGTTGTATAAGAAAGAAAGAGAGATTTTTCTTACAAAATTAGTAATTTTTTTGAACAGTGGGTATACATTGATGCGTGATCCACGTTACAATAAAGGACTTGCTTTTACTGATAAAGAGAGAGATGCTCATTACATAACTGGTCTTCTTCCTCCTGTAGTTTTATCTCAAGATGTTCAGGTGAATTTTTATGTTTATGATTTGAGTAATATCTTCATTTTCTTTTGAGGTTATGTTAATATGAGTTTGCGTGTTTATAGGAGAGGAAAGTGATGCATAATCTTCGTCAGTATACGGTTCCTTTGCAACGTTACATGGCTCTCATGGATCTTCAGGTGATTAAATGTTCTGTTTTTGGTTTAGGTATTGTACTGTTTGGAAATGTGAGCTGGTGAATCTGAATCTTTTAGGAAAGGAATGAGAGATTGTTTTATAAGCTTTTGATTGATAATGTGGAGGAGTTGCTTCCGGTTGTGTATACACCGACGGTTGGTGAGGCTTGCCAAAAGTATGGGAGCATTTATAGGAGGCCACAAGGTCTTTACATCAGCTTGAAAGAGAAGTAACTGCGATTTAATACTTGTCTACAATATCATTCTATTCATTTTATTTGCATTTTTAAGTAAAATGTGGTATTTCTGAAGGGGAAAGATTCTTGAAGTATTGAAGAATTGGCCACAGAGAGGGATTCAAGTTATTGTTGTTACCGATGGTGAGCGGATTCTCGGTCTTGGAGATCTTGGTTGCCAGGTAAACAGAGTTTTAACCAACCTGAAACACTTAGTCTCTCTTTGATCTTATGTTGATTTGGATGGTGGGGAAGTTTTACAGGGAATGGGAATCCCTGTTGGGAAGCTTTCTCTTTACACAGCTTTGGGAGGAATCCGTCCATCGGCTGTAAGTAACGATAAAAGCCTGATGAATGTTTTGGTGCTTATGTTTAGTAATAAGTGTACACTTTATTCTTCTTGTAGTGCCTTCCAATAACCATTGATGTGGGTACAAACAATGAGAAGCTGTTGAATAATGAGTTTTACATTGGCCTTAAACAGAAGAGGGCAAATGGCGAGGTTTCACTACTATCTTTCTAGTTTTTATGCACTTCTTGTGTGTTTAAAGATCAATGTTTCGGAAACTGAAAGGTCTAGTTTCTTGTATTGTTCAGGAATATGCAGAGTTTTTGCAGGAGTTTATGTGTGCTGTTAAACAAAACTATGGAGAGAAAGTGTTGGTGCAGGTAAATTATATCATTAGCTTCTTACTAAAAACTTTTGTTTTTAGTATTATGTTGATATAATAACGTTTCGTTTCAGTTTGAAGATTTTGCAAACCACCATGCGTTTGAGCTTCTCTCTAAGTACTGCTCAAGTCATCTCGTTTTCAATGATGATATCCAAGTAAAAACTTGTGTTCAACATTCGTATCATTTGTAAGTTTTTTGAAAGGTGCCTAGTAGCAAGAATTTGTTTTGTATGTTTTAAATTGTAGGGAACTGCATCTGTGGTGCTTGCCGGGCTTATTGCGGCTCAGAAAGTACTTGGTAAAAGCCTAGCTGACCATACCTTTTTGTTCTTGGGTGCTGGAGAGGTGAGACCTTAAAACATATACCAAATGAACTTTTTTTTGTTAAGTATTTGTTATGTTGCTAAAGCTTTTTATCTTCTTTGAAGGCTGGAACCGGAATCGCTGAGCTAATTGCTCTTAAAATTTCGAAAGAGGTTAGATAGTTTTTCGCGGTTCCGCGCCTTCTTGACATTTCTTTGATTCCTTTGCTCCTTCTTACCAAGAACCTGTGACTGTATTGTCTTGTAGACTGGAAAACCAATCGATGAGACCCGGAAGAAGATTTGGCTTGTGGACTCCAAGGTATTGTTGGCTACATGATTGTTTGATTTTGATTTCTTGTTCATTTACAAAACATTCTTTTTGGATTATCTTGCAGGGACTGATTGTTAGCGAACGCAAAGAATCGCTTCAACATTTCAAGCAGCCATGGGCGCATGACCACAAGCCTGTCAAGGAGCTCTTGGCAGCTGTTAATGTACTTTAATAAACTCATCTTAAATCTCTTCATGAGTAGATGAAAAAACATATCTCAGACTTTTCGTTCTTGTCTTAAATCAGGCAATCAAGCCAACTGTTCTTATTGGAACCTCTGGTGTGGGTAAGACTTTCACAAAGGAAGTAGTGGAGGCCATGGCTACCTTGAACGAGGTTTCTTTTGTTTACTTCTTTGAATCTCATTTCTATCTAGCTATGCTCTTGTTTCTTATGCTCATCTTTGTGTGGTTGGTTACAGAAACCATTGATTCTTGCACTCTCAAACCCAACTTCTCAAGCCGAGTGCACGGCGGAAGAAGCTTACACATGGACCAAGGTAACAATCAAAAGCTTATTGATACTCTCACAAAATGTAAATTTGCATATATTTGATGCAACTATGAAAAAAGAATTGTGTTTTGATTATAGGGTCGTGCAATCTTTGCAAGTGGAAGCCCGTTTGACCCTGTTCAGTATGATGGCAAAAAATTCACGCCTGGCCAGGTTCGTTGATTTTCTTTTAACATTTTTTCTCTATAATTCATGGCTCATGTCCTTCCAATAACATTCCTTTTTCAGGCAAACAACTGTTACATTTTCCCTGGTCTCGGTCTTGGTTTGATCATGTCCGGTGCCATTCGTGTCCGTGATGACATGCTTCTAGCAGCTTGTAAGTACAACACACTCCTTTTAAAACTGTTATTAAAAAATTGACGCATTGTGATATAACACTGCACTCTCTAAGTTGGCCCTAAATGGTTTTATGGTACTAGCCTAAAAGCTAAAATACAACTCTTTTCTCATAAGTTTGTTACTTTGTTTCCATACTTAACCTGCCATATAATTTTTAGTTGTTTTAGAAGATATTTTTTTTGTTATTCCGGTTCATAGTCTTTCATTTATTTCGCTTATTAGTCAATTAAAAATCCGCCAATAATCACGAAACATTATCTAGATCATTTGTCACGAAAAATTTCACTATTACTATTAAGACCATTTGTGTTTTTAAACTATTTGTTCTATCAGCGGAAGCGCTGGCCTCCCAAGTGACGGAAGAGAATTTTGCGAACGGACTGATCTATCCGCCTTTTGCAAACATCAGAAAGATCTCTGCTAACATTGCAGCCAGTGTGGGAGCCAAAACCTACGAACTCGGTTAGTTTCATAATTCTTGTTTTTTGATCATATTAAAAATAGGATCAGTCCAAAAAAAAAAATCTCCATGGCAAAAATCTTATGTCATGTACATGTTGTTGTTGTTGTTGTTGTTGTTGTTGTTGTTGTTGGTTTTGCAGGACTGGCATCGAATCTGCCTCGTCCTAAGGACCTCGTAAAGATGGCAGAGAGCTGCATGTACAGTCCTGTCTACAGAAACTTCCGTTAAAACATTCTTTTTAACATTTTTGGCTCAGCTTTTTACTTTTTGCTTTTCAGTTTTGGTGCTTTCTATATACGACAACTTCTAAACTATTTATACTTTTGCTTTAACTTTAAATAATGAAACCTTATTAACTTTTATGAATTGTGAAATAATCCATTACTCATTTCTTTGCCGTACGCGTGTTAGGTTATGGCGTTTTCCGGACATTAAATAAATTTAATTTAGGTAAATCTGCAGTGGAACACAAATGAGACGAAATAATGGGGGAAATAATACAGTTAATGAAAAGAAAAAATAGATTTAGAAAAATGATAAAATTTGTCATTGTTTGGAGTATCATTTGTGAATTTGCCACTTTCACTAAAATTTTGTGGATTTGTCTTTAAGCTATAAAAATAGGATTGACAAAGCGTTTCACATGTGATGTTTGAGTTTAGTTGGTTACTTTTGTTTTTAAAATTTAGTATTTGTTATAAAGTATGTATTTTAGCAAAAACAAATCGTAAATTTAAACTATTCAAATAATAAAACTGGCAAATTCGTAAATTTTGTAAGGAAAATGACAAAATCCGTAATAATCTCCATAATTAATATAAAGTCTTATATATCTTTATAATATATTAAAAAGTATTTATTCAAAAAATATATTAAAAGGGAAAAGAATAAAGCGCAAAGGAGTGTAAAAGAGAATATTTGAAGTGATTTTGGGCCTAAAATTATAATCATTGCAAAGTCAATGATCCCATCCATCATTAATCTTAAAAGTCAAGAAAAGATAAATAAATAACAATAAATTGGTAGATAAAAAGGTAAATTTGCAAGTGGTGGCCCTCTATTAGTAGCAAAGTTATTTATGATAATGATGATTGTTTGATTTCTTTTTGTTAGAATGGTTATACATTCATTGAACATCTATACTGGTTCTTAACCTTTTTCTTTCAAAATGAGAGGCATGCCTAAATGTGTACCGAGTATTAGTAGTTTAGTACCAAGATGTTCATCATAACTTCTTCTTTTGGAACATATTATTTGCCATTTTATTTTTATTTTTATTTTTATTTGTTTTGCTATAAAAATAACAATATAGAGATTTATCCGTCTAAAATTACGTTGATAAAATGTTTAAGTTAATTGGATTTTAGATGTTTAAAATTCTTTTTATATTGTTTAGCTAACAAAAAGCTGATAAAATTTATATAACTCTTAATTTGAAAATTTGTATTATTTATACATTATTTCTACCAAAATGTTTTGAAATATATTATATATTGATTCGTACATATATTTTTCTAAAATTATTAGATAATGTATGATTGAGCATAGATAAATTTAGTTTCTCAGATTAGTTAGCATTAACCTACGCATCATATAAATTATTTTATGTTGTTAACAAAGTAACACACATATTTCTAAACTAAATTCGAGTTATAACAAGACAACAAACTAATCTATATTATTAATTGGAAAGCATTGTATGAACTACAACATTCTAAGAGTAGTTTAAAATTAACTAAATGAATCTTTGCATAGGTAATTTAGTAAATTAACAACTACAACAACTAAATAAATATCTTGGATTTTGTTCTTTTAAAAAATTGAATTTAAAATCAATAAATTCATAACTACCCGATATTTTTGGAAATCATTTAAAAACATTTCCATAACATATCAGGCTATTTTAATTCGAATTGTATATATGAAAATTTATTTATTTTGGTAATATGTTATTAGATAATTCGGAAACTTTAATCTAATTTAATAACAAATTATCATTTAGTTTAGATTTTAAACAATTTCTTTAACAAAACTATGTTAATTGTTTCTCATTAGTACACATAAAAATACGATTTTAGTTATGATTTAGCATATTCAAAAGATAATTTTTGGATTTTAGATTTGTAAATATCTAGAAGATATTATCAGTATAGATTCAAATATTTAACATTTTAATTAGAATTTAAATGATATAAACTTTTAAAGGATTTTTTTAAACATGTAATTTTCATTATTTTAAAAATATATCGCTAAGCTAAATTTGAATTATATGAAAGAAAATATATTTTTAAACGTATTATAATAGATACAAGCTTTTAGAATATTCATTCTTCTAGATTTGATTTTTTTTTAAACAATAAAACAGAGTTTAAAATACCAATGTTTAAAATTTTTAATGCAAATATTCAAAATGAGAAAATATTGATTCACACCAAAAATATTTTTTCTTTTAAATTTGAATGACTTTTTTTTAAGAACAAATAGTAATATGATTATTTTGACAGATCAATAATTGTATTCGAACAATAATAACTACCATATTTGCGATAATGCATAAGGATAAGTTTGATCAAAAAATACCAAAATTGTTGAGATTATAGTAAATTTTAGATTGAAAAAAAACGCAATTCAGATTAGTTTATTCAGTAAAGCTAAGATTGAATCCAAATTAAAATCTAATTTTCCGTACAATCCATCTCTTATAATTATAAATGTTATGCATACATTCACATTGCCTCACAATCAATCTAGAATATCGATTCTTTAAAACAATATATAGAGATTCATAAGTAAAGTACTTCATATTCTAATGATGTTTATCTTCTAATATTACTATCCATCTATGCGTATTCTTATGGATTTTTGTTTCAGGGTCAACACTAGATTATAAGAAACTAGATTATAGTTATACAATCTTAAACAATAAACAAAACAAATATAACTTAATTTAATTTTTTATTTTTAACTAAAATCAACTAATTTAATAGTTTATAAAAAAACCAAATACTATTATTTAACATAAAGACCAAATACTATTATACTTTAATTATAAAAACTACATCTTATTGAAAGGTATACACTAAAAATTGGTTTTATATACTACAATATCATAAATTTGTAAATCACAAATTATTTTTAAATATATTAATCCAAGATGTACCACATGTCGATCCGTCGATTTTTATATATATTAGAATAACAATATTTAAAAATAACAAAATGATTTTCATTTTACGGAATGAAGTTATATGGTGGAACGAGTTTGGGTTGATATTAATACGGGACGATAATCTACGAGTAAAATCTTAGAATTAATAACTATAACATAATTATATAATCTTAAACACTAAACAAAATAAACAATATTTACAAAACAACTATATCTTAAAATTTGAATTTTTAGTTACAAAAAATCGACCAACGGTGTACCGCGGAGTTAAATTTACATTATATCATCTAATTGATCAAATTTCAAACAAAAACAATCAATTTATATATACATCAAACTAACAAAAATACACAGATTTTCCAAATATCTCTATATATTCAGCAAATCCAAACAAATCTAACAATATATTTACCATGCAAAATATAAATAAAATATAAATAATATAAATTAATAAAAAAAGTTAGCTATTTTATCATAATTAACACTGTACACTGTTCTATGCATATTATAATTTATACACTATAATATTTTTAACTAAAAATGTATTCCATTATATTTATATACACGTATGTGCAGGGTCAGAATCAAGTAAAAATTACACTATAAGCTCTGTCATTATTAGTGTGATGATTAGTCATGGTATATTGGTCTCGGACTCTCGGTTAATTAATATAAATCGGCTGAAGAAATTGTTTTGCCCCGAGTTAAAAAGAATAAAACAAATAGGTGATGACCCATGAAAAAAGGTCAAAAGACAAAAGAGAATTTCTAGATTGCCACAAATTTCTAGACAAAAGACACAAGATAAGTATAAACCAATTCAACTATAAGAAACTGTGAAATAGCCACAAATTTTATGTGTCTATTTCAACAGTTTTATTTGTAGTATTTTGAGCGTTGACCCATTTTAGTTATTTTCACTAATCAAATTACAGCTTATTTGATTATATGCCATAGCTATTAAGTTTTTTTAAGATTGAGTTGAAAGATCCTTAAACCATCTTGATATATTTCTAAAGTTATACTTGATTATGTTTAAGATGACTTTTCATGGGTTGGCAATTTCCGTAAATCAATCGATTATGTAACTTGAAAAAAAGGACAAACATTATGGAGGCCAAATTAGAGTAACAAAAACCAAGTTGGTAGTGGACTTTTCGTGAAAAAAGAGAGAATTTGTAGTGGAATTCTAAGTATACATACAATTAATATTTGCAGTACTTATATATCAAATAAAAATAAACAGAAGAAGGTTAGTAAACGAAAACCTACTACTTTACTCCTTTTATTGGTAGGTACTCATTTAAGCATGCCTAGGAATCTCTTTCCTCTTTCTTGTTTCCTTTTCTATGTCGGCCTCTACTCTCCAAGAATGGGTGTGGAGATGATCATATGATGACTATGTTGATGATCACATGATGACACAACCATGCATGATACATTTCTTTGTCTCATGAGTCACGGTGACATACATGAATTTTCTAAAATACATGTGTTACAAATGTCATGCATAAGAGAAGCAATTGTACATAGTTTATATGATTATAGTTTTCATTTTCTAAGTAAGAATAGCATTCATTTTCATTTTTCAATATGATTTTAATTCATGTCACTAGCTAATAAAGGGGTATTACTAATCACTGTTATTTATATATCTCTTTGTTTAAATTGGTTTATGTGTATGTGTTGGATATTCATTTTGACTTTGGTGCTATGGTAGCATTTTAGTTCTTTGGTAATTTTCGGTTACCCACATCTTTTTGGATCGAATTAGAATGATAATGGACACGTCTAGACAGCGTAATAATTTGGTGATTACATCTAAGATTTTTGGAATCATATGTTTTGTAATTAATCAGAGTTATTCGGTAGTATGAGACCCCACACGGCTATGAACCATGTTACCATATATTCTAAGTGGGTTTTTAATTTGATAACCACCTACCTATAACTCTAAATTAGTCTATTGGATTTTTCTAATGATCATCATATAAATTTATTCTCTTTATATAATAGTAATCGTTGTAAATAATATATGTGTGTCTCCCATCAATCCGCATCACATTCGTAGAATCATACACGTATGTAAACGCATTTTTGACATACGGAAACCATACAAGTAGGATCTGTTAGGTGGTTATTAATTCAAAATAAAATCTCTTTTCATTAGAAAATATAAAGAGACTACTTTTATAAAAAGATTGGGATTGTAGTTCCTTGCCAACCACCCATATAATAATACTCCCCAACACCAAAAACACAACACAAACTTAGAAAAATGGAAGAAGAAAAGAGATTGGAGCTAAGGCTAGCTCCTCCTTGTCACCAATTCACTTCCAACAACAACATCAATGGATCTAAACAAAAAAGCTCGACCAAAGAAACATCATTCCTTTCCAATAACAGGTTCTCTTAATCTCTTCTCATGAATGATTTGAATCATTCTTGTTCATTGTAGATGTCTTATATGATAATAAAATAAAAATAAAAAACAAAATCCTGGTAATTCTACAGTTTTCGGAGATTAGTTTGGGTTTCGGTATCTAGTTATCAAAAAGTATTTGTGTATATGTTATAACTAGATATGGCTAAAACAGGGTTGAGGTAGCTCCAGTGGTGGGATGGCCGCCGGTGAGATCATCCCGGAGAAACCTAACGGCACAACTAAAGGAGGAGATGAAGAAGAAGGAGAGTGATGAAGAGAAGGAATTGTACGTTAAGATCAACATGGAAGGAGTTCCAATAGGAAGAAAAGTCAACCTTTCAGCTTATAACAACTACCAACAGCTTTCACATGCCGTTGACCAACTCTTCTCTAAGAAAGATTCGTGGGATCTAAACAGACAATACACTTTGGTCTACGAAGACACTGAAGGAGATAAAGTTCTGGTCGGGGATGTTCCTTGGGAGTAAGTTTTAAATCAAACAAAACTAATTCCATTTTTTTTTCTGGAACTGAATATGAACTTACTTTATCAAAAATTCATTTTATATCTATCTACTTTTGTTTTTGTCGAATTTAACAAATATTTTTAGTATGAGTTCCTAAAAAGAGTTTGGCCATTTCTCATCAGATTATTATTTTCCTTTAAAGGTCATATTTTTGGATATTTATCTGATAATAATTTGAATCATTGGACATATTAATGATATAGTTTACTTTATTTGTTAGGATGTTTGTATCTACTGTAAAGAGGTTGCATGTTTTAAAGACCTCCCACGCCTTCTCACTCTCACGTAAGATTACAATTCTTACGAAACTTTTTCATACATCTCATCACTTAATTACTGCCTTGAAATTAACTTATATATTTATTTATTTTTTCACAGCTAGAAAACATGGCAAGGAATAGAGAGAGGTTGGCCAAAATCATCAGTTCGATGGTTTGTTTTTAATGTAATTTTTGTGGAAACTAATGGGGTTTGGCTTTGATTTACTGGTTTTCTTTTTCACTTATGTACTAGGTTTTTGCTTGCTATGTTATTTCTTGTTTTGGTTGTAAATATGCTGTTCGTTTAAGAAATCGGGGGTTAGTATGTTATCGTGTGTATAAAAATAGTGTAAGCACGTAAGTTGATTACAATGCCTGATATGATTCATGCCTTCGTTTCGTTTTTTAGTAGGGAAAATGGTATTTAATTAGCGAAATCAAACCGACTCATTTTATGTTTTTTTCAGAGAGGTAAAAATCCAGAGAGCCTGTTTACTATGTATGAGTAAAGATTACCCGAAATAATAGAGAAATAGATACAAGAGGCTATCCAAGTTTGGTGGGTTCGAGTTTTATAACACCATCCAAAAAAAATTGTTGTTTTGTAACACACATGAGTACCAATTGTTTATTTCACAAAAGACAAACCATTTATTTCATGAACTGTAATCTTGTTATGTTCATGAATTATTTCGGTATAACATGTAATTAACTCGAGTAATATCTTAAAATAGTATTTAGAGTAAAGATAGTAGGGAGAAAGATACTTTATTTTTTTATAACTCATATAATTTTAAAAATTTCATACACCCAAAAATTGATTATGGAGTATGGAAAAACCATGTTAAATTACTTAAATTTTGGTGGCTAATACTACTCGAACTCAGATGGTGAAAACGACTTTAGACTTCATTAATATAAATATATATATATATATATATATATATATATATTTATATGAGTTTTTAC
>Ga0041059_1002587_pt1 | contig 13313 bp, 11 predicted proteins | sample AraColnosormetaG_FD_56232 | JGI IMG/M metagenome (GOLD analysis project Ga0041059, IMG submission 56232) | Arabidopsis roots microbial communities from North Carolina, USA - Col MF nosort | ecosystem: Host-associated > Plants > Roots > Unclassified | place: USA: North Carolina | collected...
TTTTTTTTTTTTTTTTTTGTTTTTCAATTTTTACCAATTTTCTTTTTATTTTAATATAATTCTGTTTTCTTGGTTATAGCTCCGAGAGCAATGGAGAAGTACTGCAAGAACAGATCTTGAATTAATAATAAAAAAAAAGAAGCATCAATGATCAACAATATGACGGGTTCTTGATTTTATATGTATTTTTATGATTGTATGTGGCTATCACCTATATATGTGTGTTGTAATTTTAAATACTTGATGGGTATATAGGGCAGTATTTTACCAGTAAGATGTGGACAAACTTGTAATGTGACCAAAAGAGAGGAAACTTCAATATCTCTGTGTTTGTGTCATATTTATTGCCCAACATGTGTCTGTCGGTTTGATGATCAATCACAACTTGATATGTGCATACATATAAATGTGTGTATGTAGGTGTGTGTACATGTACATGTGTTTTGATCCCTACTCTGCTACTTGTCGTTTCTTGTGTGTGTTATCTAATAGTTTTTTCCCAAAATGAATAATTCGTTGTTATGTTTACTATTTTACCAATAAAATCTTAGCTTTTTAATTCTACTCTCTAACCATTACTAGCGTTTTTTAGTTTTAAAAACTCTGATTATGTATTGACTTTTAGATGAAGTCTTTAATGAACAATTGAACATATCCTACAACCCACAAAAAAAATAAGAAGTAGAATTTAAAGTTGGTTTGTTGTCATTTCATCATAAATTGTGTATCCTAATTTTTTGGGACATGTGGTCCGTAATCTGTCATATTTTAAACTAACTGATGATTATATGTGTAGCGGCTTTACAAGATTAATTTAGTCATCATTTCAAAAATATGTTGAAATCAATATAATTTGTTTTCATTATTAAAAAAAAAGTGAGTAAGATACAGTTACAAAAGAGGATATAAAAGTTTTAATATTCGGATGTTTGTTACTCACTTACAATTTGTTACGACTTGCGAGTTATTGATGGTTCTTACTGGTGGATGGATGATGGATCATTAGATATATATATTGTATTCATATTATAGATTAATAATCTCATATAAATTATGTAAGTCGTTGATGCCTCCAAATAGTATAATTTGACCTCTTTTGCGCTCTAATTTTGTGGGAGGAATTTATCAAATTCAGGACCCATGAGAGGGGTAGGGAACAAGAGCATGTGCATGTTCATGGGTCTTTTAATTCATATGGCCATTATGTTATTGTAATTTGTACCCAATTTTCCCGATCACGAGAGGAAAATTTCATCCTATTTTATAATTTGTCTCAATGTTTGTGTCATATTCTAGTTAATCTATACTCGAATAATTATAGTATTCCCGATCGTTTTATAGAAATATATAACCAAAAACCAAGGTCAAACGTGCAATATGATAATGACTTTGAACCAAAAAAAAAACTTAAAACAAATTGCAACCTCATGGGTCCTAATTAAGTAATTATACACCAACAATATAGTTAACAATTTAATTATTCTTATGTAAAGTAAGAATAACTTTTGATTTGAATTATAAGCTTATAGAGCCAAATATAATTAAGTATAGGCCAGGTCCATTGAAAATTCAGACATATTAATTATTACAAATGAAGTCGAGTAATGTAGAGTTTAAGGGTACGGTTTTTTGGTAGTGACCAAGCTCGACAATGCAAATCTATTTTTAATTCTATATAGCTATATTTATAAATGAAATAATGAGTGTTTTGGGATCACTAAATACAAACTTTCATGAGTTTTGATGATTGTAATACCCAAACTTTTTTCTTGGATCCGGTGCAACGATAGAACTTAATTTCATAAAATTAGCCAAGTGATGAAAAAATGATTAAGCGCTACTAGGGACATGCATGCATGCGTTTGCAAATTCTAGGTCAAAACTAATAAATTTAATTAACAACTATACTATCTTAATGATTTGATTTCCAAAACAATGCTAAATGCAAATAATATATCAAACAGAAAAGACCCAGATTACACAAACAATAAATATTCAAATGATCTGGACTCTGGAGATAATACGTGTTTAGTTTTGAAAAAGCAGTTTAAGAAATTATAGTAGCATGTCCAATTGTTTACTAAATTAAAACCACAAATTCGAAATGTTTATGTTATTATGATATTTGAACTGCTATATATGGGAGTTTGGACTCTTTTATTTCTGTTTCTGTTTTTGTACTAGACTTTAAGTTTCTGAGTTCAATATATATATAATCAGCATATTAACAATCATTATCATGTACGTGAAGTTTCATTCCAAAGATTTATTTTTTTGACTTAAATATCTGTTTTCTTAATTTCGTACGACCATTCAATTCTTGCAATGTCTAAGAGAGTGGCCATAGGAATTCAAAATTTGATACATGATGACACTTTACAAATAAATCCAAACTAGTACAAACCCAAAAGCCTCATGAGGCCATAATATGCAAGGCCTAGTTTACATCTTTTAGAGGTTCGTTTATTATAGTTTACTTTCCAGGAAGGCCCTTTTATTTACACTTAAGAAAATAAAGCGAAGGGAATATGTTGACACACAAAATAAGAACAAAAGATAGGTGAAAATGTTTTTCTTTTTTTTGAAAATCTACATTGCACTATTTTTGTTTTATGATAAATTAGATTTTAGACATGAAATATCTCCTCATATATCAAACACTTCACAAAAAGGATTCACAAATATTTTCACGTAGTATTCTTTATATACCAATGTTTTGTCTATAATACATTTAATGTGAATTTATACAGGACTAATGTAAATTCTATAAAATCTTATCATAAAATTCATTAAGGAGATTCAGAAATATTTTCCAAGAGACATTGTTCTTGTACTACACATTTCAAAACACTAATAAAAGTAGCTTAAACATTATTTTTACGTAAAAACAAAAACCAATTCCTAAAACTGTATTCTTGTAAAGACATGTAGGAAATATTTATAAATATTCTCTCTAACTCGTCAAATAATATATGAGATCATTTTTACACATGTAGCATCAGTTTAGGAAAAATATAAATTAAACAGTATATCTCGCATAATACAGAAATTTGGTATGGTCCAATATGAAATTCAATGTATATACATGAAATTGTTTAGAAAGATTTGGAATTTTGACAAGTATATTACATGCGGATATTTTTCTTGAAATTGAACAAACATAGAAAGAAATTTACAGTGTATTTAGAGATTTTAAGTCAGAAATACGCATTTAATTTAATTTTACTTACATAGTAAGAAATCTAAAATTTCATTTGTTAAATACGTAATTGCTGACGTCAAAAAGATGTAAATTTTATAGAAGAATTTAAAAATTTTGAACACGTAAACTACATGTAGATATTTTTCTCGAAATTGAACAAAACGTACATAGAAATTTACAAAATATTTAAAGATTTTAAGTCAAAGGATAAGCATTTAATTAAATTTTAAATAGTAAAAAATCTAAATTTTCATTTGTTAAATACGTAATTGGTGACGTAAGAAAATGTTGTAAATGTTTTAGTAAGATTGAAAGTTTTTGACACGTAGATATTTTTCCCGATATTGAACAAAACCTACATAGAAATTTACAAAAATCTTTAGAGATGTTAAGTAAGAAATACTCATTTAATTCTATACTACTTAAATAGTTAAAAAATCTAAATTTTTATTTGTTAAATACGTAATTGCTTACGTAAGAAAAAATGTAATTTCCTTATAAATTAGTAACGGCCAAAACATAATGATTATAAGTTAACAAAAAGAAAACTAAAGAGCCTGAAAAATAAATATAAAAATATATATACAATGTAGACCTTTTATGAACAAATTTGTAACTCTATATTTGAAAAACTTTGCAATAAATTGTTAAATATAAATTAAACCTAATGCATCACTCATGTAATCATTGGCATAAAAACTATAATATATTTTCTTTGTGAGCCACCGAAGTTTAGCTTTCTGTCACTTTGACCCTCTCTAATTATTCATAGTTTTAAAACCAACCCTCTCTAAAAATACTTAAAAGCAAACTCTTCCAAAATCAAAACCTCTTCTTACACAGATTTTTTTTTTCTCTGAGAGAGACAGAGAGAGCGAAACTTGAGAGACCAAAATCCAATCTTTTCAACAATCGATTCTCTCTGAGAAAACCAACAATAAAGCTAGACACTTTTTTTTGTGGGTTTGTCTTCTTCTTCGTTCATGCACCATGTTGTGTTACGTGAACGAAGAAGCTATATAATCAATAAATCTTATCGATTTGTTGAGTTTGGGAATCGGAGAGAAAGATGTTAACAAAGGTGCTTAGTAAGGAGGTTAAGCCATGCCTTGCTTGTCCAATCTGCACTAATCCGTTTAAGGATGCCACCACAATCTCCGAGTGTCTCCACACCTGTAAGTGTAACCCTTCGATTGTTTTTTCCTTTATCTTTGTGATTTAGATTCTGATTTTTTGTTTGTGACTATCTCTCTGTTTATTGGTTATATTAATTAGTGTAGACTAGAGATTATATCAGATTGATTCTGAAACTTGGAAGTTGAAACCGATGTTTTGTTTAGCTTTTTGGTGTTGTTGTGTGTGTTTCAACATGTATCTGTGTAAATATTAAGGTAAGCAGATAAGGACTGTTTTTTTTTGTAAGTGGATGATTCAGTGTCTGTTTATGTCTTTGTGATTTCAAAGTTGCTGTTTCTTTAGCTTGTTATGTTTCTAGTCCTGGCTTTAAGTATTGGTATATCTTGTGTCTTTATATGAATTGGGACTTGTGGAATTTGTGGTAACAGTTTGCAGGAGCTGCATTCGTAACAAGTTCATAAATGAGAGAGTGAACGCTTGTCCAGTCTGCAACGTTAACCTCGGTGTTTTTCCTCTAGAGAAACTTCGGTATGAACTTGTTTGATTCTTAGCATTTGCATCTATCTTTATGCTTTTATGTGATTTGAGGTATCTATATAAGTGCAGGTCGGATTGCACTTGGCAGGATTTGAAGCTGAAAATCTACCGAGCAATGATGGAAAGCTTAAAGAAGGCAGGACCTAAAACTGTTGCAGCGTCTGTGAAATCTTCGAAAAAGAAGAGAAAATCTCGAACTTCACTGCGGGTCTCTTCATCTAGAGTATCATCCTCACCTGATACTCCATTGGAACCAGCCAATGTGGTTGTGGAACCACCTAATGTGGTTGTGGAGGAGAAACATAGGGAGACCGTTCTAGCTCTTCAAAGCACTAGAAAACCGATAATCACGTTCCAGAAACGTGGGAGAAAAGCTTCACTCCCGAAGAAGATTGATTCGAAACCAGAACCCGAACTGCCTCCTAAGGAGCCTAAAATTAAGAATCTATTTGACCTGAACAACGAACCTGAAGACAATGGATTGGTAAGTATGTATATGAGTCTTTGTATAACTATTGTTCTCCTTTGTTAACTATCTGTTTGCAACTAATGTGTTTATGCATCTTAGGACGAAGCTGAAGGATCAACTTTTCAGGAAGTCGTACCAAAGGAGAAAGATCTTTGTAAACCTATTTTCTCTCTCTCTGTCACTCTAAACATCAACGATACTCCTCCTGATATCGTTGAGCCTGAGATAAGTTCGGATGACGACACAGAGGAATCTGTTGAACCTATTCAGAACAAGTGTGTTGTGAATAGAGAAACAAAGGAAGTTCCTGTTCAAGTGAATCAAAACAGTCTCCTTATTAGCTCTGATAGGGATAGAGAGGACAACTCTGGTCAGAAACTGAAGACCAATGGTGCTGCTACCTCCAGATCAAGGAAGAAGAAAGGTAAGAAACCGGTGGAAAAGAGCTATTCTTTGAGACCCCGAATAGGCAGGAGGACGGTTAATCCAGCAGCTGGTACTACTACACCAGAAGCTCCGGTTTCCGTGGAAGAGGAGATGAAAGTTGAAGAAGGACGTAACAACAATCCAGTTTGGTTTTCACTAAAGCCTTCCAAGACTCAGTAAAACTTTTTTTCTATCTTCTTTTTTCATGTCTTTAACTTATGATTCTGTTTATATTTGAAGGACTCGGTTTCTTCGGTTTTCAGGAACATTGAAATGCTACTTCCACCGATCACCGCTTGCTGCATAAGAGTAAAGTAAGTACTAATTAAATTTCAACTATAATCTCTGTTGTTGTTGTAGAATGTGTGATATTGATTCTTTGATTTGTTTTTATGTTCACAGAGATAGCAACATGACTGTCTCATATCTCAAGAAGTATCTAATGGTGAAGCTCGGTCTCGAAAGCGAAGACCAAGTAAACTAACTCTTCTCTCTATCTATGTCTCACTCTCTCTTGTCTTTTAACTCTAATATTTTTTGATGTTCTTTTGCAGGTGGAGATATGGTTAAGGGATGAGCCAGTGTGTTCGTCACTGACACTACATAACTTGGTGGATTGGTGGGTCCAAACAACTCCATTGCCTGAGCGACAAAGCGCGATGGTCGGAAGCTCCGCTGCTGAATTCATCATGGATCTCTATTACAGCTTCAAATCTGACGCCTCTGACTCTGGCTCTGCCTCTGAATAATTCTTCTCAGAACTTCAAACTTTACTCTTCTTCTAAACTCATTTCTTGCAGAATAAGTTTCTTTTGAAAGACTTCTAGTTTTAGCATCTTTCTTTATTTAATAATTGCTGAGACCTAAATATGGAAAACTCTTTATTTATTTGATTTGCTTGCTTTTTGAGGACTCAAACGGTATCGTTTTGTACTAATTAAATAGAAGCTCATTTTAGCTAGCTTGAGTTATATTTGATAAGATGCGCCGGTTTTGTGCTCTGTTTGGTTTAAGGTAGGGTTAACGAAAGATCTGTATCCAAACAGTCTTCTTTTTTGCCCGCCATGGATAAACACAGAGCCAGGAGCTTAGTGACGAACTAAAGGTGAAATTTTTATTGAAAGTTTCAATTTTTATATGGATTGGATTACAGAAACATTTCTATGTGAATAAACCAACAATGGCGATGAAGCCCAGTCTCCATTTTTGCCCAACTACTGTCACGAAGAAGTTTGTCTACTCGTTTCAAAGCTCCTTCTGCTTCCGTTTCTTAAGGTATAGTTCATCAATTTCACTTGGGTCTTGTAAAGGTGTTACCTTTAGTTCGAGAAATGATCAAATTGCATCGAGGAGGTTTAGCTTTAGTAGGGATTGTAATAATGGTGTGTGGCTAGAGAATTGGAATAGAATTCAGAAACGTAATCAACCTAAACCTCCAAAGGTAGTTGTGAATTATCGAAAAGAAGGGAGATTTTCTGGGTCGGAGATTGTGAGTGGTGATGATAATAGAAGTAGAGATGGTGATGGTAGTACTATGGAGAAGATAGTGGAGAAATTGAAGAAATATGGATATATGGAGGAGGTTCAGAATAAGGAGATTGAACAAGAGAGAAGGATTGAGAAAGGATCTGTGGAGGATATATTCTATGTTGAAGAAGGGAAGTTACCGAATACTAGAGGTGGATTCACTGAGGAATCGTTACTTGGTGGAGAGAATGTCATTGGAAGTAATGGAGATGTTGGTTTTCCTTGGGAGAAGATGAGTGCTAAGGAGAAGAAGGAGTTGGAAGCTGAGTGGACCGCAAAGAAGGAGAATAGATACTCGTTGGCGGAAATGACTCTTCCGGAATCAGAGCTAAGGAGGTTGAGGAATTTGACGTTTAGAACAGCGAGCAAGATGAGGATTCGAGGTGGAGGTGTGACTCAGGTGGCAGTGGATGCTATTAAGGAGAAGTGGAAAAGCGCAGAGATTGTGAGATTGAAGATTGAAGGAGCAAGCGCGCTTAACATGAGAAAGATGCATGAGATATTAGAGGTTTGCTTCTTATGACCCCCCAATAACTCTATTTGGTTTCATAAGGCTTGTCTTTCGGCTGCAAAGATCAGAAACACACAATTTAAGTCCAATGTTCAATATGAAAGCGTAGGCATAAACTTTTGTTAGATCTTGTTAAAATGTTCTTTTCTTTTCCTCTATATGGCAGAAAAAAACTGGTGGTTTAGTGATTTGGAGGTCCGGGACTTCCATCTCTTTGTACAGAGGTGTCAGTTATGAGCTTCCATCAGGAAAATGGAACAAGCAAAGAAGAGAGGAGACGCCACCTGAAGCTGTAATAGAGAACCATGACGAAACTACAACTATGGTGGATAAAAGTGATGAAAAAGTTCATCTTCCTCAATTAGAGCAGGAGACAACTAGTGTGGAAAAGAAAGACCAGACATCTCCAGTAGTAGAATATGAAGATGAACTTGATGAACTGTTAGATGATCTTGGTCCTAGGTTCATGGACTGGCCGGGAGATAATCCATTACCTGTAGATGCTGATTTGCTTCCAGGCGCCATTCCTGATTATGAACCGCCTTTCAGGGTACTTCCTTATGGAGTAAGATCATCTCTGGGACCAAAGGAGGCAACAGCTTTGAGAAGACTTGCCAGATCTATTCCTCCACACTTTGCTTTAGGTATGAGATTTCTAACTTTTTTTTGTAACTCTTTGGGAGTCTGAAAGAGTCTTTGAAGAGCAGAAGTTTCTTTTGATTTCCAGGTCGAAGTAGGCAGCTCCAAGGCTTGGCGACAGCAATGGTCAGGTTATGGGAAAAGAGTATGCTTGCAAAGATTGCTATTAAACGTGGCGTGCAATCAACTACCAGTGAGAGAATGGCTGAAGATCTCAAGGTAATAAGGACTCTTGATTGGTTAATGTTGAAATACCTTTTGTGTATCCTTGTAATCCTTATAGGCAATTTTATGTTGTCTTCCTGATTGGAGAGAAAATTCTATTATCCTCGATTTCTGTTAATTTGATCATGTCATGGAACGGTTATAGAATGTCTATCTATACTATTTTCTCAACTTTTAGTCTTTAAGCATCTCTTGTTCTGTCCTGTGTATACATTTATGCTCCTTTTGTCTTTTATCTGGGGTTGTAGCTGTATATTTGATATCATGTTTTTGGTAAGTAATTGCAGAAATTGACAGGAGGTATAATGCTCTCTAGGAATAAAGACTTCTTGGTTTTCTACAGAGGAAAGAATTTTTTATCAAGAGAAGTAGCTGACGCATTGGTGGAGCAGGAGAGGTTTGTAAGGACTTTGCAAGACGAAGAAGAGCAGGCACGTTTAAGAGGTTCATCGGCTCTGATTGTCCCAAGTACTGAACCTGCTAATAAACTTGTTTCTGCTGGTACTCTTGGTGAAACTCTTGATGCGACTGGTAAGTGGGGAAAGAATCTGGACGATGATGATCATTCAGACGAAGTGAAACAAGAGGTTGAGATATTGAGACATGAGAATCTTGTCAGGAAACTGGAAAGGAAACTTGCTTTTGTGAGTTCTGGACTTTCCTCTTGTTTCTTTTCTTCTACCTGTGAGTTAGATTCACATATCATGTGTTAATGAGTTGTTCTTTAAATTAATGGGATTAGTTCTTCTGCTTTAGGCTGAGAGAAAGCTGTTGAAAGCCGAACGTGGTTTGGCTAAGGTGGAAGTGTGTCTTAAGCCCGCAGAGCAGAGAGAAGATCCAGAAAGCATAACTGATGAAGAGAGATTTATGTTCCGCAAGCTTGGCTTGAAAATGAAAGCTTTCTTACTTCTAGGTAAAATTATCAATAACAGATGAGTGTAGTGGAGTGTGTTCTATAAATGCTCAGACTCTTAAAACAAACCTGAAAATGTTGCTTCAGGTAGGCGAGGAGTGTTTGATGGTACAGTGGAGAACATGCACTTGCATTGGAAATACAGAGAGTTGGTCAAAATTATTGTGAAGGCTAAAACTTTTGACGGTGTAAAGAAAGTGGCATTAGCCCTTGAAGCCGAGAGTGGTGGTATCCTGGTTTCTATTGACAAGGTTACCAAAGGATATGCCATTATCGTGTACAGAGGACAAGACTATAAGCGTCCTACCATGTTGAGACCGAAAAATCTTTTGACAAAGAGGAAGGCTTTAGCGCGTTCCATTGAGCTCCAAAGACGCGAGGTTCATTGATATAAAATCATCATTTGCTATCTTATTTGAAACTCATTAGCTGATCTGTATTCCGTTTGCATCAAACAGGGTCTTCTGAAGCACATTTCTACGATGCAGGCGAAAGCAAAACAGCTGAGAGCTGAAATTGTAATGGACCTAACTCATTTTTACATTGGCTTTTGTCTAATTATACTGTATCATGCATTCACTGATTAAGCAAAGAATGTAGTTTGTTCAGCAATGGTAGACTAACTCGAGAACCTGCATTCATTGTATCAGGAACAAATGGAGAAGGTAACAGACAAGGGTGATGAAGAGTTATACAACAAGCTTGATATGGCTTATGCTTCTAGCGATGAGGAGACAGACGTAAGCACTTCAAATCACTGTTTTTTTTTTTAAATGGTTTTCAGTCATCATAGAATCTGTGTTTAAGGTCTCACATGGCTTGGTGCTATTCTGTAGGAAGAAGATGATGATGATGCATTTCCAGAGACGTATGCAGAAGGAGAAGATGGTGAAGAAGGTGAGATTCTAGCAGGGGAACTATCTGAAACAGAGGATAAAGATTTGGATTCAAATGAATCGGAAACCGGATTTGGTGATGATTCTGTACTTTTCGCAGAGGATCTTCATACGAAATCAGAAGATTTACCAAACAAGAAAGTTCGTCTGCAGCATCAGAGCTAATTGACGATAAGCGTAAGAACAATAGATGAGCATTGCAACTTTAGCTTTAAGCTTTTAGTAAAATTGTAAAGTAGATCTTTAAATGATTTCTCCAGATGAATACACCTCCATGGAAAGAAAATTAAACGCTAGATTGTATCTTTACTAAAACCGTCTCCAGAATCTTAAACCGTATTACAAGAAATATTCGACCAAATGTTTGCCCTTGCTTCAAAACTACTCTGCATGGTTTGCTTTCGAAACCACTATGCTCATTTCAGTGCAGTTACAAGAAAACACAATCCATATCAGTAATATAGTGTTTCTGTGTTGGTCTAAGAATTCTCCAGGGAAACAGATAAGATAATGAAACTCTCAGGCAAAAGATCTCACCTACGAGCAAGTCTCTGTCCAGCTCCAACCATTAACGCCTTACCTATAGCACTAGAATGAAGCCCACAAGCCAAAGCTACTCCTCCTACAACGATCCATTTCCAGTCTACACCGAACTGATCATTTTGTTTCCTCGCATTCTCTACTGCTCGTCCTCTCTCTTCGTCCTCTGCCCCAGATGTTTCCACCAAATCCATGTTCAGCTTTGTGGTGATACTTGCCATCTGCGCACTCCGTGAGAGCGACGTCCCAGGTTTTCTAGCGCTTTGGTACGCCCTTAAGCCAGAGTTTAGCTTCTTTACAGCTCCCCACATGCCATGACGGACTCCTAACTTTGCTACATCTTTTGGGATTCCCATGTCTTCGTAGTGAACAAGAGAGACTTCACAAGCTGTCATTTGCCCATCACCTTTTCTTGATTCAACTGCATTGATAATCCAACTTGAGAAATAAAGTTCGACTCGCCTCGGCTTATCACGCTTTGATAAAGCTTTATACGGTACTCCCTACAAACATTAATATAGGCCAAAACAGTATATCAAACCAGCATTCTGCTATTCCTAACTACTAAAAGATTTGATCCATAAGGAAGTAAAAGCAAGATCATACCTTAGTCACAGCATAATATTTTCTTCCAGATTCCCATATTCTCCTACCAATGATGTATTCCCGGTCACTACAGAAGAATGGGAACTGCAGACAAAAGAAATTAGTAACATGTTCATGAATCACGAAGGAAAGCAGAAAAATACCTTTTTAATCCAATGAACAATGGTAGTTCCTGTCTTAGGATCTTCCTCTAAAGTTTTGAAGTAAGCAAGCATAGTATCCCATTTAGGTCGAAACTCATCGTCCCAGAAGAAATCCCTAACAATGTCTGGTGTTACATCCTCAAAAACAGTTCGACTACGATAAACAACAGGACCTATCTGACAACCAACATAACCACCTTTCAGGAACTAAGTCATATAAAGTTAGAGTCTTTAAAACTTAGATTTACCTCAGGCTCATGACGCCAAGCTTGATAGCTCATATTCGGAGTAGACTTATCCATCATAGATTGCCACTCAAAACTAGCATTTCCAGCTTCAAGCAGATGCAACAAATGCTCTAAATCCTTCTCTGTCACAACATCTTTCTCTTTCTCTGTAACTTTATCACTAGCTCTGCATTAATCAGAAGCTAACATCACTAACTCAACAAGAACAGAGTCAAACATAATTCATTTCTTTTTTTGACTAACCGTGAAAATGCTTCTTCTTCGACCGGTTTAGAGGAACCGTTATTAACCGAGGATTTATTGGAGGTTGAACAAACGGAAAAAGCAGAGAGAGCGGTGAAAGCAAGCCAAATACGACGAGCACCAAATCCAGGAGGAACAGTACATAGAAACCGAAGCTTAGAACGGAAACCTAAATAAACCAAGCTAGTCCATCTAGGACGCCAAGACCAACCGATCAGAAGCCCGATCATAACAGTGACCCAAATCGGAACTGCACATAGCAAAACGTCGACGAATGTCTCTGTAACAGAAGGTTTATTGAAGAAATCCATGAAAATATCCATAACTATAGCCCTAAGATAATTTCAGATTGCTCTGTTTCGCCGGTTACATTGAACGGAAGCGATCCAAAAGAGAGAATAAAAAAATGATTAATGTGGTATATTGCTGCTGTACCGAAAAGACGTTGGCGGGTAGTGATAGGGACAGTAGTGATGACGTGGCTTTAGTCGTTAAACTTATATAACCAAATCTCACGCTTCATTTTTTTAGGCGTTTATTGTGGATAAGATAAGATAAGATAAGATTAAGTGTACTGACATAGTGATTTTTTTTAATCTCTACTCTTCATTATTTTAACAGCGCTTAAAGATGTTGTGGTGGATAAAAAATCCCAGCCTGACCTGAATTCAAAATAAACCCGTCCACCAAAAACCCAACTTTAGAAAACCTAAATGGGTTTTTGATTAGTGGATAAAGCACGAAAAAAACCCGATTGTTCTGATACTATTCGTGGGTATCCAACTTGATTTCTGTCTTTTTTGTTTAGTGTTTATGTTTAACTACTAATATACTATACTATTATATATATTTTATATCTATATTTTGCTTATAAACTAAGCTGGTATGTAAATATATCATGTAAACTACCCGTGGGTACCCAATTTGATTTCTGTCTTATCCACTCTAAGATCACCACAAACTGCATAGTCTTTCAAAAGACGCTCAATTTTCCACACTTGCAGAAAATACACGTTAGCAGTAGGATACTTGACACCTGAAAAGTAAGTAG
>Ga0041059_1002588_pt1 | contig 13312 bp, 10 predicted proteins | sample AraColnosormetaG_FD_56232 | JGI IMG/M metagenome (GOLD analysis project Ga0041059, IMG submission 56232) | Arabidopsis roots microbial communities from North Carolina, USA - Col MF nosort | ecosystem: Host-associated > Plants > Roots > Unclassified | place: USA: North Carolina | collected...
TATTGAGGACCCATATGAGAACTACACGGATTAAAAAAAAAAAAAAAAGTCTTGCATTAACTTTGAATTTTGGTGAATCATCACATCATATAAAATTATAAATACACTATCACCGGTTCTTTTTACCCGTTTCCATGTTAAACATGGGGTTCATAATATTCATATATGTACACTATTGTCTTGTAAATTTTTGGTATGGTACTTGATCGTGTTTCATGCATTTATAATCAGTCGCATATCATGTACAATAGTCTCCGCTGTTTGGGAACAAAAAATATCTAGTTGTCTAGTTTATGGACGAATTACAAGCAACGTAAAAATGATCGTAAAGTCAAACTAGATGTTGTTTACTTGTTTTGTTCTTATACACACAAACAATTAAATATGCTTTTTTTTGGGAAAAAAACGCTTTGTTTACGCTTGTGATTAGGTGCATCTGGTATAACAAAAGCCTTCGATAGTCTACGGTCATTTTTTGTGTGCATAAATGTAATAGAATATATATATAAAATCGTTGTGATGACAACAAAACAGTGTCATAATCGATTAAAGTAAACTGTCATTTACGATTCTAGAGATCGTAAAATTATCAACGATAGCAATGCCAATAATGTTATGTAACCATATATACTGGAGTATTTGTTTTGAGTAATATTAAAGATAATTATGTTCAGCGGAAAAAAACTAATGTAATTAACTAAAATCAGATAATTGTTAATGATGAAAATAAGATCTGGATAAGATTTTGAGGGGTCGACATCATTAGTCTCCTCTAATTGTTGTTCGAAAATTAATGCTCAACTTTTAATGTATGTACTAATTGATTATAAACATTATATTAGTGTTTGAAATCACCTTAAATCGATAGATAGAAAAATCATTAAAGTTTTTTCACGTCTAGCATTTATCAACAACACACATCTGCAACATTTTAGCCGCTCCACAATGTAGTCCGTTCCGGTTTTTATACATGGTTCCGGTTTCATCCAAATTTTTACAGTTATTAATAGTTTATGAATACTTGAACAAAATTAAACTATAGTAAAAAAAAAAAAAAGTTTCTCTAAGATTTTGCTATTGTTCGATTAACTTTTCCACTCTGATTCTTTGGATTGGGTTCTTAACAGAAAAACAAATACGTGATGGTAATCCTCTCTCAGTTTTTACCATCGGAAAATGAATTTTTATGATGTCGTCAAATATCGAACATGCGGTAATAATCAGAGACATGCATTGCTATTAGTATTTCGTTTCCCCACCTATATTTTGGTCAAAAGCAAACGTGTGGGGGTATACATACCTTTTCTTTCATGTAATGATACATGCTTTTTATTTGTATATAAATATAATTATATTATATGATATCTAGAGTATCTAAATTTATTCAGTGATCTTCTTAATCAAAGGTTAATCATATCAAAACAACATTAGTGAACTGGATTGGGACCACTAATGAGTTGAAATAAGTTACCAGCTATTTCTTCTAATATCTGATAAATACTACTATTAGTCATAAGAACAACAATTAGAATTAATAATATTCGTAACCATAATTGAGAGTTGACTTGTAAAGAAAAAAAAAAGTTATCTGATGTACTCAGGAACTATTGCAAAAATACTATAAGAGCACAATTTAAAGATTGATTAGATTTTTTAAAAATGAGATAATGGAGAATCTAATGATGCAGAAATTGTTGTTCCCACACGGACATACAATATGATAGTGTATTACTTTTTTGATTATAATCCGTTGGAAGAAGATTTTATCAAAACATCAAAAATTTAAGACTTGTAAGACCTCTAAGAAAATAATTTAATATCATTGTTCAACATGTATATAGTGTAAGTACTAAGTACACCCTGTAACCCTATTAGTAATCTTGACTACCTTTTTTTAATAGCAAATTTGGTTGTAAATTTGCTATATTAATAATGGGCTTGGTATAGATTTTATTTTAGAAGGTCCATTACTTTCAATTGGAGTAAATGAACCGACTTTAAAGACTTTTAACTCAGGCCTTAATGTTACACAATAGAATAACATTATGACCCGGCCCAAATAAGTCGTCAGATCCAGTAAGCGTGCGACCAAACTATTTGTTTCTTACCATCGATATAAACTTTAATGATTTTATACAAATTGAATAACATATTTATACAAATTGAATAATGATATGGATAATCCCTTTTATCTAAACAAAAAGAAGTGGATAATCCACATCATATTTGTCTGTAAATTATTTGTTTTAGTTATCTACTGATAAAAACATTGTTTATCTATATTATTTTATATTATGTAGAGCCATTATCTCTTACGATTGAGCATTTTTAATCTTCTGACAGAAAAAATGCTAAGAATTAAAAGGACAAAGAAAAAAGAATGTGCAATTATCATGTGGTTGATTAGAGGTTTGAGAATGATTGGTGCTACCAGAAACTTAGGTGGAGAAAAGGATAAAAACCGAAATTAGACAAAAGGTTAATTTCGTCATTTCAACAGATTCTATTACCACTTCTTGTTTTGTTTTTCCATACTTTACGGACAAGAACGAGAGAAGCTCTCGCTTACGTGGTTTCTACACTGTTTTTGACGAACCCACCAAGCTCGAGTAGATCGGTATTAGATCCATCTTAGGTTTCTCTAATTTCTCTCAATTCACTCCAAAATTTTGATTATTTCTTCTTTCTGGCTTGTCAATTTTAGTCATTTGTAATCCTTGCTTTTGCGATCGGAATCGTAAAAATCCGATCTTTCTTTTAGATTCGTTTTGTTTTTGATTCCAAATCGGAAAAATGGGTAAAGTAGCTGTTGGAGCGACTGTTGTTTGCACGGCGGCGGTTTGTGCGGTGGCTGTTTTGGTTGTTCGACGACGGATGCAGAGCTCAGGGAAGTGGGGACGTGTTTTGGCTATCCTCAAGGCCTTTGAAGAGGATTGTGCGACTCCGATCTCGAAACTGAGACAAGTGGCTGATGCTATGACCGTTGAGATGCATGCTGGTCTTGCATCCGACGGTGGTAGCAAACTCAAGATGCTTATCAGCTACGTTGATAATCTTCCTTCCGGGTAATGTTTTCTAATTGGATTCAAATTCTGTTGCTTTTCATTGAAATTTTCAATCTTTGTCATATTAGAAGATAGAATATTTCTATCTCCTAATATGTCATCCATTCAATGTTGTTGATTGTGTAATATGGATTACGTTATGAAATGAGTTTCGTCCTGATTTGGAGATGTAATTGCATTGTCTCTTAATGGTCAAAATTGATCGATTAGATAGGATTATTGATCTACTGTTTCAGAATCAGTGAATCTTTTGGAATCCAGATCATGTCCCACTGAATCATTGTCTCATTTTCTTATAGGTTTTGTTGTATCACTTCTTGATTTTGTAGATTTGTTTTCATGGATTTGAGAGTTATTGCCCTTTTGATTAAGGTTTAATACATAGTTACATTAAGGCAGACAATGACAGTGATGTGAATATGATTTGTCTGAAAAGTCTGTCCACAGACATCACTTTTGTCTTATGGACTTCGTGATTAGATGGCATGATGGCATTGATTATGTTATATTACGTAGAACATTTTGGTGCGGTTTCATTTTCGCTTTAATATTGTTAGCCAATGCGGCAATGCGTCTAGTTTCATGTTGTAGGTCTGTCTTACATTTACTACCATTAATATAACAGGGATGAAAAGGGTCTCTTTTATGCATTGGACCTAGGGGGGACAAACTTCCGTGTCATGCGTGTGCTTCTTGGCGGGAAGCAAGAGCGTGTTGTTAAACAAGAATTCGAAGAAGTTTCGATTCCTCCTCATTTGATGACTGGTGGTTCAGATGTCAGTTTTCTGTTCTTCAATTTGTCATGTTTAGTCTTAGATGATCTTTGTGTAACAAGATTCTTTTGCGTTCTTTTGATGGATTCAGGAGTTGTTCAATTTTATAGCTGAAGCTCTTGCGAAGTTTGTCGCTACAGAATGCGAAGACTTTCATCTTCCAGAAGGTAGACAGAGGGAATTAGGTTTCACTTTCTCGTTTCCTGTTAAGCAGACTTCTCTGTCCTCTGGTAGTCTCATCAAATGGACAAAAGGCTTTTCCATCGAAGAAGCAGTTAAGCTCGATTTTCGTTCAACTATTTCACTTAAAATGTTTAGTTTTCGCCTTTGCCTTAATCTTTGTTTAACCTGTTGCATAGGTTGGACAAGATGTTGTTGGAGCACTTAATAAGGCTCTGGAAAGAGTTGGTCTTGACATGCGAATCGCAGCACTTGTGAGTTCTCTTTCGCCTTATGCTCTCTAGTGAATCCCTTTTGTCATGTGTTTGTTGATTTGTTTTTGACGTTTTACAGGTTAATGATACCGTTGGAACACTAGCCGGTGGTAGATACTATAACCCGGATGTTGTTGCTGCTGTTATTTTAGGCACTGGGACAAACGCAGCCTATGTTGAGCGTGCAACCGCGATCCCTAAATGGCATGGTCTGCTTCCAAAATCAGGAGAAATGGTTATAAACATGGAATGGGGAAACTTCAGGTCATCACATCTTCCATTAACCGAGTTTGATCACACGCTGGATTTCGAGAGTCTGAATCCAGGCGAACAGGTACGAGTTTTTAAACCCCGGTTTGTTGTTACAAAATGCCAATACCTACGAGGTGTCTCGAGAATGAGTTTCTATGTGGAATTTCATTTTGCAGATTCTTGAGAAAATCATTTCCGGTATGTACTTGGGAGAGATTTTGCGAAGAGTTCTTCTAAAGATGGCTGAAGATGCTGCTTTCTTTGGCGATACAGTCCCATCTAAGCTGAGAATACCATTCATCATTAGGTACTCTTTACTAAGTTTCATCCTTTGAGGAAGGGCTTTAGTCTAAAGTTCAACAATCATTTGCAGGACTCCTCACATGTCGGCTATGCACAACGACACTTCTCCAGACTTGAAGATTGTTGGGAGCAAGATTAAGGATATATTGGAGGTCCCTACAACTTCTCTGAAAATGAGAAAAGTTGTGATCAGTCTCTGCAACATCATAGCAACCCGAGGAGCTCGTCTCTCTGCTGCTGGAATCTATGGTATTCTGAAGAAACTGGGAAGAGATACTACTAAAGACGAGGAGGTGCAGAAATCGGTTATAGCCATGGATGGTGGATTGTTTGAGCATTACACTCAGTTTAGTGAGTGTATGGAGAGCTCACTAAAAGAGTTGCTTGGAGATGAAGCTTCAGGAAGCGTTGAAGTCACTCACTCCAATGATGGATCAGGCATTGGAGCTGCGCTTCTTGCTGCTTCTCACTCTCTCTACCTTGAAGACTCTTAAAACCTACCCAAAGAGCGCCATTTTTCGGTAATTTACTGAAAGCTTTTCGCTATCAGAAAACGCCTAAGCCAAGTTCTAAGGCGTCATAAAAGAAAGCATTCCATGTTTTTACTCTTCCCCAAGACTTTCTTTGTAGCAAATAAGTTTCCTTGGGAGAAATATTTGTTTTCATGTTCTTCAAAAATAAAAGACTCAGTTCTTCAGATTCTGGGATTTTATTATAACCAGATATGTTGTAAAAACTACAAATTCAAAGCTCACTTCACTGGAGTTCTGAGTATATAAAGATTTCATTTTTCCTCATCATTGAGTACACATAAAACTACTGTGTATGAATCTCATATGCGTACACAAAAGTTTACTTCAAATCATGTTTTACCAACAAATGGGTACACAAAAGATCAAATCTTTACTTCATAACAACATAAAATCTCCAACAGATGCATTATCAGAAAGTGGAACAGAACCTAAATCAAGAGTCAGATGATTGAACAGAGACATTGTTGAGACGTTCAAGAGCCAAGAGAAGAGCTTGAGTACCAAGATCACCTTCACCATGAGCCTTAAGAGACAAGTAAAGCTGTTGAGCAAGAGCTAAACCAGGCAAAGCCAAACCCATCCTCTGACATTCATTCAAACAAATCCCTAAATCTTTCACAAAATGATTCACATAAAAACCAGGATCAAAATCCCTCTTCAGAATCCTATCTCCATACAAATCTATAGACTTAGAACCAGCAGCACCAGTAGAAATCGCTTCAAGAAACTTCTTAACATCAAGTCCAGCTTTATGAGCATAAATCAAACCTTCCACAAGTCCTAACATAGTCGAAGCAATAGTTATCTGATTAGCCAATTTCGCAAATTGACCTTTCCCACTTGTTCCCATGAAGTTGACTTTACCCATTAACGAAAACAACGGATCTAAACGTTTCACGGTGGTTTCATCACCTCCGGCGAATATAGATAGCTTCCCATTCTTAGCTCCTAAATCTCCACCTGAGACAGGAGCGTCTATTGAGAAACAATTCTTAAAGGAAGCAGCTTTAGCTATCTCCTCTGCTAAAGAAGGCTCAGAAGTAGTCATATCAACGAGAACACCTCCTTGACGGAGACCAGATAAAGCTCCGGACTTTGGATCGAGAAGGACGTGACGGACATCGGAAGGATAACCAACGATGGTGAAAACGACGTCGGATTGTTCAGCGACTGAGTTTGGTGAGTCGGCGACGTTAGCACCCATGTCGATGAGAGTTTGAGCTTTGGAGATGGTTCGATTGAAGACGGTGACTGTGTAACCGGCTTTGATTAAGTGTCCACACATTGATCGGCCCATGACTCCGGTTCCGATCCATCCGATTTTGGTGTTTGATGGAGTGATTATATCCGAGGAGATTGTTGAGGAAGCCATTGAGCGACGGAGGAAGAAGGAGGAGACGACGGAGGGAGAGGGAAATCGACGGAGGAGAAGTGGCATTGTTTCCTGTGGTGATTGATGGATTCTAGTAGTTATCGAAAGTTGAGTGGTATACCATCGTAATTTTGAGTTTCTTCGGAGGTGTTTTTCGTCAAAGTACTTTAACGACGTCGGGTTTGTAATCCTGGTTTAGAAAATTGATTTGGTTCGGTTAAACTTGGTTTATTAGGCTCAAGCGTGCTAGTGGTGAAGAAGATAGATAATCAATGGGCATTTAACAAGGCAAGCATGAGAAAATAAATGATAGATGTTTTATAACCTTTCATGTTTTGAGAAAATTTAGAAGAAAAAGAAAGACATGGTTTGGGTTTGGGATTTGATCCAGAATTTGGTTTGGGATTTGATCCAGTATTTGGTTTGGGTTTGGGATTTGATCCAGTATTTGGTTTGGGAATGGATTATATCACGTATATGGATCATCGTAGTTGTTCTCTCTGTCTCCATTGTCTTGAGATATTTGTGGGTTCTCGAGAATTGTCCTAAAACACAACCTCAACATTGTAAGAATATTTCTCTATCATCTTTTTCATGATCTATGCTTTAAGATACTTTTCTCTATTTTATAATGCTTGTTGTTGTTGTTGCATGTTGTATACTTATATGTATACCATCCAAAGCAGTGGAACAACCCCAAGAATCAACTTGCACTGAAGTGGTCGTTGGTGATTCAGTGGAGAAGCTCACACGAAGAATTATAGAAATAGAAGAGCAGCCTGGAAATGAGCGATTGGCGGTAAAGACTGTGGTTGAGAAGGTAAAGCCGAGTGTTGTGAAGGTGAAGCCCAGAAACTTTTGGTGTTTGTGTTAACTACGAGAGCATGACTTGACTAGTATGTCAAATAAACATTGGACTAACAAAATACTCGAATGATCACCAAAATAATTTTAGACTACTACAGTATATATAAAAAATGACTACGTCTTTGGATGTACGAGTAAAGACGTTGTGCGTGTTTAAATACTTGAGGAAGACGTATTGTTGAATAATGTCGTAATAATTATCTGTGCCTGCAATTCTCCATATATATGATCGGAATTAAATTGCACGAAACGTTATGGTTGGTCGATGAACAACTTGAGAGAATGAGAGCGATATTTTATCTTATTCATTTCTCTACTTTTTGATTTGATAAATTCATCATCAATAAATTCACCTAGTGTATATAGTATTCTTCTCATTAAGATAGGAAAATATATACATAGCCATGTTTACATCAAAACTACCGACGAAATAAACACAAGCCAAATTTAAGTATTCAACACTCAAATGGAACATATATCTAAGAAAAGTTGTAACCCCATTATTTATACATGTATTCTCAATTGTCCCCTTATTTGTTCTGTTGATCCAACGCTAGTGATTAAATTTGCGATGGTCTCTAAACGCTTGGATCATCTAACCCATCCATCGTGGTACGGCGACTCTAATGCGTTAGTCATCTTCTTTTGCAGCTTAAGGTTCTTATAAAACTTCTTTATAAACTCCTCTGCGGCTTTGTCCACCACATGATCGTGATCTCCACCGTCGTCTAACGGGAACGGCGAATCCGTCACCCTGAGCTGTCTCACTGCCGGGGACATTATCAGCGGCGACTCTCTGGCCGATTCTGTCGCCACCGTCTTCTTATCATTCTCTCCTAACAACTCAAAAACTTTCTTGACCGCTGCCTCCACCGCATCTTCTTCGTTGTCATAACCGCCGTGGACGCGGCGTTTGCGTTTGGAGATAAAGGCAAAAGGGTCGTAGTCACGGACGCGTGAGGAGGAGCTGACGTCATGGCTGCCGGTGGAGCTAGATCGACGGCGGAGGTTGGTTATGGCTTTGTTGCCTCTCTTAAGCATTAGGTTTAAGTCAAGCATGAGCTTGTTTTTGACCGTACCGGTTTTTAAAACGCAGAAGACGATGCGGACCACTTTCCAAAGCCTTTTGGCTGCCACTTGAGCGTTTTGTTCCATTTCCATGTATAAGCCTCTCTTTGGTACCGAAGATTCCATTTTTACTATTTTCTTTGGAGAGAATGTTTTTTATTTTTGGTTATTTTTTTGCTTGTCTCACTCTTGTAAGATTGGATTGTCATTGGAGAGAGGAAGTAGAGGGTATTTAAAGGATAAGAAAAAATAATATAATTATATGAAAAGATATTGCATGATTAAATAAAAAGAAAGAGAAATAACCTAAAACCACAACTTTAGAGAAAAAGATATTTCTTCTTATTAAGAGGTTGGAGTAGTCGCCAACAACGAAGTCTTCTCCGTATGGCAAAAAAAAAGAAGGAAGAAGTCTTCATTGTATGATTTAATTGCTTTATTTCTTTATTTTTCATTTTTTTTATTAGAACCAAGATATCGACAAATCAAAACACGTACAGATCTAACCGTTAGATGATGAAAACGAAATCAGAGTAAAAGGAGCTTTAACTCTAGAGTAAGCAACCGAATTGTAGCTATGGTGGTTAAGATTTTCTTAAAGTGAATGATATAGAATAATGATTAAAAGTATAGAGTATGCATTAAGTAAACCAAATATGATATATCATTCGTGAGCTTGTCATGAGTACCGATTTGGCCGGCTGGTTTTCGACCCAGTTAGTGAGTAGTTTTGCTAATAACAAAATAATAACTTTACAGCTTTTGTTCAGAATTAAAGAAAATATCGTTTTCTTAAGGCTTAGTTAATTTTTATTACCTCTAAAATGGACTAGCTAGATACAGTAAGCAGATAATATATCTAGTCTTTAAATAAATTAGAAAACACATGTCCAAGAATTTGAAATATCACGCGTTCATACGAGTTAGATCTTCGGATAATGTATTGCAAATGAAATCTGCCCTTGATACTTTGGTATCACTAAGTGATAAATACTTCGTAAGTCATAGCATGGTCGGAAACCAACATATACAGTATATAGAATATTTATAGTATTTGCATTTGCTTAAGATGTGAATGTATTTGCATGTAATGTTTGAAATTATGATTGTATTTTTACACGTATACATATTATCGTACGTATATATCAAAACCATATAGAAAGGTAATGTAGGAAATTTATATGTGGATAAAAAGTGAAAATAACATCTGGACTTGATGATTTTCTTCAAATTTATGTTTGCCATTTTATATATTATATAGAGATTCAGAAAAATGGAAACCTAAATTGATATCTTAACAAAAAAAAATTGATATCTTTAACAATTAAAAATTTCACACATTTTATTGATAAAGCACTTATAGCATCACGTCCAAATCAAATGAAATGCAACATTAACTATGATTAGATTGTCCCTAAGTGTATATGTTCTCCAAAGCTTTCTATAAAACTAATAGGATATATGAGTTGAGTCATGTCTTAAAAGTTGATAGCAAATTTAGACCGTTGCCGTAGCCACTAAGGCGATCCAACAACTTAAAGGAAATGTAATCTTCGTACGTGGCGATTAACATTTACTTTGTTGTCTTTAGAAATTTCTTATACGTGTTACTTCACAAATGGACCCCTCACAATTCCATTGTAGTTGATATTTATACTTTCAAATGGAATCTACACTAATAACAACAAGCTCTAACCAAAAGGCGTTTTAGTCTATTTCAAAGTTTCATATTTTGTCCTTTAGTAACGTTTTAATCAAAAATTCATAACGACAGCAAATTCACATGTCAGAAACAATCCCTTAAAAAATATATCATCAAAACAAAAATTATGGAATCATATCAAAATCTATGTAATAAAACATTTTTGATCCAAGATTGTCGACGAGACTGAATAATTTTTTTTTAGAATCTCCACTCGGAGAAGTACACCCAAAAGTTCTGATGCTTATATAATTTGTATAAATGCGATAAGTTTTTTTTTTTTTCTGTCTTGTTTTAATTGAATGTTTTACTGTAGTCACAATATAAAATAGCACACCTCTTACTGCAACAGTAAAAAATCTCCAATCATACCCACTATATTCTGTGCATAACTATCGAATATAACCCATACAGTCTGATGACATGCTATATCTTGTAATGAAAATTTGTTTAGACCCATGAATTTTTCTTTATGTAGTTGTAGTACTACCCTAATAGCCGGTAGCCACAAAATTGAATCGAAAACGACAACACGTGTACGTCGGGGTAGAGGAAGAATACGTGGAAGCGACATGCATGGAGTTTTCAACTATAAACTAATTATTGGCGAAAACGACACACCAATTCCATTTCCTTCACAAAACCATTTTCCAACAATATGTATATCAATATATCATCTATATCTAATCCCATCAATGAGGCTAAAGATATTATAATTTAATCTTCTTATTAGCCTTCTTTTATAAAATGAGAACTAGTACTTTATTTTTCTTAATTTCATTGTTTTAAATGTACTTTAAAGTTTATATGTTGTTATTAATTAGTTTTAATTTATGTTTCGTTTTTTTTGGGATTTTCTTAAAGGAGCTTTTGAAATGGGCCATAAACCTTAAGAGCTTAGACGTGAAGGCATCTAAGCCAATTATAGCCACCTGTACGTCTCCGTCTACTAAGGAATTAATATGGGAATTCCATAAGCTATTTGCGTGTATATATATATAACTGAAAATATTGCACTGTATTTGTTTTTCCATCATTCAACATTATAGTATGAATAAACGTTGGATTTTCTACTTTTTTTCCTCTTTTGATGGTCTGCTTTTTATGGGTGGAAAGATTCTGTAGTTTTCTGTGAAGTAATGGATTTTTATTTTATTTTGTCATTTTCGACATAATAATATGATTTATTTGATCAATATAATAATTTGTTGTTGGATCGGGTGTTATGGATAAATTCCTTAATCCACTATATTATGTTCCTCAATAATATGATCCACATCATCCACTGCAAAAGATAAAGTATATTAATCATATGTTTGTTTATTGGTATGGAGCATGCATTCTTTTACACATAAGAAAACAATGCATAATTATTGATCCGAATAGTACTCTACCAAAACGATGTATTTATAGTCTTATAGATTTTAATTGACAAAACTGAACCGGCGTTACTCGAACCACATGCGTATTAAAAAAGTGCGTGTTATGTCAAAACTCGTAAGGCAAACGCATCGAATAAGGGAGCCAAGCGATAACTGGACAAAGATTATTTGGTTGGGCTTAAGAGATGGGCCGTGTCTGTTGTATTGAGCGTTTTTAGTTTACGAGAAAATTGTTACAAATTGACATGGAAATAACATCAGTAATTAGTAATTACATTCCATGCCAATTTGACCATTATTTCGTGTTGTTACAACTCACAAATTACTATCATTCTATCAGATCAACTTGGTGTCTATATACGATCCATTTTCTAAGTCTCAACAGTCGAATTCATGATTCACAAAATAACCAAACCTTCAATTTATAATCGTTTCCAATCCCAAAATCAAGCCATGGACGCCAAGAACACCAAAGCTGATGGAGCCAAGAATTTTGGTACGAGTGGCGGAAGCGGTGGTTCTGGTAGCACTTCCGACATCGGTAAAACAATGGTTGCTCCTGGATCTGGTGGACGACAAAGCGTTTAGAGGGAGGCTTTTGAGAGCAACCCTAAGAAGTTCTTTGATGATCGTAACTTCAAAGAGAAGAAATGAACCGTTTAAATGAAGAGCAAGTTCTCAAAAAGTGATGATATATCTTGTTTCTTATTTTCTTCTTTGTTAGTGATCCTCCAAGGCTCCACTAGTTCACACATATGGTGGAGTGAAGTAAAATAATTATCAATAATAATTAATAAGATTCATAATTTCTGAACTTTTTCGTTCTTTTTCTTTTTTCATTGTGGATGATCATTTACGTGAATTAAGAACTACGCATGAAAAAGGCAAACGAAGTAACTTATATCGATATTTTCCGGCACACTTTTTTATTTTAATGGTCTGCATGTCGTATATATCCCACACAATAGACATATTATAAGTAATAGCAAAATTATAACGATACAAACCACGTGGAAGTAATTAAAATAAGTACTTAACCACAAATTACAATTAACCGGTAAAAGAAAACAAACAGTTTCCTAAAGCAAGAACATAAATTGATCACTTGGTCATATCATCTGATAACGCATCAAATGATGAAACGCCAAACGCATATTCATCAGACGCCAGACGCAAATTCTCTAGCAAAGTTTTAAACGAAGAACTTTGTATAGCATCATGAGCAATCAGCCTTGGAAACTCAATTTGTTGTTTTCTCAGTAGACTGACTGCTCGTGATGTTATATCATTTTTCTCTAACGCTGGAATTCCACGTGGCGTAATTTCATTGGCTCAATGGAAACCGGCGGAGCCAAGTGCTGGAGCCCAATAGTCCGCGCCGTTGTCGCTGCCTACTTGGAGTGTGCATGAGATTGGGACAAGACATAAACCTCGACTTCTCAGATCTTTCTTAGGCTCTTCACTTGCATTTTGATTGTCCGTAGATGACGACGAAGCTCCTCTTCTCTTCATGCACTGATCGTTCACGAGCTAAAACCATATCAAAAAAAAAAAAAAAAAA